>Ga0163149_10002527_pt1 | contig 21825 bp, 16 predicted proteins | sample OliLakLV19MP5G1_FD_148604 | JGI IMG/M metagenome (GOLD analysis project Ga0163149, IMG submission 148604) | Freshwater microbial mat bacterial communities from Lake Vanda, McMurdo Dry Valleys, Antarctica - Oligotrophic Lake LV.19.MP5.G1 | ecosystem: Environmental > Aquatic > Freshwater > Lake >...
GTGTTTTACTTGATTTCATTCTGCAAATAGAAATAAAATAATTCCATAATTTAAATGCTTAGATACGATTTTATTAGATTGTTTTTAACATTCTATTTTTAGAACTCCCCATATCTTATTGGCAAATACCGCTTATGTAATGGATAATACCATTTATACAGTACAAATAGGATTATTGAGGGGTTAACAATAATATAGTACTTGTTTTTTATAGAGCCGTGAATTTTAAAAAAGTAATTGTTTCGGTAAGTTTATTCCTCCTCGCTTTAGGGCATCCTTGTTTTGCTACGCATATAGTTGGAGGTGAAATTTATTATAAATGCCTGGGGAATAATGATTATGAGGTTACTTTAAAGGTTTATCGTGATTGCATAAACGGTCAGGCCCCATTTGATAATCCTGCTGCTGTTGGGGTATATGATGCGAATGGCACTTTGATTACTACTCTGATGCTGCCTCTTCCCGGATCAACACCTCTTCCTGTTACGCTCAATAATCCTTGTTATGTAGCGCCTGCAAATGTTTGTGTAGAAGAAGCGATTTATGTTGGCAATGTAAATTTACCGCCGCTTGCCGGAGGATACTATCTTGCTTACCAACGCTGCTGTAGAAACAATACTATTTTAAACCTGGTGAATCCCGGGAATGTGGGAGCAACCTATATGGGATTTATTCCTGATCCTGCAACAGTAAGCTGCAACAGCGCACCTCATTACAATAATTTTCCACCGCTTTTTTTATGTGCCGGATTGCCCTTGGTTTTCGATCATTCTGCCACTGATCCCGATGGTGATTCATTGGCGTATGAATTGTGTGATCCTTATGATGGAGCAACTGCGGCAAGCCCAATGCCTGTGCCACCTGCAGCACCACCTTATGGGCTTGTTCCATTTGACGGAGCAGCCGGCTATAGCGGAAGCTACCCCATGAGTGCAAACCCTGCATTGACCATTGACCCTGTTACAGGTTTGTTAACGGGAACTCCCAACATGATAGGGCAGTGGGTAGTAGGAGTTTGTGTTAAGGAATACAGGCAGGGAGTGTTGTTAAGTACAAATAAAAGGGACTTTCAATTTAATGTTACCAATTGCCCTAATGTTACTGTTTCAGCTGTTCCATCACAACAAACTTTTTGTTTCGGATTTACTGTAAATTTTTCAAATCAAAGTATGAATGCGAATGGCTATCGTTGGGATTTCGGTGATCCTGCCGCAACCAATGATACTTCCCGCCTTGTAATACCTGCATGGACATATAGCGCTCCGGGAACATATACTGTTATGTTAATTGCAAGTCCGGGTTTAACATGTGCAGATACTTCATATTCGGTTTTTAAAATAGATCCATTGCTTCAACCCTCATTTGTGCCGCCACCTTCTCAATGTTTAGAAGGCAACGCATATAATTTTGCAGCAGGCGGGGCTTTTCAAGGCGGACCCGGAACAAATTTTACCTGGCAATTTGGTCCGGGATCAAATCCTCCTATTTCAAATGATCAAAATCCGGCCGGAGTTAATTTTTTAACACAAGGCGTACATACCGTTACACTTACGATTAATGAGAATGGTTGCGTCGGAAGTTATGTGAGTAACGTAACCGTTAATCCGATGGCAACAGCAACTTTTAATATGGCTCCTTTAACAAGTTGTCCGCCTTTTACTGTGGTGTTTAAAGATAACAGTAATCCAGCGGGAAGAATATTAAATTACAATTGGACCTTTGGCGATGGTAATACATCTACGTTATCGACACCAACAAATACATATGTAAATATTGGTTCTTACAATGTTTCTGTGTCAATGCTTGCGACCAATGCATTTGGCTGTAACAAGTGGTACAATTTTAATATCCCGAATGCAGTTACTGTAAACCCAATACCGCATGCAGAGATTTCGGCTAATCCTCTTGTTACTTCGATCTTTGAACCTGAAATAACATTTACAGACCTAAGCAGTAATGGTATAAACTGTTCACTTTTATTCGGTGATGGAAATACTTTTTCGGGTTGTAATTTTGGAACAACCACACATACTTATTCAACATACGGTATGTTCCAGGCAACGCAAATATTGATGAATGGTACAGGATGCACAGATACTTTCAGGCTTGACATTGAAATAAAACCGGAGTACAGGTATTTTGTTCCTAATGCGTTTACCATTAATAACGATGGCTTAAATGAAATATTTGCGCCAAGTATAATGGGGGTTCGCGATTATGATTTCTCGATCTTTGATCGCTGGGGTAAAAAGATTTTTGAAACAAATAGTTTAAATCACGGTTGGGATGGCACATTTAAAGGTGATCCATGTCAGCAGGATGTTTACGTTTATAAGATCAAATATATTGATGAGGTGGATAATAAATATTACTCTCACCTTGGAAGAGTTGCCTTGCTCAGGTAAATTAATTTAAGGTTTATTTTACCGGTTATACAATAAATCCCGCCTTTTGTTAGTTAGTTATTGAAGTACCCCGCAAATTTTCCGACATTCAAGTATATAATAAAATGCTTTGTGTGTTGAAAAGTAATATTGGGGCAAATGAAAAAGTCGTTATTAGTTTTTATTCTGATTTTCGGTACGCTTCGTCTTCCTGTACTGGCGCAATTGACGGTGAACAATTCCATGTACACTCCGGCACAATTGGTGCAAAATATATTGCTTGGCAATGGTGTTACTGCAAGTAACATTGTATACAGTGGTATGGGTAATGCTATTGGATTTTTTAATGGAGCATCTTCTAACATTGGTTTAAGCAGCGGATTGATTTTAACAACAGGCGATATTCAAAATGCAGTAGGCCCTAACAATAGTACTTTTGCCAGCTTTATAAATAATTTATCTAGTGATTCTGATATGGATTCACTTATGCATAATTATTCAATAGATGCATCTATACTTGAGTTCGATTTTGTACCATCAGGAGACACTGTTAAATTCAGATACGTGTTTGGTTCGGAAGAGTACATGGAATTTGTAAATACTTTCCATAATGATGCAGTTGGATTTTTTATTAGTGGTCCGGGTATTTCAGGACCTTATACAAATAATTCAAAAAATATTGCTCTTGTTCCTGGGACCACGCTACCTATTACAGTTGATAACATTAATGCCAACCTAAATTCTCCCCTTTGGTTTGATAACCAACTCCCGCCAGGTCAAACCATTCAGTATGACGGATTTACTAAAGTGTTTGAGGCTGTTTCCGAAGTTCAATGCGGACAAACATATCATGTGAAAATTGCAATAGCTGATGGGGGTGATGCTATTTACGATTCGGGGATTTTTCTTGAAGCCGGAAGTTTTAAGCCGAAAGTAAGTGTCAGTTTTGCATCTCCAACTGCACAATGTCTTGAAGGTAATTCTTACAGCTTTTCTGCGGGCGGTACTTTTGGCGGAGCAGCATCAAGTTACGCCTGGCAATTTGGCCCGGGATCCAACCCGCTTATGTCTAATTTGAAAAAACCTGCAGGAGTTAATTTTATGATGCCTGGCTTACACTCTGTTACACTTACTGTTTCGGAAAATGGATGTACTCAGAATTTTGTTAATAATGTGATGGTAAACCCCATGGCACATACAAGCTTTACAATGGGAACACAGGAAAGTTGTCCTCCTTTTCAAGTTGATTTTGGGAAAGCAGTGCATTTCAGCGGAAACATTTTAAGCAGCGCATGGACTTTTGGTGATGGCACTACATCAAATTCTTTAAACCCAACTCATGCTTATTTGAGTACCGGATCGTATGATGTTTCAGTAACAGTTATGGCGACCAACATTTTTGGGTGTAATAAGGAGTACACATTTAATAAACCAAGTGCGGTAATTATGAATGAAATACCACATGCTGAATTTTCTGCAACACCATTGGTAACATCCATATTTGATCCTGATATTACGTTTACCGATATGAGTACAAATGGGGTCAACTGTTCCTTATTTTATGGGGATGGCAGCCAGCTTAACGGTTGTAATTTTGGAACCGCCATGCATACTTATGGACGTTATGGAAAATTTGTTGCAACGCAAATATTAATGAATGGTATAGGCTGTACAGATACTTTTCGCCTGACAATAGATATTAAACCCGAATACAGGTCTTATATTCCGGATGCGTTTACAGTGAATGGTGATGGATTGAATGACGTGTTCCTGCCTAAGATAATGGGCGTGAGAAATTATAACTTCATGATCTTCGATAAATGGGGCGAGGAGTTGTTTAAAACCGATCTTTTGGATGAAGGCTGGGATGGGAAATTCAATGGGGAGTTATGCAAGGAAGATGTTTACGTTTATAAGATCAGTTATATTGATGAGGTGGACAATCAGTACTATTCCCGTCTTGGAAAAATTACCTTGCTGAGGTAATGGATATCATTCCTGGTATTTACGCTTAATAATTTCGATCATTGATTTTTTTTCGATTTTACTTTCCAGCCCATCAATAAATTTATAATTAACAGGGCAGGACTTGCGAATGGATTGTATTTTTACCAGGTAAATAATACAGGTAATATCCTTGTATCAGGAAAATTTATAGTGAATTAGGCGTTTTGTTATTTTTTTATCAGCAATATGAAGGCGGGTTTATCCCGCCTTTTTCTATCAGACTTGAAAAAACACGGAACTAAAATGTTTTTTTCAACCCCCAGTTTCCTTACTTTTAATAAACGCTAATTCCAATCTTCATGAAACACAAATACTTTTTAGTACTCGCTGTATTGTTATCCTGTAATGTATGGGCGCAACTCGATAGTGTTAAGGTACTCCCTGCTAATCCAACTGATTCTGATTCAATAAAGCTCATCGGTTATAAAACATTTTCTACTCATTCATGTTCTATGTTGGGCAAATTGATTACCACACCCACAACAGGTGAAATATATATTGATGCATGCCATGACGATAGTCTTATTTCGCAAAGCTGCAGTTCAATAGATACCATTACGTTAGCGCCACTTGCAGGAGGTAATTATAAAATTGGGTATATTATAAGAAGAGTAAATTTCGCGACTGATCCTCCAACTTGCGGCGGTTCGCCCATTGCCGATTCAACGAACGTTTATATAGCTGTTACATCAACAGCAGGTATAGCCAAAAATGGGGCAATAAAAAATGCAGTTTCTATTTATCCAAATCCTGCATCAGAAATAATTGCAGTTAAATATGATCTGGAAGAAAATTTTTCTCAGGCAAGGATTGTCATCTATAATTTAGTCGGACAAAAGGTTCAGCAATTGAAATTGGATAATGAAAAAGGTGTAGTTTATTTGAACATTACTCAACTAAACGGCGGCTCATATTACTTAAGAGTTGAATCACCAGCTAATCAAAGTAGTGTTCATCGGTTTCAGAAAATTAACTAAGTAATTTTTTATTGAAGCAAGGCCATCGCTTTTTTAATAGCGTTGTCTAATCCATTAATGTCGGTACCACCCGCAGTTGCATAAAATGCTTGCCCGCCGCCGCCGCCTTTTATTTCCTTGGCTAATTCGCGAACGATATTTCCGGCGTTCATGTTTTTTTCTTTTACTAAGTTGTCCGTCAGTGCTACGGTAATACTTGGTTTACCATTAATGGTTGAGCCTAATACCAGGAACAGATCCGGTATTTCGCTTCGCAATTCAAAAACCATATCCTTTAAAGCATCGGCAGAATTTAATTCTACTTTTTGGCCAATGTAGTTGATATTATTTATACTGGTTACTTTTGTTTTAAGATCAGCCTTTAGCGATTTTGCTTTCTCCCGCATCAATGCATCCACTTGCTTTTGCAAATCGTTATTTTGCTCCAGTAAATTCTGAATACTCTTAGTAAGGTCTTTCGGATTTTTTAATAATTCCTTAAGATTATTTACTAACTGGAGTTGTGAGTTTAAAAATTCTTCTGCTTTTATTGAGGTAATTGCTTCAATCCTTCTTATTCCTGCAGCTACAGCAGCTTCCGAAACAATTTTAAAAATTCCTATTTGTGAAGTATTTTTTACATGGGTTCCCCCGCACAATTCAACGGAATAGCTTCTCTCAAACGTAACAACACGCACTACATCGCCATATTTTTCACCGAACAATGCCATCGCTCCGGTTTTTTTTGCTTCTTCAATTGGCATTTCTTTAATGTCGGACGCAATATTTTCTCTTATTTTTTCATTGACAATGTTTTCAATCTTTGCGATTTCTTCATCTGTAACTTTTGAAAAATGCGAAAAGTCAAAACGCAAATTTTCATCATTTACCAATGAACCTTTTTGTTCGACATGCGTCCCTAATACCTGACGCAACGCAGCATGGAGCAGGTGAGTGGCGCTGTGATTGTTCTCGGTAAGCTTACGTTTCTTTTTATCAACCGAAACTTTTAACGGTTTATCTAATACAGGAAGTTTATCCGTGAAATGAATGGTGAGATTGTTTTCCTTTTTTGTATCGGTAATATAAATTTTTTCGTTTACAAATTCTATCACTCCCGTATCGCCAACTTGCCCGCCACTCTCTGCATAAAAGGGAGTTTTGTCCAATACCAATTGATACTGTTCTTTGTTTTTCGCTTTTACTTTTCTGTACTTGATAATTCTACTCTCGCACTCTAACTCTGTGTACCCAATAAAAACAGCTTCCAACTTCTTCCCGATAGCTATCGGGATTCCCACTTCCACCCAATCTCCCGTATCAATAGCTGCAGCTTCTTTCGATCTGTTTTTTTGCTCCCCAAGCAATTTGTTAAATTCATCCATATCAACAGAGAAATTATTTTCCCTTGCAATAAGTTGAGTTAAGTCAATTGGGAACCCGTACGTGTCAAATAATTCAAAGGCATTTTTCCCGTTAATGACTTTGTTTGATCCTGATGAGGCAATAATTGCATTGATTTTTTCTATTCCTGTTGCTAATGTTTTAAAGAAAGAATTCTCCTCTTCACGAATCACTTTCTCAATTAATTCCTGTTGTTTTTTTATTTCAGGGAATGCTTCTCCCATTTGTGAAACAAGAGTTGCTACCAATTTGCAAATGAATGGCTCTTTTAATTTTAATGTTTGATAACCATAACGCACCGCCCGTCTTAAAATTCTCCGTATTACGTAACCCGCGCCGGTATTGGATGGCAGCTGGCCATCGGCAATGCTGAATGATATTGCCCTAACATGATCAGCAATAACACGCATGGCAATATTTGTTTTCGTTGCTTCTTCGCTTGTATCTTTTGCCTTATATGTGAGACCGCTTAATTTTTCAATTTCTTTAATGATAGGTTGAAAAACATCGGTATCGTAACTCGATTGTTTTCCCTGCAATACCATACACAACCTTTCAAATCCCATTCCTGTATCCACATGCTGTGCCGGTAGTTTTTGCAATGTGCCATTTGCCAGACGATTGAATTCCATGAACACATTGTTCCAGATCTCGATCACTTCCGGGTGACTTGTATTTACCAATGATTTGCCATCTCCTTTTTTTCTTTCTTCCACACTTCTCATATCCACATGTATCTCGCTGCAAGGCCCGCAAGGTCCTGTGTCACCCATTTCCCAGAAGTTATCTTTTTTATTTCCGTTGATTATTCTGTCCTCCGCAATATATTTTTTCCAGCAATCGTATGCCTCCTGGTCAAATGCCAATTTATCTTCCTTGCTTCCTTCAAATACAGTAACATATAACTGATCAACCGGAATTTTATAAACTTTAGTCAGTAATTCCCAGGCCCAGTCAATCGCCTCTTTTTTGAAATACCCGCCTGCATCAGATGAATCTGCCCCCGGACGGGCAGGATCTCCAAAGCTCCAGTTGCCCAGCATCTCAAACATGGTATGGTGATAAGTATCCACCCCAACTTCTTCCAGGTCGTTATGTTTACCTGATACTCTTAAACATTTCTGTGTATCTGTAATGCGCGAAAATTTAACAGGAGCGTTTCCAAGGAACAGATCTTTGAACTGATTCATACCCGCATTGGTGAACATCAGGGTAGGATCGTTCTTAATTACTAAAGGAGCAGAAGGTACTATCTGATGCTGCTTTGATTTAAAAAATTCTAAAAAAGTACTGCGTATTTTATTTCCGTCCATTTTAATTTAACATTACTCAATCACCATTAACATTTTTTAGCGTGAAACTGAAATGCAAAAGTAGATTATTTACTTAAATTTCTCCTCTAAAATTTATAACTTAGGGCTATTAAAGGTCAGAAATGTCTAAAATAAAGTACAGGTACGATACCAAATCACTTTCATACCAGAAAGTGGAGGTGGCGATGCGTACAAAAATAATTCGGGTATTATCCTATCTCGCCACGGGTACCGTATTTGCTGTGATTACCATTTTATTGGCCTACGCTTATCTCGATTCTCCTAAAGAAAAGATACAAAAGCGGGAGTTAGAGGCCATGAAACTTCAATATGAATTATTGAATAATAAATTTAACCTGGCCTCAAAAGTATTGGCAGATCTTGAGGAGAGGGATGATAATATTTACAGGATGGTATTTGAGGCAGAGCCTATATCAGATGATATAAGAAAGGCAGGTTTTGGAGGGGTGAACCGTTATAATGAACTGGAGGGTTATGATAATTCCATATTAATGATGGAAACTACTAAAAAGCTGGACAGGCTTACCAAACAATTATACATTCAGTCAAAATCTTTTGATGAAGTTGTTTCAATGGCAAGAAATAAAGAAAAAATGCTGGCTTCCATACCTGCGATACAACCCATTTCCAATAAAAATTTAAGGCATGCCCCCTCCGGTTTTGGTTGGAGAACACATCCAATCTACAAAACGCAGGAGTTCCATCCGGGAATGGATTTTGCTGCACCCGAAGGAACAGAGATATATGCTACTGGTGATGCTACCGTTGAGCGGGCCGATAACATGGCGCAAGGATATGGGAATCACGTAGTGCTAAACCATGGCTATGGTTACAAAACACTTTATGGCCATATGACGAAGTCGGTTGTATCTCCCGGTCAGAAGGTAAAACGAGGGCAGCTTATAGGATATGTTGGCAGTACCGGCCTTTCAACGGCACCGCATGTTCATTATGAGGTGGCACACAATGGGGAAAAAACTAACCCGATCAATTTCTACTATAACGATCTGAATCCAACCGAATACCAGCAAATGATCGAAATGGCCTCAAGGTCTTCGCAGTCGTTCGACTAAATTCGCACAAATCTTACATTCTTTTCTTCTTGCATTATCACGATCAGAATGTGTATTTTTGTATGTGGTTTTCAACGAAAAAAGGGAAGAAAAACTTTTTTACTCCATTAGCGAAGTAGCAAAAATGTTTGATGTGAATGCATCACTCATTCGCTTTTGGGAAAAGGAATTCGATATTATTAAGCCACAGAAGAATAAAAAAGGAAACAGACTATTTACAAAACAGGATGTCGATAATTTCTATGTGATATACAATCTGGTAAAAGAAAGAGGTTTTACTTTACAAGGGGCGAAAGATAAATTGAAGCAAAACAAGGAGGGCACGCTGAAAACCGCAGAAATTATACAATCCTTGAATAATGTGAAGGATTTTTTGATAGAATTAAAGAAAAGCCTTTGATGCATCCTTTTTGTTTTTATTGCGTACAAATAATGAAGGCCAGGGAAATCAAGGTTTAAATTATGTTTAAACATCCTCTAAATAGATTCAGGCCGTTGAGAATCTCCCTTTTATCAGCTTTATTATTTATTTTTTCGGGAGCGTTATTTTCTCAATGTCCGGTACTGCTCGACGGAACAGGAAATCCGAGTGCTACTCCTTATTGGATAGGATGTAGCGGCGGCAATTTTACCATTTTTGTTCAATCGAATAATGCTATAGGCTCCTATTCAATCGATTTCGGCGATGGAAGTCCGGCGGCTACAGGAGCCAGTTTGCCCGCAGGTAATTTTGTTTCACATACTTATACTGTTACAGTTGATACGTTCAAGTTAGTTTTTACTGAAACCAGTTCGGGTTGTGTGATCAATGGTGTTGTGGTGATGGAGATAACACCTTCCGCGGCAATTCAGATTCCTGTGGGCAGTCCTATTTTTGGTTGTACACCGGCTACATTTGCTTTCAAAAACTCAACAACTAATCCATCGAACACTACACGCTATTCATGGAATTTTGGAGATGGTACTCCAACTCAAAATTATAATTTTACCAACGCTGGTGATACCATATATCATACCTACATGCCAGGTACAACCAATTGTAATGTTGCTGTCACATTAACAGCAGAGAATTATTGTAACAGGGGTAATCCTTCTATTAATATTTACCAGCCCATTCAGGTTTGGGACATTGATAACACTGCTATTACTGCGAGTGCTGTTTTTCTTTGTTACCCAGATACTATAGTTCATCTCGACAACACCACAAATTTGAATTGTTATGCGCTTGGAAATACAACACAACGTTACGAATATTGGAACTTCGGAAATTACTGGGGCCTTGGTTACGATTCTATAATTACATGGCAGCCATTTAGTCCGCCTAACCGGCCCGGGTACAATGTGGCTTATCCCGGAATTGGTACTTATAACGCAATGCTTATCGATAGCAGTTATTGTGGAAAAGACACAGCCTACATAACAATAAATATTGTTCCGCAGCCAACGGCGGGAATAAGCGCAAGTACAGATACGATATGTGTAGGTAAGAGTATTATATTTTCTAATTTGAGTGGCAGTGGAGCGAATATGTTCATTTGGAATTACGGAGATGGGTCCGCTCCGGATACTGTTTATACGGTGGTGAACAGAACACATACTTACAATGCAACCGGTTCCTATACTGTCTCGCTCAATGCAAGCATTATCGGAGGGTCGGGCGGATGCTCTGCGACAGCAACACACCCCATTTATGTTAAGCCCGGACCTACAGCTAATTTTAGCACTACACCCACCAATTGCGATACTTCAACGGTTGCATTTACAAATACTTCAATTGGTGCTGTGCAATGGAGCTGGAATTTTGGAAATACAAACACAAGTACTTCATCAGCACCTTCGCCTGAATTTTATGGAGCACCCGGAGCATATACTGTAACATTGCTGGTGACTTCTTCAAATGGATGTACTAACAGAAGAACAAGAATTGTTGATGTTTATCAATCACCTGTCGCGAGCTTTACTACTGCCAATGCCTGTGTGAATACCGCCGCTACTTTTACTGATCTATCCACTCATTCAGTTGGAGATCCGATAACAACCTGGTCATGGGATTTTGGAGATGGCACACCATCAAGTTCTTCATCAAGTCCTGTGCATACATATACTGCGGCAGGAACATATAGTGTTATTCTTTCTATATCTACTGCGCATTGCAGCGGCATTGATACAATTCCAATAACAATTAATCCTGATCCCACTGCGCAATTCACGCCTAACCCGGCAAGCGGGTGTACTCCAATAACAATTGCATTTACTAATTCAAGTACAGGCGCTGTAAGTTATGTCTGGAGTTTTGGTGATGGCTCTGCTGCGAATACAAGTGCAAATCCTTCTCACGGATATGTAAATAATACATTAAGCGATACGACTTTTAATGTCCGGCTCATTGCAACCACTACATTTGGCTGTAAGGACACTTCAACTGTGCCAGTAACAATTTTTCATGGAGCTCATGCAGGATTTACTTCAACAGCTGCACCAGGTTGCAGCCCTCTGCCTGTACTGTTTACCAATACTTCCACTGGAGCGAATTCGTACTCATGGAATTATGGTGATGGTTCAACAATAGATACGCTTGCAAATCCTGCGCATACATTTACGAATACAACCCTATTCTTAAAAACATTTACGGTAACATTGATCAGTTTATCACCCAACGGATGTATGGATAGTATAAAAAGTACGGTAACTGTTTTTCCAAGAGCTAACAATTCATTTACTTCTGCACCTAATGATACAGGCTGTGCGCCATTTAATGTTGGCTTTACTTCATCTTCAGGTGGTGTAATTTACGAATGGGATTTTGGTGACGGCAATATTAGTTTATTTCAAAATCCTTTTCACGTTTTTAGAAATACCGGTATTGTCGACTCCACTTATTATGTGAACCTGGTTGTTACAAATCCGTTTACTTGTAAGGATACCATTTATGATACGATTACTGTTCATCCAAACCCAGTCGCAAGTTTCTTTGTTTTTTCCAATAGTGGTTGTACTCCATTTAATGTAAGCTTTAACAATACTTCAATGGGTGCGGTGTCTTACTCATGGAATTTCGGCGATGGATCGGCAATAGATACCAATGCAGCACCTTCTCATTTATACACAAACACAACAAGCGCATCAATTTTCAGAACGGTTACCTTAACCGCAACTACTGCGTTTGGTTGCACAGATATGACAACAAGGATGTTGGAAGTTTATCCACCGGTTGTTGCTGCTTTCTCTGCCGATACAATTGGCTGCAGTATTTTTGATCCTAATTTTCAAAACCTTTCTATTGGGTATGTAAATTCTTCCTGGAGATTTGGTGATGGAACATTTTCATCATCAACAAATCCGGTACACAATTATATTTATACAGGCTCCAACGATACAACGTTTACTGTTACGCTTATAGTGATATCCGCTAATGGTTGTGAGGATACCACATACCGGGATATTAAAATTTATCCAACGCCCATTGCTGCATTCCTTGCAACGCCTTCATCTCAGCTTTACCCCAATGCAACGGTTTCATACACCAATAATACAAATGCCGGTAACTGGCAATATACCTGGAGTTTTGGCGATGGTGCAACTTCCAATTTGCAAAATCCGCCGAACCATACTTATGCAACCTGGGGAACCTATACAGTATGCTTGGTAGTGAATGGTATTTTTTGTTCTGATTCTACTTGTACAACCATTGAAATTATTCCGCCATTGCCCATAGCTAAATTTAGTATCAGCGATACCAGTGGCTGCGAACCTTTAACCATTCAGTTTAACGATTCTTCCACATATGTTATATCCTATCAATGGTCATTTGGTGATGGTTCATTATCTAACCAGCAAAATCCTTCGCACCTTTATGTTTCGCAGGGTACATATACCATAACGCTTGTTGTTACCGGTCCGGGTGGTGATAAGGATACTGCATATGCTACTGTAAATGTTTATCCAAAACCGGTTGCGTTTTTTACTTCTACGCCCGCTACAGTGTTTTTACCGAATCAGCCCGTAATATGTTATAATTTATCTTCCTTTAGCAATTCATATCTATGGGATTTTGGGGACGGAACAAGCTCTACAGAAACAAATCCTCAGCATTATTATATTACGGAGGGAGAAGTTTACATTACTTTGTATGCTTTTAATAACTTTGGGTGCCGGGATACATTTATATCGGCTACTGCCATAAAGGTAGAAGCGGGTGGAGAAATAGTTTTTCCGAATGCTTTTACACCAAATCCTAACGGAGGTAATGGTGGAAGTTACAATAAGGACGAATATAGTAATGATATATTTTTCCCATTTGCAAAAGGATTGACTGAATTTGAAATGTTTATTTATAACCGTTGGGGCGAAATGGTTTTTCATAGTACGGACATAGACATAGGGTGGGATGGATATTATAAGGGAAAATTATGTGAACAGGATGTTTATGTTTTTAAAGCTTCGGGAAAATTTGCTAACGGAGATAAAGTAGTTAAAACAGGTGACGTAACATTACTCAGGTAAAAGTTAATATGCGACAAAAAAACATCATCCTTCAGATCATTGGCTTAATGCTATTGGGTCAGTTTGCGTTTTCTCAAAAAGGGAAAAGCAAGATCTCGTCAAAGACAGTAAAAGAAGCTAATCACTTTTTTGAAATTGGCGATTATAATAACGCCAGGAAACTCTTCACGGAGATCTATAAAGAAGATTCAACAGATGCGGATGTTGCATATAAACTCGGTGTTTCCATTTATAAGCTCAAAGTCGATAAGATGGAAACCATTCCACTCTTTGATCTTGCTGCCCGCAACAAGAACAATGAAGCGCATTATTATCTTGGAAACCTTTATCATGTTAAGCTGCGTTTCCAGGATGCTTTAGCCGAGTTTAATACGTATGTCGACTTTAAAGGACAAAGGGACCATGATGATGAAGAAATAACAAAGCTTAAAAATTCGGCGCTGTATGCTTCCGAAATGATGCGTCAGCCGCAGGAAGATGTGAAGATAGAAAATATGGGTTCGATCATTAATTCTTCTTACTCTGATTATGCACCGGTTTTATCTTCCGATGAAACAATACTTTATTTTACTTCACGCAGAGATGGAAGTACAGGGAATTTATTGGATCCTAATGGCGAATATTTCGAAGACATTTATGTGTCATATAAAAAAGAAGGAAGATGGACTGCGCCGGAGAGTGTAAGTGATTATATCAATACAACAACCCATGATGCTACAGTTGCACTTTCACCCGGCAGCAATGAATTATATATATACAGAACAAATGAGGACCTGATCAGCGGGAATATTTATACCTCTAAATTAGATGGTCGCGATTGGAGCCAGCCGGTGAAGATCACCAGTGAAGTAAATTCAGAAGGAGGCTGGGAGTCGAGTGCGAGTATTACAGCAGATGGAGAAGTAATTTATTTTTCCAGTAATCGTGAAGGAGGTTTTGGCGGTAAAGACATTTACCGTATACAAAAATTACCGAATGGCAATTGGAGCAAGGCGTTTAATATGGGAGCAACTGTTAATACCGTTGAAGAAGAAGATTTTCCTTTTATTCATCCTGATGGTCATACACTTTATTTCAGTTCCAAAGCGCATAAAACAATGGGAGGCTTTGATGTTTTTACTTCGCAGGTAAGTACATGGGGTAATGCAACAGAGCCGGAAAATTTGGGATATCCAATTAATACGGTAGAGGATGATGTGTGTTTTGTCCAGTCAACAGACGGTAAGCATGGGTATTATTCTTCCGTAAAACCTGATACATATGGAAGCACAGATATTTACAAAATAAAAATGCCTGAAAAAAATGCACCAATTCCTGTGATACGCGGGCGCGTTATGGCTGCTGATAAATTCAAACCAATACAGGCGCACATAACACTTATTGATGAAGAAACAAAAGATGTTGTTGGTGACTACACAAGTAATTTGCACAACGGTAATTTTATCATGGTATTTTCATTGGAAAAATATTATAAATTGTTAGTGGAAGCACCTGGTTATCATTCGTATTCTGATGATTTCTGGATCTCTGAAATTCCAGGTGATGGTTTCCAGAAAGAAATTAAGTTGGTGAAGAACGACGAGGGTAAAAAATAAAAATGCAAAATTGGTTTAAGCATATCGCCCGCATATTTGTTGCGAACCTACTGAGCTTTTCAGCGGTCGGGCAGGATATTCAACTGACTCAATTTTATGCATCACCACTTTATTTAAATCCCGCGTTTACGGGCGCCAATGTATGTTCACGATTTACTACCAATTATCGTAATCAATGGCCGAGCATAAAAAAGGCATACACTACTTATGCTGTTTCTTTTGATCACAGTATTCCTAAGTTGAATAGTGGTATTGGTTTTTTAGCTACGAACGATGTTGCCGGCACCGGAGGGTTAAGAACAACATCTTTCAGCGGATTATATTCTTATGAAGCCTGGATAAACAGGAAAATGGCCGTGCGGGCAGGAGTGCAGGCAGGTGGAACATTAAGAGGATTAAATTTTTATGATCTTGTTTTCGCTGATCAAATATCACGTAATAATGCTCCCACGACATTGGAAGTTCCTTCTTTCGTAAATACATTTTACTTTGATGTATCAAGCGGTTTGCTGCTTTATACCAAGAGGTACTGGTTTGGCGCATCTGCCCAGCATTTAACAACACCTAATCAATCGTTATTGGGAGGGGAAAGTTATTTGCCTTTAAAATATTCTTTTCATACCGGTATTAATCTGCCCGTTGGAAGCGGTGCATTTAAGAAAAAGAAAACAGAATCAACGAATTTTATTTCTCCGGCGTTGAACTACAGGGGACAGGCAAAGTTCGATCAGCTCGATATCGGTTTTTATTATACGTACAGTCCGTTGGTATTAGGAATTTGGTATAGGGGGATACCAATAATGAAATCTTACGAACCAAAATTTATTAATCAAGATGCTATTGCGTTTATACTTGGCCTGGAAGTGAATGATTTTAAATTTGGGTATAGTTATGATATTACTATTTCCCGTTTAATAAGTGCTTCGGGCGGAGCGCATGAAGTTTCTCTTGCTTACCAGTTCTGTGATTACTACCGTTTGAAAAAACGCAAGAATAAAGTAAGGCAGAATTTTATTGTTCCCTGCGCGAAATTTTAAATTTCCTGTGACTTTTTGATCTTATTTGCATTATGAATATGCGGATAGAGATGATCCGCTATTTATATGATATCAAAAGTTTATTTTTTTATAATTCTATTTTTTTGTTCTATTGAAATTATTTCATTCTCACAAAATCTTATATCTAATGCTGGATTTGAATATTTTTCTGGATGCCCCTGTAATTGGCAAAGCACGGACTCCTCATGCAGAATGGACGGAAGAGTAGTAGATGAAATGTATAAAGCAGTTGGCTGGGGCCGTGCAAACAGGGCGACGCCTGATTATTGGCATTCTTGTTCGCATTATGGAGTTCCTGAGAATACAATGGGGTACCAAATGCCCTTCGAAGGCAATGGCTACGTTGGTATTTTGGTTGATGGCAGCTGGAAGGAATATATTATAGGCACTTTGATAGAACCACTGATAAAAGGGCAGGAGTATACCGTTTCTATGTATGTCTCATTGGGTAAAACGTGTGAATTCGCAATTTCAGAATTGGGATTTTGTTTTACTAAGGATCAAAAATTTTACCCAATTACCACAACTATTACTGATATTCATCCACAAGTGGTTAATAATAAAAGTAAATACCTTGATAAAACTGATTGGACGCTTATAGAGGAGAAATATACAGCATCAGGAGGAGAAAAATATGTCGTGATCGGAAATTTTAATGAACATGCAGACACAAAAAGAGTTTCTGTAAAAGCAAAAATATTTGGAGATACTCCAACAGCGTATTACTATATTGATAATGTGAGTACTGTCCCCGTTCCGCCAAAAAAGAAAAAAACTGAAAATAACCTGGTTGTACTTAATAATATTTGTTTTGAATATGATAAGGCGAATTTACTTCTGGCTTCAAATAAAGAATTGGATAAGCTTATAAAATTACTGAAGGAAAATAATAAAATGAAGATTGAGGTAATGGGTCATACTGATAGTGACGGGAGTTATGATTATAATATGAATCTTTCGGATAAAAGAGCTAAAGCTGTTACCGAATATATTGTTAAGTCGGGTATTAAGCCGGAAAGAGTAAGTTATAAAGGATATGGAGATACGAGACCTCTCATAAAAAATGAGACCGCTCAAGATAAAAAGTTAAACAGGAGGGTAGAGGTGAAAATTATAAAATGATCTTTTCTCATTGTTCAGGGGAAATTGTGTCAGAATTTTGATAATGGATAAGGTGTGGCTGGATAGGAAACTGGTCACGGGGTATTATTGTATAACGATAAAATAAACCCTGATAAAAACATGAAAAATCAAACAAAAATCAGCCTTGAGCAAATTTCAATTCAAAGTTTTGTGACAAATTTATCTTCGGAAGATAAAAGAACTGTTGATGGAGGTGCAAACAGAGATGTAATTCCAAATAATGGCGCAACGTACCCGAATAACAACTGTTATTATGGTACGTTTATAATTTGTATAGTTCCGGCTACTGGAATGCAATGTCCATTACCTGTTGGGCCGTAGGGGTAAATACTTTTAACTCCGTTAAGTTTCTTCTGAAATTTAACGGAGTTAATTTTTTAAGAAATTTTATTAATAATATTCCTTGTTTAATAAATAATTCTGTACATAATCAGTTATCCCTTCTTCCAAAGAATAAAATGCATTGGTGTAGCCAATCGAACGTAATTTATTCATATTCGCTTCTGTAAAATACTGGTACCTGTTACGAATGTCTTCCGGTGTGTCAATATATTCAATATTCGGTGTTTTATACAAGGCCTCGAATGTAGCGTTAGCAAGGTCTTTAAAAGTGCGCGCTTTTCCTGTTCCTAAATTATAAATAGCTGAATCTTTGCGGTGTCTTAATAAAAAATAACAAACTTCCACCACATCCTTCACATAAACAAAGTCACGGAGTTGTTCGCCGTCGTTAAATCTCCTATCGTGAGAGCGAAATAATTTCATACGTTCTTTTTCCTGTATCTGGTTGTAAGCATGAAAAACAACAGAAGCCATTCTGTTTTTATGAAATTCGTTTGGCCCGTACACATTAAAAAATTTTAATCCAGCCCAGAAATAAGGTTTGCGCTCCTGTTGCAAAACCCATTTGTCAAATTCATTTTTTGATTCACCGTAAGGGTTGAGTGGTTTTAATCGCTGAATGGTATCGTGGTTATCCATATAGCTATGTTCTCCCAGGCCGTACGTTGCTGCCGATGATGCATAAACTAAGGGTAAACCAAATTCAACACAAATGTTCCAGATCTCTTTGCTGTAGTTAAGGTTTAGTTTGTCGAATATAGATTTGTTAAACTCAGTTGTATCCGTGCGAGCTCCAATATGAAAAACAAATTGTGTAAATCGGTGATTTTCTTTCAGCCACGCAGCAAATTCATCACGATGAATTTTTTGAGAATATTTTTTACCCTCTAGATTTTTATTTTTTGTTTTATCTGAAAAATCATCGACAACAATAATGTCATAAAATCCTTCCATGTTTAGTTTGCCCACTAAACAACTTCCGATAAAACCTGCTGCTCCTGTTACTATGATCATAATTATCTATTCTCTAATTCTTTTACCTTTCACGTTTTCCCTTTGCATCTCAACAGGCTCGATGTGACAACGCTAGAGCGAGATTGAAGAAGTTTGTCAGTTCGAGCTTGTCGAGAACCTTGAGATGAAAGAACAAAATATTATCCTAAAAATATAGATTTATTCTTTATCGTTACAATCTTTAATTTCTCTGCTTCTTCAAAAAACCTGTTGATAGCTGCTTTTCCCTCTGTGCCTAAGTCAATAGAGTAATTATTAACGTAAAGATCAATATGTTTGTACATCACCTCTTCACTCATTTCCTGTGCATGTTGTTTTACAAAAGGCAAGCTCGATTTCGGATTTGCAAAAGCGTATTCAACACTCTTTCTGATAATTCGATTTACCTTTTGTTTTATTTCATCCGGTAAATTTCTTTGTATCACAATACCTCCCAGTGGTATTGGTAATTTTGTTTTTTCTTCCCAAAATTCCCCAAGGTCAATTATTTTTTTTAATCCTTTTTGTTCGTAGGTAAAACGATTTTCGTGAATGATTACCCCCACGTCAGCATCTCCATTCAGTACTGCATCTTCAATTTTAGAAAAAACCATTTCGGTTTTATTGCCGCATTGAGGGTAAGCAAGGCTGAATAAAAAATTAGCAGTCGTCAGTTTGCCAGGAATTGCAACTTTAGTGTCGTTATCCCAACTTTGAACTTTGAACTTTGAACTTTCAACTACCAGCGGTCCGCACCCTTTCCCCAGCGCACTTCCAGCATCAAGCAAGATATACTCATCTGTGAGGTAAGCATAAGCATGATAACTAAGTTTGGTGATATTTATTTTGTTTTCAAACGCTTTTTTGTTGAGCGATTCCACATCGTCCATGACCACGTCAAAGGCTAATCCTTCCGTATCAATTTTTCCATGGATCATGGCATCGAATATGAAACAATCATTAGGGCAGGGAGAAAATCCTAATGTTAGTTTTTCACTCATAACGATTCAATGAATTGGATCAATGTGTTATTCAGATTGGTGATCGCCAGCGGAATATTCCATTTGCTTTTATCTCTTTTCTCTACATAATTTGAAATGGCTCTTATTTGTACATGTGGCACATTTATTTTTTCGCAGGCATACATAAATGCTGCGCCTTCCATTGTTTCAACATCGGAGTTTAATCTTTCAGTAATTTTTTTAATTGAAACATCATTGCCATGAACTGTATTTACCGTAATCGCTTTTACTTTTGGCAACAGATCCAAAATACTATTTTCGAACTTCGAACTTCGAACTTCGAACTTCGAACTTCCTCCCAGTCCCATCTCCTCAATACTTAAAAATTCTTCTCCATCCTCAGCCCCCAATTCAGAAAATATATCTTCGGTTACATTTACTACATCGCCAATTTGTATTGTTTTATTAAAACTTCCTGCAATCCCGGCATTCAAAACGAGATCGTATTTTTTGTGTAAATTTTTTCCCATGGCAAAAGCAATTGCGACCATTCCTACACCGGCTATTAAAACATCAATGTCGTGGTAAGAATAAATGTTTTCGATTTTTTGAAAAGAATATTTGCCCAGTAAGGGTAAAACTTCTTCTTTGGTGGCGGCTACAATTAAAATGTTCATTTTAAGAATACCCAAATTTACCACTATATTTGTATAAAATATTATAATGATTTACATAACTCGTCGGGAACGCTTTAATGCAGCTCACAAACTTTTCAGGGAAGAGTGGAGCGAGGAAAAAAACAAGGAAGTATTTGGTAAATGCGCTAACCCGAACTGGCATGGACATAATTACGAATTGTATATTACCGTAAAAGGAAAAGTAAATCCTAAAACCGGGTATTTTGTAAACTTAAAAGATCTGAGTGCACTTTTAAAAACGTTAATAATTGATAAGCTTGATCATAAAAATATGAATCTAGATGTAGATTTTTTGAAAGGCTTAATGACATCCACAGAATGTGTTTCTATGGCGATATGGAATGAATTAGAAAACCCGTTAAAAAATATTGGTGCAACATTGCATAGTGTTCGTTTGCACGAGACCGAAAATAATTTTGTGGAATATTTTGGAGAAAAATAATTAATAGAGGTTGCCAAAAATTGAAACAAATAACAGGATTAGTTTTGGTTTGGCTAAAGCCAAAATAGTATGTATTAAATAGCCACGACCTTACCGTGTGCCGCCTCAGCTTTAGCGGTGGCGCAAGGTCGTGGCAAATAAAGTAAACTTAATAAACGGCTTTAGCCGAAATATTCTACTTTAAATAAGTTCTTGAAATAAAAAAAGTATGAGCAGTTACAAAAAAACAGAAGAATATAATCCTGAGGTTACTCAAAAAGTTGCAGATAGATATAAAGATATTATCGTTTCTATAGGAGAAGATATTACGCGTGAAGGGTTGCTGAAAACACCTGAGCGTGCTTCAAAAGCAATGCAGTTTCTTACGAGTGGTAGTTGTATCAACCCTGCAGATATTTTAAAATCGGCAATGTTTAAAGATCCTTACCAGCAAATGGTAATTGTAAAAGAAATTGAAGTTTATTCACTATGCGAGCATCACCTACTTCCCTTTTTTGGTAAGGCACACATTGCATATATTCCTAATGGATACATTGTTGGCTTAAGTAAAATTCCCCGTATAGTTGATGCATTTGCGAGACGTTTACAGGTGCAGGAAAGATTGACATATCAAATACGCGATTGTATCCAGGAAACATTAAAGCCTTTAGGTGTTGCTGTTGTTATTGAAGCATCGCACTTGTGTATGCAGATGCGGGGTATCGAAAAACAAAATTCAACTACCACTACATCTGCATTCACAGGAGAATTTTTAAAGGATTCTACACGAAAAGAATTTATTGCGCTGATCTCTTCTGATTTGAGATAGAAGATTTTAAGGATTGTTGTTCGACCTCTCCGGGCAATGTCATTAAGTTAGTGTATAAATATTTAGAGATCAATAACATAGGATTGAAGGTTAATATAGTTTTGAATTTGCAAAGCCAAAACA
>Ga0163149_10002534_pt1 | contig 21794 bp, 36 predicted proteins | sample OliLakLV19MP5G1_FD_148604 | JGI IMG/M metagenome (GOLD analysis project Ga0163149, IMG submission 148604) | Freshwater microbial mat bacterial communities from Lake Vanda, McMurdo Dry Valleys, Antarctica - Oligotrophic Lake LV.19.MP5.G1 | ecosystem: Environmental > Aquatic > Freshwater > Lake >...
ATTGATCTAGATGAATGTATGATTATTTCCATACTCTTTTTCCACCCGATAAGTATTTCTTTATTGATGGTAACCATGATTTCTGGGGCAGAGACATAAAGCATCCTGGCCATTACACCAAGTCGATGATGATTGGTGAAACTAGAGTGGTGAGCAATCCGCGTGGATATCCAAGCGAAACACATTGCAAGCATTATGAGCCATTGATATTGGAGATTTAAAAATGAAGAAAATAATCAAACTCACGACAGAGCAGGAATCTAGTATTCCAGAGTTCCGCCAGAAGTGGATAGCCCTAGGAGAAAGCACCGCTAGGTCGGATCCATCAGAAATGATAGATGCTGTTAACGATTTGTATGATTCAATTGGACAAAAGCGAGTTCCTGTTTTTGTAATGGATAGCCCGCTGGGTTGCATTGTCGCTGCCAATTTATTTAAGGCCGGCATTGGGGCCAACATCCGGGACAACATCCGGGACAACATCGGCGACAACATCGGCGACAACATTGAGGAAAACATCTGGGACAACATCGGTGACAACATCCAGGAAAACAACCAGGAAAAAATCGGGGTCAACATCCGGGACAACATCGGTGACAACATCCGGGAAAGCATCTGGGCCAACATCTCCGGCGCCATCGTGAACAACATCTGTGACAACATCGGTGACAACATCCATGACAACATCCGGGAAAGCATCTGGGCCAACATCTCCGGCGCCATCGTGAACAACATCTGGGACAACATCGGTGACAACATCCATGACAACATCCATGACAACATCCAGGTAAACATCCAGGAAAACATCTGGAACAACATCCGGAACAACATTGAGGAAAACATCCAGGTCAACATCTGGGACAACATCGACGACAACATCCAGGGCAGCATCTGGGACAACATCGGTGACAACATCCGGGGCAACATCGTGACCGACATCCAGGACAACCTCGTGACCAACATTGGGACCAACCTCTGGGCCAACGTCTCGGACGGCATCCGGGACAACATCGTGAAAAACATCGCCGGCGACATCGAGGAAAACATCAAGGAAAACATCAAGGAAAACATCCAGCACGACATTCGGGAATTATCATTGGCGTATGAGAATGCGACCCTGTGGGGAAATCACGACATTGGGTGGATAGCGTATGCGAGTTTTTTTGAAACTATCGGGCATCGCTATCCTGCGGCTTTGGAAATTAAATTGAAAGCGCAGCGCCGCTATCACGAAACATGCGGATGGCTTTATTGTTTTGATGGGATGGCGTTTGTGTCGCAACGTCCGAGCGTAGTTAAGCTTGACGATAATGCACGGCTGCATTGCGAAACTGGTACAGCAATCAAATATGCCGATGGCTACGGCTTCTGTGCTTGGCACGGAACACGCATTCCAGACGGATGGGTTGATGGCAAGAAATCGTTGGACGTCAAGACTGCTATAACTTGGGCCAATATTGAACAGCGCCGCGCTGCAATTGAAATACTGGGATGGGCTAAAATACTGAAAGAACTAGACGCTAAGGTCATTGATGCCGATAGTGATCCGCTCATTGGCACTTTGGTGGAAGTGAAATTGCCAAACCTTCGCAATCCCGCGCGATTTTTACGTGTGAAGTGCGGGACAGGCCGCGAGTTTGCGATTGGAGTCCCCAGAGAAATCAAAACAGCGATTCAGGGTCAAGCGTGGATGAACGGCTTGTCTCTGAGTGAATTTACTTGTCCGGAAGTCCGGACTTAACCAAAGGAGAAGATGATGAAAACATTCAACCAGACTGCCGCGCAAGGAGAAATCCATATCAAGAAAATTAACAGCATCCCTCACGGGGCCTTGCCCGTAAAGGCTGAGAATGGCCTTTACATTATTGGCCATAGTGAAACCGGACATTGCCACGTGATGACGATGGAACGCGCCCAAGTATTCGAGGCCGCCGTTTCGCCTGCCGGGATGCGCGTTCTCTACGCCATACTCGACGAGCCGAAGGAACTTGTCCATCAACGCCCGCACGACACCCACGAAACGATTGTCCATGCTCCGGGGATGTACGAATTCCGCCTTGGCCGCGAATACGATCACTACGCAGACCTAGCTCGAAAACAGGCGGACTGAGCAAACACAAAAAGAACACAATCTTATGATAGAATTATTCGGTAAGAAAACGCCGTCACTAATGAAGGATAGAAAATGAAAGATCAAGTTCGCTTATTCGAAGAGACCATGACTGCGTTTTCAGTCATCAAGAAAGAATTTTTCGACCCGAAAAAAGATACAACCTCTGTGTACGTCAACCTGGTCAGACCATAGGACTCGGAATAATGGAATTTACCGGTGAAGATATCGCCATGATGCGCGAGGCCCTGCGGGAATACCTTATGTGCAATAATATTTCCGCGCATGATATTCCGAGGGCGCAGCAATTGTTTGGGCGTTTCGGACAGTGGAAACGGCATAATGATGAAATGACTGGCCGCCGGCCGGACAATACAGAAACAAAGATTGAGGAATAATGTACGTCATCTATATATATTATAACACAAATGTGGAAGACAACACCTGGAAACTTGGAATGACCTGGGTGCCGGCCGGCACTACTTATGTCAAGGCCTTGCTGGCGGCCCAGAAGCGGATTAGGCAACAAGATAATGCATCAAATCCTGTTCCTCTTTTGTTAAAGAAAATTTGGATTGTGCCCGATTATATTACCGATTTCAAAATTCGCAAAGAATTGTACATCATAGGAGCGAAAAAAACCAGAACTGACAAAAACATTACGGAGTGGATTGTCTGCACAATTGATGATATATCGACCGCGATAAACAAATTATGGCATGGAGTCCCCCGAGTCAACAGTTTTCCGCCACGTCCCGAGCAAATGGATTGTGTTAATAAAACAGTAGATTATTTCCGGCGGGGAAAAGCACAAAGGGAATTCCTTATTAATGCCAAAATGCGGTCTGGTAAAATCTTCATGTCATATCTTATTGCCAAAGAATTAAAGGTTAAAACTGTGTTGGTGATAACTTATAAACCAGCCGCTGGTCCTGCTTGGCGCGCTGATGTGGAAAATCATGTTTTATTTAAAGACTGGTACTATAGTGCCGACAGAGGCTTTTTTATTAATAAAAAAGCTCCGGTAAATGTAATATTTGCATCATTTCAAGACCTGAATGATTTTGATAAACCTAAGTGGAAGGGAATATTTGACCACCGTTTTGATCTGGTTATTGTTGATGAAATGCATTATGGTTCAGATACGGCTAGAGCTAAACTTACCTTAAGCAAGATTAACGCGGACAGATTTCTATACTTGTCGGGCACCCCGTTGGATGCTATTGTTTCATGTAGATTCACGGAAGATAATATGTATACCTGGACATATGTGGATGAGCAACGGGAAAAGAAACGCGAACACTTGGCCCAAGCCGGCCCCTTTTTTTATGCCGACATGCCAGGCATGGAAATTCACATGTTTCAGATATGCGATGAAGCTAAAAGGATTATGAGTAAGTATTCGGCAGATGAACAATTTACTTTAACCAAGTTTTTTGCTAGTGACGACGGAAAGAAGTTTAATGATGAAGCGGCCGTGAAATTATGGCTTGATACAGTATTTGGTCGGACTGTACGCAAGGAAAATTCTCCCGTTAGAACGTTCCCAGCAGACCATGTGTTATGGTCTATGCCGCGCTGCACAAAATCAGTTTCCGCGATGTGTCATCTCTTGAAAAAAATAGTGGGCAATGAATATCACATTCTGAATGTTTCCGGCAACCATATTACGAAACTGGATAGGGTAAAAGAGGCAATTGCGCACCATGATAAAACTATCACGGTTACTTGCGGCCGATTCGATACTGGTGTAACCGTTCCTGAGTGGGATGCGGTATATATGCTAAATGATGGCGAATCACCAGAAACATATTTCCAAACAATTTTTCGCGGACAATCACCCAACGGGGCCAGAGGAAAAGAAAAATGCTATGTATTTGACTTTAATCCACAGCGCACCTTGACATTGTTATACCTATATGCAGAATTGATGGCAGGAAAGAAGGCCTCGGTCACGACGATTATTCGGGATTGGCTGGAATATTGTCCTATTATTGACCACAGCGGAAATTCATTGCGACGAGTTAGTACCGAAGAAGTTATCCGTTTGATTACCGACACTGGTAAATTTATTGATAAGTACGGTTCTTCTTTTTTGTTTAATAAGAATAATATATATAATATAGAAGAATTACTTGTCTTAGAGGGCGGCATAACCTGTACGAAAATAAAACAAACGATATCGGATAACGGTTTGCCTGTTGGTAAAAACTTCAAGAACAAAAATATCAGAAGTACAACTCCACAACAGGCAAAAGATATAGAGAATGAATATATCGAAAAGGCAAAACTGGTGACAAAAAACATTCCGGAATATATCATGTTTGTGCACCAAGTTAAATCTGCTGCCGAATTGGCCAATACTGATAGTGTCAACTTCGAGGAACATTTTGGTATTACACGGGATTTGTTCCGAAGAATGATTGATGTTGGTTTTTTAAATGTAGATCGTCTTGATCGTTTGATGTTGGGAATTGTAACATGAATATTGCTCACGTAGTGCGAGCTATTGAATACGCCCGTTTAGGAATGCACGTTCCGGACGCCTTGACCAAGGAAATCATTTCAAAACTTAAATTAAAGAAAGATTCCACTATCTTGGTAATGTTCTCCTATGAAATGCTTGCCACCCTTCATGGAATGGGGTATACTAACGTGTATCTTATGTTTGATAATCCCAGAGAGTCGATTAAAAATATTGTTAAATATTTTGGCTATAAGATAGTCACGGATGAGGAACTATATGGAATGCGCAGAATGAAATTTAATGTAGGTCTTGGAAATCCACCTTTTAGTGTGCCCAATAAAAAAACCGGCCGTGGCGGCACTCGTTCGTTATATCCAGACTTTTATGCAAGGGCGGTTGACTGCTGCGAATCGGTAGCTATGATTATGCCATCCACGCATAACAGGGTAGCCAAAGAACACAATGATAAACTTCGAGAAACCGCAAACCAGATTCACCACATAGATCCGAAATTATTTCCAACCGTTGCGCGGGATATGTGGTACGTAATTTCAGACGGAAGTAACTCTAAACCAGATGTTGATTGGTTGTTTGATGGCGAGAATAATAACACTCTTGAATTAGCCAAGGGCAAACTACACGTTACGGCTGATAAGGCTCTTTTAACAAGAGATACTAAAAATGAAAATGATGTTACAGTATACCACAAAGTAACAGGAAAAACTGGACTGGTTACCAAATATTGCGAACAACACAAAGTCGGCCTAGGCAAAAGATTTCCAAACACCGGGTATGCCGTTTTAATGCCCCAGCAGCTAACAAAAAAGGGCTGGCCGGCAACATTCATTGTAAAATGTGATGGTAACCAGGCCGCAATGAATGGTATGAATATTGCGTTTCTTGAAAATAAAAAAGAAGCACAAAGATTAGATGCTTATATGAAAACTCCCGACTTTATCAACAGCGCGTTAAAATATGTCGGCGGCATGGGCAACATGACTTTGGCGGCCATGAAACGAGTCAATATGGCCAAATTTGAAAACAATGGATGATCTTTGGTCTGAAATAGCACGGCGCACCAATTTGCATGGCTATATGTCGGGCGTGTACCGTCAATCGGATCGCGTAAAAGCAACTGCCGAAATCTTCACTCCAACGGTTCTTGTCATAGAGATTATGCAAAAATTGATGGAAAATGATTCAGATATCTTTGGTCCCGGTAAAACAGTTCTAGACCCAGCATGTGGTGATGGTCAATTTTTAGTTCCTGTGAAGTGGCTAAAGATATTGCATCACGGAATGAATGAGTCCTCATCATTACTTGACATATATGGCGTGGATATTATGCGAGATAATGTTGACCTTTGTTTGGAAAGACTTGGTGGCGGAAATATTATCATGGGCAATACTCTTACCCCCAAGACAAGACTTCCTGAGCAAACACAAAAAGAACACAATCTTATGATAGAATTATTCGGTAAGAAAACGCCGTCACTAATGAACTTTATAGATTGAGTACAAAATGCTAACATGGTCTGAATTCCGCAGCAATAGAGGATTTTCCTTGACAGCGAAGTGTCAAGATGTTATAATAGCAACTGTTGACGCAGAATCTAAACAAGGAATTATTGTCCGGTGCCGAATTAGATCAATTTGGAATTCAAAGGAAGAGTTATACCCACCCAATTATACGAACGATTCCAGAGTCAGAACACCGGTTAAGCAAGGCGACAAAACAATCGATTCGGTAGCTGATATTAAGAAATATTGTGAGGTCCGTTGGGAACAATGGCTGGGCAAAAACAAATTAGTTGAAACGGAAACACATAATGACTGAAATTACACGCAAACTCGCAACAATACGTAGCATTCGGGACGTACAACCTATTGATGGAGCCGACTCCATTGAATTGGTATTCGTGGACGGCTGGCAAGTTGTGACCCGCAAGGGTGAATTTAAGGTCAATGATCGATGTATTTATTTTGAGATTGACTCATTCTTACCCATTCATCCGTTGTTTGAATTTTTGAGGGCATCCTCATTCCGGGATATCACCGAACTTGGTCAGGGTTTCCGTTTGAAGTCTATCAAGCTTAGAAAGCAATTAAGTCAGGGACTTGTATTGCCGCTTATAGAAACAATGAAGCAATTTGGTGATTATGTTGATGAGTCATTGATCGATGATGATCCATTTAGTTTTGGATGGACAAATGGCGTTAATGTTGTTCCTTTTGTTGACGGCGCGGATTGCACTGAGTATTTGGGTGTTAAGAAGTTTGAAATTCCATTGTCTGCTCAATTGGCCGGTATGGTTCGTGGTAGTTTTCCCTCATTCATTCCAAAAACAGACCAAGAGCGAGTACAGAATCTTATATTCCATGATGGCGTCGAATTTGAACAGGTATTTCATGATGGTGAAGGCAAAGAGATTCGCGTAAACAAAGCACCGAGGCCTGGTCCACGGCAGTTTGATTATGAGGTGACATTAAAGCTTGATGGCTCGTCCATGACCGTTTATAAGAAAGATGGTTATGTGGGAGTGTGTTCACGTAATATGGATTTGAATGAGACAGAAGGTAATGCATATTGGAAATGCGCTCGTGCCTCCGGTCTAATTGATTTCTTGGAACAGAACGATATACCAGATATTGCTTTCCAAGGTGAATTAATGGGACCAGGTGTACAGGGTAACCGCGAAGGCCTCTCTGAATTGAGGTTTTATCTATTTGATATTTACGTCATATCAATTGGTAAATATTTAGATCCTATACGTAGAAAAATGTGTTACGACGAATTGATTTCGGAAACGAACGTTACAATCTTCCATGCTCCTATTTTGTTATCACATTGTTCCGGCTCAGAACTTACACAGTCAATATGTCTGGAACTTGCAAAAGGATCGTCAATAAACCATAAAGTACGTGAAGGCGTTGTTTTCAAGTCAAACATTAGAGATGAAACCTATTCGTTTAAAACAATTAACAATGATTTCCTTCTTGGTGAGAAATAATTCAAAAATAACAGTTGCCTTTTAGCCAGGAAGGATATATAATGGACAAATGATTAGGAATATTAATAAATTCATGCGAATATCGTCTAGTGACCAAGGACCCCTGACTTTCAATCAGGTGATCACGGGTTTGAATCCCGTTATTCGTACCAATACCTGGCCCAAATCTGGGCCGCCTCTAACGTAAATTGAATTCCGCGATAGTGAATTCCCGCTAATTCACATCGTTGATAAACTTTAAAAATAAGTCCGTGCAGACGCAAGGAGTAATCCCCTAGTCTTTAACGAATACCAGAAATGGTTGACTGATTGCATCCTGAGGGGTCTTCCAGTCTAAGACACGGCACAAATTTTGGGAGGCGCAAATAAGTATCGCTGGTGCGGTAAAGTGGCTGTAAACCATTTCCCTTTGGGCATGAAGTTCAATTCTGTCCGTCTCCCACCAAATTAAATAGGCGTAGGTGTCTAGACACTGTAAATCGCGTATATGCGGGTATGGTATATAGATTGTGCCCTAGCCTTCCAAGCTAGAGAACGGGGTTTGAGTCCCTGTACCCGCTCCAAATTCAAATCCCAGGGATATGGTCACTTAGCATTAAGTTGTCATTTACGCTAACACCCCCTGGCCCGATTATTATACTGGAAGAAAAAATGACCTCTCGCCAGTATAAGTGAAAGGGTTGGCCTCCGTGGGCCAAGGAATGAGTATGACCTTTGTACTAAGTACATCGGTGCAGAAAATACGCGGATAAATTATGACCGTCTAGTTCAAAGTAGAACGCCGCCATTAGGCGGAAATGCCGACTCACGACCGGCGGGGGTCGCCATACAGTTACGCGGCGGTGGAGCAGAAGCAGCTCGTTTGGTTCATACCCAAAAGGTCGAAGGTGCAAGTCCTTCCCCCGCAACCAAATTATACCCAGGTCGTCTAACAGTAAGACAGCGCCGACAAGGCGAAGAATGCAGGGTCATCTCCTGTCCTCGGTTCCAAATTAATACCCTGTAGTTTAAGTTAGAACAGCCCACTTCAAAGGGGCCGGTGAAGTATCGAATCTTCCGGGGTAACCATATAATGCCGTGACGGTGAAGCTGGTGCTCATGTGCCTCTGAAAAGGGTGAGATATTTGTTCGATTCAAATTCACGGCACCAATTATACCACCAGCATAACGTAAGTGCGCGGAATACGCCATGGGGTAGCTATGCGTTTTCTGCATAGCTGCTATGCAAAAATAACACTTGTAAAAACGACCCAAAAGTATTATATTGGTAGTATGAGATAAAATGGACCACTAGCATAACGAAAGTGCGCGGGACTCTTAATCCCTGAGGACACAGTTTGATTCTGTGGTGGTTCTCCAAGTTTTCCGTCTTTTTTCGTCTTTTTGTTGTAAAAAGACGGCGCATCGTGCCGCGAAAGACCACGGACAGATAGGTACGATAATTCTGTCCCCTTATTTGGCGTAGGTGCAGGGCACGGGAGAGCCTTATAAACTCTTTAGCGGTAGATGGCCGTTCTTGGTCAGGTTCGATACCTGATACGCCAACCAAATCACATCGAAAGATGTAGAACCTCACTGAGCCGATTAAACGGGTGGGGGTTTCGACTCTGAGAGAGTTCCTTGCCTAGTGCTGGATAGAAATGTTATCGGCGTAAATAACCGCTGCCGGCTTGTGGCGGTATATAAATCCGCAAGGGGTAGACGTTCTTCTTCCAACTAAGAACATGCTAACAGGCCGCCAAATTTTATATGGGTGTAACTTAATGGTAAAGACGGGGCCTCCAAAACCACGAAACAGAGTTCGATTCTCTGCTCCCATGCCAATTTATTCCAGGTTAGTTTAATGATAAAATACCTCTCTCTGAAAGAGCGTGAGTCTTGGTTTGAATCCAAGACCTGGAGCCAATTAAATATTGCGGATTAGCTGGTAGGTCCGGCCGTCAAGCTTTGAACTTGAAAAGAAGAAGGTTCGAATCCTTTGTCCGCAGCCAAAATTATTCGTTGATAGCAATCCAGGTGATCGCGCTCGGCTGTTAACCGAGACTAAGGAAGGTTCGAGTCCTTCTCAACGAGCCAATTCTATAGTTTAGTGTCAATGTTGCATGTATGAAAAGTCGATTGATCATCGAGCATAGCCAACATAAGCGTAAAACTGGCAAGGAGAAGCGTTTCCGATTTAGGAAATGAACGCCAAGAAAACACTCAAAGGAGGTTCGAAACTCCGCGAGGACGCAATCTCCTGGCACTAATTCAATTCCCGGGCCTATAGTGAGAACGGGAGCACAATGCCTTTGCAAGGCGTGAGAGAGGGTTCGATTCCTTCTAGGTCCACCATTTACAATGCCCTTCTGGCCCAACTGGTAGAGGTGCTTGACTTAGAATCAAGAGGTTCTCGGTTCGAATCCGAGGAGGGGTACCATAATAATATCCTGGTGGCGGAATGATTGACGCAGGGGTCTGCAAAGCCTCGTATGGGGGTTTGATTCCCTCCCAGGATTCCAATTCGTGTTTGTACAGCATATAGTCCATAGATGAAGCCTCGCTAAACCGGACCGGTTACCCTAGCGACGAAGGGCGCGGACTTTTAATCCGCTATGCAAACACCGTGGGTTTGAGTCCCACCCGGTCCTCCAATTATATGCATCCGTATTTCAGGGGACAGACGGCCGCGCTTCGAACGCGGGGGACGGGAGTTCGAATCTCTCCGGATGCACCAAATTTGCCCGATGAGTAAGACGATTAATACACTGCATTGACATTGCAGAGGACATGGTTTAATTCCATGATTGGGTACCATTATAGTTCCTGACGGTCTGGTGACCTACTGGCCTTTACAAGGCTGGTGTTTAGAGTTCGATTCTCTAAGGAACTACCAATAAAGGAGACTATATTATGAACGCACAAACTTTACAAAAAAAACTCGCTGACTTGGATATTTTTGTATCCAAAAATGAAGCGGGCGGATTTTCTGTTCACACAACGTGCGAGCCATTATTTTGTTTTGATCGCAAAACAGAAGCGGAAATTGATTTGGTAGTGGTTGACACTCTGACATCATATATCAAGACGTTTTACAACGACTCAAATACGCAATTCATGGTTAGCATGTGTGAAATCTTGAAAACCGAATAAGAAATCTTGAACAAAAGAAATAATTATCCACACGTAGCCCTCCTGACTACGAATCAGGACAAAGGTAATTGAATGGAAGATGCAGGTTTGAGTCCTGTCGTGTGGTCCATTAACGGAATGTATTGACTTTAGCATCATTTCCGTGTATAATGGATGTAAGAAGAAATTTGGAGTGGCCAAGAGCGGAAGCCAGTGCCCGTAAGAATAAAGCTTATGGTATAACGGTAGCATGTCGGATATTATCCGAAGGTTGGGGTTCGAATCCTCTTAAGTAAATTATTCCATACCAGACCGGTAGGTGCCATCGGAAAAGAAAAAGGCACCACGAATTAATGGCCAAGTAACCGAGGAGAGCTTCTACCTCTTTACGTAATTGGAGTTGGAAATACGGGTTCGAATCCTGTCTTGGTCGCCAACGGAATGAATGAGAAAATGTAATGCTTGAAAAAGAAATTATGGGCTATATGTGCAAGACCGATTTCGATTATGAATTGGGTCATGCCGATGATGGCAATAAAGTTTACCCAAGTGAAAGGGCATTGCGAGAACACCAGAAATGTGTATCAACATGTGGCTTTGTTAAGGTGAAAGTTACTTTAGTTGAAGTATGCCTGGAAGCGATACTTTAGTTGAAGTATGCCTGGAAGCGACAGTGACAAAATTAAAGGTGAACCATGTTGGGTTTACGAAATTGTTCACAATACTATAACACATAAGCTTGGAATACGTGATTATGAATATATACGAAAACTATTCCGAAAGGCATGGATAGGTAAGTAAATACTTCTAATACAAGACTTTATTGATATGCTTCTGGTGCATACCAGCTATGCGAAATAAGCCTTGTGTTCCGTGCTGGATATGTTATAATGTACCTAAGTAAGGAAGTTGAAATATTATGGCCGTGTAGCTCAATGATAGAGCCGGCGCTTGATAGGCGTCTGATGAGGGTTTGATTCCCTACTCGGCTACCAAATTACATAACAGGGTATACGTCAGCCTGGCCCAGACCACAAGCCTTGGAAGCTTGGAACGAAGGTTCAAATCCTTCTACCCTGACCAATTCAAATAAAGTGTCCGAGTGCGCAAGCCGAGTGACCGTCAATGGGTATCCCGCGAGGGGATAGCATTGATTATACCTGGGGCCGGCCAGAATAAAAATCCCGTTCCAATTATTCAATGCTTGTGTTGCAGTTTTGGAAGCTGCCTACCCTGTCACGGTATGTTAAGTGGGTTCAATTCCCATCACAGGCGCCAATCCAATCCAAGACACCTCCTACTGGCACATTGCGGTAAAGAGGCCATGAAGGTTACGGAGTCTGTGTATGCATAGAAATGTGTGCTTAAGCAGAGTGGCGACGGTCCTTAAAAAAACGAGAGCGCTTCGAAATTATGGAATGCATGTCCAGACGGGGATTCTGGCACCGTTTTGAACGCGGTTGGAGCCGCAAGGCCAGGGGTTCGATTCCGCCATCATTCCGCCACTTTAAAAAGAAGTATATTATGAATTATCGTGTTATGAAAGAAAGTCGCCGCCAAGACGGTGCATCTATTTTTAAGCAGAATGTGGGAGAATAAGAAGTGGCCAGCGCTGTAGAAGTTGCAAACGAGTTTCTGTCTTTGCCAGAAGCGCAGGGGCAGCTTACTCAAATGAAATTGCAAAAGCTTGCGTATATCGCTGATGGCTGGAATTGGGCCATCAACGATAATGATTTGGTTGAAGAAAACGCCGAAGCTTGGAACTATGGACCCGTATTTAAAGACCTGTATGATCATACAAAATTTTTCGGTTCTTCGCCATTGCCCCCGGGCAGATTGATCAGGCCTGGCGACAATGAGGTAATGCGGTTCTTTGGCGGAAAAAATAAAAGATCCGTACCGTATAAAGCCGGCTTGTCGGCCGAACAAAGGTCAGTAATTCAACATGTCTGGTCACGGTATGGCAACTTATCTGCGATAGAACTTTCCCAATTAACACACCAGCCAGGTACCCCTTGGTTTAATGCATTCTCACGAGGCAAGAATAGCGCGATTTCAATTGATGATATCAAGATGCACTATCAGAAACTTGCCGAGAATGCCGAAAAAGCCACGGCCAACGCAGATTTTGGATCTTAAAAAGAAGTATATTATGAATTATCGTGTTATGAAAGAAACCCCTACTTGGGTGTTTATTATAGATACAATCAACGGAAAGTCCGTCACTAATGATGCCGAGCGCGTTTGCGAGGCCTTGTTCCGGGAATACGGCAACAAAAGAATATTCTACCGAGATACGGTGGGCGTATGGGATGAATTAGTTCATGCCTCTGGCATTTTCAAGACATTTCATTTGCATAATTGGACTGATTATGAAATCAGCAAACTAGAAGAAGTTAAAACTTAATATGCCGGCAGGGCGGTGAGATTATCGCAGCATCCTCATAAGGTGTTCAAAGTTGGTTTGATACCAACTGCCGGCACCAAACAATGCCCCGTAAACATAATTGATGATGTGCCGCTCTTGTAAGGCGGATAACCCAGTTTGATTCCGGGACGGGGCACCATTTAGAAAGTATATTATGGAACAGTTCAAAATACCAATTTCAATTGCAATTATATTATTGGCTCTTGGTTTTGCGGGCGCCGTCACTCAACACGGAACATGTTTGTCAAATTGCACCACCAATATTCAACAAAGGATTCTGCCGCCATGAGATTTAAAACCGCCATGAGATTTGAATTAGATGAGAACCAAATAGCCAAGTATGAAGCGTGGGCCCTTGAGCAAGATAAAATAGCCGTGGAAAAACAGAAAAAGGAAATCAAACCAACAGATGGTTTCTATTCCGTTTATGCAATGTGTTGGGAAGCCGGTCATCCTTATTATGGCGTAATGGGTGGCTCCGATACATTCGCCTTTACTCCCAACTCGATTAGTGTGATTGTGACGGTTAAAAATTCATATACCAACAACAAACTTAATCTAACAGATTATGATAGTTGGTAATGATTTTATCGATAAAGAATATCCGGCCGAATTTATAGGCCCCGATAGTGATAATGAAAGCACGGCCGTTTCGTAAGCGGCAAGTCATAGTTTGATTCTATGGCGGGGCACCAATAGAAAGAAGTGAATATATGAATAAGTATATTATGATTTTACCAGTGTTGGTTTTGATGGGCTGCGTACCAGGACTTGAGGCATCCTCATGTAATGATTCTGGTGTACAAGAAACCGCAAAGAGACTGACTGTTGAATTGCGATAAATACAGAGTGGCAGCGGAGCCAATGCTAGAACAGCTCATGTTCATGCAACAGGGACCAGTTAAATTAACGCTCGTTACAAGTGATTTATACGAGCCGTTTGATAAAGGTGCTTATGATAAGGACAAAGGCATTCGTTATTGCGAAGCCAAAATCAAAGCCAATGTAACAACTGGTGACAAGGCAGCAGATCAACAGCTTTTGCAAACAATTGAACCACTTATGGCATTGAGTGGTGGTTCGGAAGACGTACGCGCCATGTTTGACGGCGTAGAGCGCTCAGTTTCTTACACGGTAACCAAGTCTCCCGATGGCGATTACATTGAGGCGAAATTAGACTAATTCGTACCCAAGACTCTCCTCTGCCAACATGAGTTATCGCTATAGCTCGGCATGAGACTTGGCCCACGGCCATTAGAGGAAGGCGATATGCTATTGGTTCGTTGGTGGGGCGCTGTTCGGAGTGGCAGCAGGCAAGGTATGTAGAATACCACACAACATATTTATAAAGGAGAAACTATGACCAAAGCAGTACGAATTGAGAATGCCGATTCCGGAGTGACCTTTAACCTTGAGGTTGAAACTTGGGATAGGGGCCGTGATGGCGCGCCGGATAGTCTTGTAAAGACGGAACTATTAAATTACCCAACAGCAATGGCCACGATAAATATTTGGTCTGATAGATATTTGATAGTCAAAGAACCACTATAACAATGCCCATGTAGTTCAATTGGATGAACAACTCCGTCCTAAGGAGAAAGTATGCAGGTTCGAATCCTGTTCTGGGCGCCAATAAACCCGGTTAAATTTATCGTATTAATAGAATTATAGAGGAGTTTACCCGATGTTGAATAAAACTTTTACTAACCCAACAATTATTAGTGAGTCTCTTAATGAAGAAAGACGCCTTAATGCTCTAACACTAGCAGTCCAACTGTTTTCACGTGGAATTCTGGTAACACCAGAAGATTTGGTTAAGACAACAGAATCTTTCTATTCATACCTCGAAACGGGATGGTGATTTTATGGAAGAATCAGAAGAAAATATAGAAATTTCTGACGATTGCTGCAACTAATGGCAAAAGCAATCTTTGTGGCGCTGGGCTTATTGATAGCTATTACATACGCCCATGCATTTACAACCATACGCTATAACGCGGTGGTGGTAGAAGTAACAGATGGTGATACGATTGTTGTTAGTATTGATGGTTTCCCAGTACCATTTAATCCAATTGCCGTTCGGTTCAATGGTATCGATACACCCGAGAGTCGATTTGGTGTAATGGGTGCTAAATGTGCCCTTGAAAAAGAATTGGGGCTTCAAGTCAAGATTTGGATGAAAGAAAAATTACCGCCGGGCAGTAAAGTAACTATCATTTGGTCAGGTATTCATGAAAAATATGGTCGCCTTCTAGGCAACGTTCTGTTTAATGGCGAAGATTTATCTAATACTTTAATCAGCAAAGGCTGGGCCGTTCCATATTTTGGACAAACAAAAGTCAAAAACTGGTGCAAGAAATAATTAAATTCGTTCCCATAAACAAATAGCACTATCCATTGATCGCCGCCCCGTTAGACCATCATAAATTCTGTCTCCGCCGATCCCATCATTAAGAGTAGCATCCCAAGCGGTATCAAGCGGCGTAAATTCGCCGACATGAGAAATAGTCAGGGCACAAGCCGCCCGACAAAGCCAATTCTTGGTTCCGGCTTCATTCTTAAGAATATGCCATGCATAGGAGCCGATAAGCTTTGTAGAACCAGCATCGACACCAGCAAGGCGGCCTGCCCCGCGATTATATAGTGTGTCGAGAAAGCCACTAAAGTAAAGATCATTGGGTGATTTGAAATCGATTTTCTTAAAGAGATTGTTTAGTTGAGGTACATAAACCTCGTTTAATTCACCGACAAGAATTTCCATTGCATGAGCTTCATCTTGGACTTCATAACCTTCCTCAACAAATGGCGGATAGTTATTGGCATTAGTATGGCCATATCCTACGACCCAAGGCGGTGGATCACCTTTATCTTTGATTGCTTTTTTTGTAAAGTTTTCCCAACGTGTAAGAACGGGGACTAACATTGAATGAATACCGACCATAAAATAAAACCTCGGGGTTTAGCCCGAGGCTCCTAATTGTTAAGCTTCAGTTTCGCCGAGGCTGGCTGGAGGATCAACTGGTTCTTCATCTTCCGCTACTGTGTTAGCAGCAACAGCGGCAGCAAGTGCCATTTCAGAAGCATCTAGGCTTTCTACTAGAGCGGCCAACTTGATTTCATCGGTGCCGGCGGCTGCCAACTTGGCAGCAATACCCTGAATCAATAGGATTGCAGAGTTGGTAACTGAAACTGATTCGGCAACCTGGGCTTCTAAGTTTTTTAGATTATCAGACATGTTTTCTTCCTTTGAGTTAATATTGAGTTTGGTTTTCTTGTATAAATAATACATCTTATCGTCAAGCGAGTCTAGGCGATCAAGAATCTCTTGGTGATAATTACGAAATATGAAAAACATTGAGAGTTCCTTTCTTGACTGACCATATTTATGGAATCTGGATACAATTTTAACCAGATAACGACTAATAATGTTATTCTTTTAACTACGCCCTTGTATTATAATGACAGTAAATCTCCTTGGTAAGGAGGAAGCCACAGTTTGATTCTGTGCTAGGGCACCATTAATGCGATGCTAGACCAACTGGTAGAGTCAACGGCTTTAAACTCCGTACAGTCTCGGTTCGAACCCGAGGTATCGTACCAAATCATGTCTCCATAGACCAATCAGGTAGAGTCAGCGGCCTCAAATTCCGTACAGTGTCAGTTCGAGTCTGACTGGAGATACCAAATATCGGTAGTGTATCAGTTTGAACATAAAAATCAACTTGGGAACTAATCGTTAGTATGTTAGCTTTAACTAAAAGGGAGAATGCAAATGTCCGACCATACAACACCAGTATTTTCGTCTTTGGCTATCAAGCTTCAAGAGCTTGTTAACGCTGGCATTGTTGTTCTTGGCCCACTGCCTTCCTTTTCTGACTTTCCGAGTGATAGGGTTACCGTTCCAGTCTATGATTCGAACGGAACGCAATGGCACTATGGTCGGGGAATTTCAAACTGCTACAATGCCCAAATATCATATGCATTGCCTTATATGAGGAATATGCTATAATGGCGGGTATAGATAAAGACGGAATTAATGAAGGAATATACATGATTGATATGCTTATTAGACTAATTATTATTGCTGTTGTGATTTTCTGCATTTGGATTGGTGGCCTTTGGCTCCTAGCCGAAATGGGTGCCGCAGCAGTACTCGTTACCATTTTCAAAGTGCTTGTGGGCCTTGTGGCCGCCGTGGCCGTTTGGAGAGAAGTTCGTCCAGTATTGGGCGTATAAATAAAATATAGTTACCGCGGGTATGTTGTAGTGGTAGCGAATAACCTTGCCAAGGTTAAAGTCCGAGTTCGATTCTCGGTACCCGCTCATAGAGCGCCTGTCTGTCATAAATAGCATTAGCAATAAGACTATTTTGGCAGACAGGCGAACACTTAATGAAAGACTTGTGAAAGAAACTAAAAATGGACGACGATCATCAAAAATGGCTTAGACATGCAAGCCATGGCTGCATGAAAGCCAGATATTTTAAACCTGCCGACGAACACTATAACGAATATGTTGCTTGGTTGGCCGAGAATAAATACCTAGAACGATGCAGAGGACATTGGACCTTGACGTCAAAAGGCAAGGCCCACATGAACAAACTGAAAGAGTTACTGCCATGATGAAACAGAAGAAAACACCAGAAATTGAATACCGCAAACGCATGAACTTGGATGAGGTCCGAGCATTCATTCTGACACAAACACCAGAAACCCGTATCTATATCGGTGGTGATTCGGAAAGATTCCGTATAAATGGTGTATGGTATGCAGAATACACGATTGTCGTGGTCGTACACTACGATGGTTGCCGAGGTGCCAAGTTGTTTGGTGAAGTTACGCGGGAACGCGACTATGATCAGAATAAGAATCGGCCAGCACTAAGACTTATGAACGAAGTTTATAAAATCTCAGCCATGTTCTTGGAATTACAGGAAGACCTGAAGGACCGGTATGTTGAAATTCACATGGATATCAATCCGGATGAAATTCACGGCTCATCTTGTGTATTGCAACAGGCCATTGGTTATATCAAGGGCACGTGTAATATCGTTCCAATGGTTAAGCCAAATGCTTGGTCGGCTTCCTTCGCCGCAGATAGGTACACAAGCCTACCGGGAACGATGAAAAGAGAAGTTGCTTAATAAAAGTTACGGTAGCAATACCGTAATTATCCTAATGTAGTATAACGGGATTACGGCTGGCTGTGGACCGGCAAACCCAAGTTCGACACTTGGCATTAGGACCATTTTAAAGTTTATCGGGGAGTGAGTTGAATGTATTCAGTTAATATCAATATTGAAAAGATGGATAATGGTTGGATTCTATATGTGACCGCCGAGGGGCAATCAAATCCCGGCAACATAATGTCGGAGAATAAATTTCTAAATACACGAGAAATCTTCAATACACTTGATGGAGTTCTAGTTAGAATCAAGGAATTAATCTAATGCGATTCGTAACCCTTCACTATAAAACCCTTCCCATCATGATCAATGCAGATCATATTATACGGGTTCGAGACTCAGTGCAGACCGTAGGCGGATCATACTTAGATTTTGTAGGCGGCGCCAAGCAGGAAGTTGATGAATCCATTGATGTAGTTTCATTGATTTTAACAAACAATCTATTGCTAGGATAAAAACAATGGCGAATAACACCGTAACATTAGATAATACGCCTATTGATATTACCTATAAAAATGATGTTATCACAATTACAGGTGAATGCATAAAAGCTTCGGTGTCCCTTACCGGCGGCGAATTGCGTAAGCTATATTGGGGCAAGCTTGGCAAAGGCAAAATCAAAGCCGCGATAACATATAAAACATAATGAATAAGGATCATGGAAAGTTATATTGGGTGGTCCCAATAACTCATTGCTAATGAGATTGCACCGAGAGGTGTAGGGTTCAATTCCTTAGCTTTCCTCCATAACACAATGAAATATAAATTTGAAACTAAAACCGGTGAGAGGGTTCATGCCCGCGCACCAGATGTTGAAGCGGCAATTGAAAAAGCCATGCGCACCATGGATTATCGATATCGTGAAAGTGAACGAACTGCTCCCCAATATTGGGATTTGCGGCTGGTCACTGTGGAGAAAATATAATGGTCAAGACAACAAATAAAGAATACGAATCTTTCGTTCAGGATGCGTGTCTTATTGCTGCCGTATGCATGGAAGATAGAATAGAACAATTATCATGGTTCGGAAAGAACCACAAAAAGAAGGAAACTAAAAATGAAGAAAGTAAATGATTCTGATTATTAGAACGTAATCCTCAAGAAAGTAAAACGTGTGAACGACCCACGACTTTATATTATGATGAGAAATGACCTGGTAGACCTTAATCCAGGCAAAGGTATGGCCCAAGCGGCGCACGCCTCAAACCAAGCAGTGCATGATGCCGCTAATCTGACGAATCCCCTAATGAAAACATTATTCAGAGACCTAATGAAAACATTATTCAGAGAATGGCAAGGCCAAGCGCAAGGCTTCGGCACAACAATTGTACTCTCAACATCCAAATCTGATATCCAACGAATCATTCCACTGGCAGTTAGCGAAGGCTACCTGTCTAATTTTGTGTTTGATACGTCATATCCCATTAAGGATGGTGCCGATACCCTACACGTAAATGCCTTGACTTGTGCTTATGTGTTTGTTGGACCATATACAGAAGATTATGAAACTGAAATTCAATTGAGAAGGCTAAGTTTATACTAATGAAAAGCTTGCCTTCAAGGCCACACTAAAAGGCAACAAGGCAACGGGCACCGATGTTTTTAAGAATAAGAACAAATACATCGGCAAAAAAGCCACAGTAGTTTATCAGAATTTAACGCCCGCAGGCGTACCAAGATTTGGTATTGTCAAAGAATTAGTGCGGTGGGATATCTAAGGAAGAATTTCACTCTAGAGCATGACGGTTATGCAGGAATCTCTAAAATTCTAAATGCGGGTTCGAATCCCGTTAGAGTGGCCACTTAAGGAATTAATAGCAGTATTGACTTCCTGCTATAATCATGCTATAATGGTGTAAGAGTAAGGAATTAATATGTTTGAAAATCTGTTGGGTCGATGGTTGAATACAGCGGAAGAAATGCCAGTTCCAATATTGGAACAGGAACCGCGTATGTTACATGGCGTCAATTTAAATGATTGGACATTTCTCGGTATTTCTAAACTAATATATACAACGATTCCCCCATTGGGTACCGAATCTTCTGAATATGCCTCCGTATTCCACTTCATTAATCGCGCCAATTCAAATGATCGCAAGTTGGTCATACCTCAGCAGTTATCCAATACCGTTACCGATTTCACGCAGCACGAATGGTATGTGATAACCGGTTCGTTATGGTTGGCCGCAGAAATTCCTATCTATCATGGCATTAATCTATATGTTACTGATTATCTTAAGAATTACATGGCGCAATTCCATAACATGGAATGGAACTTACGGGAATTTAAATGGCAGCCTATCATCAATGATGTGTTTGCGGGTGTAAATGAAGTTCCGGCCGAGCCGCCAAATAATAATGTGCGCATAATCAAACCAGGGCAAGCAATCGTTCATAAGAGTGAACCAGATGCAAATGGCGTGAGCAAAGTAATTACAGTGAATTTTGGAAAAAAGAAAGATATAGCCGATGGAGACAATCCTGGACCGGTCCTTGCGTAAAGCAGAATTGGAACTTGGTCTAATTAATATGGCCAAGGAATTTGCCCTTGACATGCATGGAGCGCAACGGCATGGCTCGTTAACTATCTCTGACCATTTGAATATGGTGGTTGGTAAGGCCATACAAGAATATGATCATGCATTTCCGTTAAGAGGGTGCGGCCAAGTTGAACTGATTCAAGCTGCATGGCTACATGATGTATTAGAGGATACAACGGCCACATACCCGGAGTTGGTAGAGCATTTTGGTATTTGCGTTGCCGATATGGTGCAGGCAGTCACCGATGGCCCTGGTCTAAACAGGCAGGAACGCCATCTTAATACGTATTATAGAACACGGCAGAATCGCGGCGCAACATTCGTTAAGCTTTGTGATCGCTGGCATAATCAACATAGGTCACTTGCACACAAAGAAGTTAGATTTGCATCCGAATATGCCAGGGAATACACTTATTTTAAATTTGCATTATATGAGAGACCTCTTTTCGCTTCATTCTGGAAGCAAATGGATGAACAACATAGCGCGGCCCTGAAATTTTTGAGCAGTCCAACCGATCCAATTTTACCTGATTTCATGCCGCCCATGAATGCGGCCAAATATAAGAAAGAACCAGTGCAGGAATTACAGGCCTGTGTATCTGCCAATCCAATCCAACATCGACATTTTAATGAACATATTTGCGGTTGATTCCTCGCCCATAGTATCGGCGCAATCTTTAGTAGATAGACACGTGGTTAAAATGATTCTTGAAACGGCCCAGCTATTATCAACCGCACACCGCGTCGTAGATGGCTCCGAAACTATAGAAAAATCAAAAGTTGGCCGCAATATTAAACGCTGGAAACTTTCTGATAATAGAGAAACTAAGCTTTATCTGGCAACTCATATTAACCATCCTTCCAGTATATGGTGTAGAACATCTAATAACAATTACAACTGGCTATATATTCATTTTTTGGAATTGTTGCGCGAATACACTT
>Ga0163149_10002537_pt1 | contig 21770 bp, 14 predicted proteins | sample OliLakLV19MP5G1_FD_148604 | JGI IMG/M metagenome (GOLD analysis project Ga0163149, IMG submission 148604) | Freshwater microbial mat bacterial communities from Lake Vanda, McMurdo Dry Valleys, Antarctica - Oligotrophic Lake LV.19.MP5.G1 | ecosystem: Environmental > Aquatic > Freshwater > Lake >...
TTCTATCAAACAAGAGGCTGCCTCTGAACGAAAAGCCCCGTCATAAAGCATGTAACCATTTGCCGACATTGCCGATCCGCCACCTACATTATCAAAATCTTTCAGGTGCACATTCGCGAAAAAGCCCCGCTGTTCAGTGATGCCCTTCCCTGTTAGAGGATTCGCGTCACCTGCGGCAAGCAAAATATGTGCATTAAAAATAGCATTCGCTCCTAACGCGACAATTTCGCCTTCCGCTTCGGTATCTGTGCCGTTATGTTTGAATTGCACCTTCCGAACTACGTTTCGCTCAAGCAGCAAAGAATAAACCTGCGCATTATACAATAGCTCCACGCGTTCATCTTTATACACCTCCATCAATGAATTCTCAATGGTAAATTTTGCATTGACAGGACATAACGAACAAACATAACTGGCGCAGCACGTGCCCCGTTGCTTTATTGATTTACTTGCCCTGGCTGACGGCTGGCTGAAATAGTTCGCGCCATACTCCTTCTGAAGTACTTTATCTACGGTAGTTAATGCATGGGGCGGTTGGGGATAAGGGCTATTTCTGACAAACGGTGTGAGATCAGGCCCCGCAATGGCCATAATTTCTTCCGCTTCGGTGTAATAGTTTTCTAAGTCCTGATAACCGATTGGCCAATCTAATCCCACACCATAGGTGGATTTGATTTTGAAATCATTGGGCATAAACCTTAATGTTGCTGCCCACCAGCAATTCGAACTTCCTCCAAAATTAGGATCAAAGACCCATGGCTTATCATCATTGTGATTTGCGATACAGTCCTTATAACCGGTTAGTGACTGAGCGTAGTCAGGATTCTTTCCTCTTTTTTGTTGTAGCCTATCGACAAATGAAAAAAGGGTCCCTCGTTCCAGAACAAGCACCCGTGCCTCTTTCCGCTTCTCCAGGTATTTCTTTAAAAAGAATGTGGCCGCAAAACCAGTACCCACAACAATAAGATCATACTGTTGATATTTCATTTCGATAAATAATCTGTACTGATTTAAAATTACTTAATGTGAGTGATTCTTTGATTACTGCATTATTACCAAATCCTTTTTTAATGATTCTTATCACTTTTTTTTCAGGGACCTTAGGTAATTTACTAATTGTTCGGGCCAATCCTTGTGCATACACGGTTTCTCAACAGCCAGAAAGAATAGTATACTAAAAATCATTAATACGGGCGCAATCAAGAGAAACTGGACAATAAAATTAATGGTATAGCTATTGGTTACAGAAACTGCTGACGTGTACTTAATCAAAAACTCCATGATGGGGAGATGGATTAAGTAAATGGTGTAACACATGCCCCCAATGGCGGTTATCCATGGTAATGTGATAAGCTTATTTATCCAGGTTGCCCTGAATACTGAATAAAACAGAACAACAAGAAAGGAAGTAAATATGATTCTGTTAAGAAGCAAATAATCCCATGACCAGGAAAAGATCAAAACTAGAAAAGCCAAAATACTTATGTAGTTATAAATTCCCTTTTTCTGAATTCCATTTCTCCATTCGTTAACATAAATATCTGCCAAGATAAAACCCAACAAAAAGTATTGAATATGGCCAAGAATAGTAAGCCAGGTGGGCCCATGTAGTATTCCAAAATATTGTTGTAAAAGAATAATGATCACCAATCCGCCTACGAGAATTATGCGCCTTAACAGTAACGATTTGGTTTTGAAAAAAATGATCGCTAAAAAGGGAGCCAGAATATAAAACTGAACTTCAATTTCCAGCGTCCAGACGGGCGGGTTGATGAACGTCCACTCCTGATATATAATGCTATGCACATAGAAAATGCTGGCGAAAAAATGAGGTAGGATATACTCTGTTTTATAATAACCAAAAACAATAAGAAAAATCGTTACCCCGGTAATAACCAAAATGTATGGAGGTTCAAGTCTTGTTAGTCTGCGCCAGAAGTATTTTTTTAAACTTACTTCACGCCCTCCTTTCAGATACTGCTCCGCAAAGGGAAGCCCCAAGATAAACCCACTGATTGTAAAAAAAATATAGACGCCAATAAACCCACGGCTCGCTATAAATGTCACAAATTCATATTCAGAGCCTTTAATAAAATCGACCGGGGAGTTGCGCAGGTAACGCTCACTTAAGTGCTGAATAACTACGGGGAAAATAGCAAGAAAGCGAAGCCCATCAACCTCCTTGATCATTCTTCCTCCTGAAGTAACGCGGGCTAATCGGTTTGGCAGATCAGCAATAAAAGATAAAATCGACATTAATTTTTTTCTTGCAGTTTCAGGTATTCATTATATCCGTCAATTTCCTCAAGTCTCATTCCTACTAATGCCTCAACAGCAATCTTAGCCTGATTAAATTGTGATTTTGTTTGTATTACTTCTTCCGAGCGACCGGAGTAAGCCTGAATAGCCTCGCGATAAGCTGCCATATCAATTTGTCCTGCTGAGAATTTCTTTTCAGAATCGTTATACATGCTCATGTAATCCTCTTCCATTCGCAGACGGAGTCGCAATAATTTGTATTGCTCTTTAAGTCGCTCTAATGAAGAGAGTATTTCACTTCTTACGGAGATCATTTTTTCATTTACTTTGAATTGATTAATCACCAATTCATCTTGTTTTACTTTTACCTGCATCGGGGTGACAAAAATATCACCCAGGCTTACACGAACTCCAAAGTTGTATCTGGGAAAGAAAGTGCTTCGGTTGAATGGATCCGCAGAGGGATTTATGGTAAACTCATTGATGTTACCAACTGCATAGATATTATCCAACCAACCGAGTTTCGTAACGTTCTTTTCGTGTTTCGCCATCAACACATCCTGCAACACCATCTTATTGGAGGGATGATTCTTCCACGCCAATTGAATCAGTTGTTCTTCAAAAGAGGATGATTTCAACTTCTCGTTCAATACAATTTTATTGTAATCAATTTGTTGCGAATAAGCCCATGCTGAAGTCATGAGTATGCAAATTATGGTCAGCTGTGTTTTCATAAATCTTTACTTTAGGGTTGAAACATCGAGGTCCTTCATTTTTACAATCATCGCCATGAGGGCATAAAAAATAAGAATATTGGGTACTTGAATAATGGCTTGTTGAGGGTAATTACCAACAGCAATAGCGTAAACAACGGCCACAATGGAGGCCATATATGCTTTTAGTTCTGGGTCATTTATAAGATAATAGTTGTGTACGCCTACAATTAAAATGGTGGCAAAAAAGGCACAATAAAGAAACAAGCCAATCCATCCTAACTCAACGGCAATGCGCACATAGCCACTATCGGGTGCAAACTCTGCTAACTCAGAATTTGGATTGAATCGCTTTCCCCAGATTCCAACACTTCCTAACCCTGCTCCAATTGGATGAGATTGAATAAACGGCTTAATCATTTCCTGGCTGCGTTCGCGCACTTGAAATGACGGATCCTCTGAAGGTCGGAACGTGGATCTAATCCTGGTCAGACTATTTGTGCTCATCAAAGGGCCCAGGCTTCGGATGTCAGAGAAAATAATACCAGCCCCGATCAGGCCAACCAAAAGCCCAAAGGCAATCGTCTTCTTTTGGAACGTTAACAAGGAATAAAAAGCGAAGCCAGCCGGAAGCATTGCAAAAGCAGTTCGCGTGCCTGCATAAACCATGGCCAAAAGCATAATGCCCCCGCAAATAGCCATAATCAATTTGTACATAAAATTGAATGGACCTGTTAACAGGGTAATGCAAAAAAGCCCAGAGAAAGACATTAAGATGCCATAGACGGTTGGATCATTTAAGAATGAAAAAATCCGGTAGCGACCCCAGTTAAAAATTAGTTTGAATCTAAACTCATCGGCCATTACCCATTCTTTCTCGGATGGCAGCAGTCCATGAAATTCCTGAAAGAGACCATAGATTCCTGCGATGACAGAGAGTGCTATCCAAACATGCAATAAAAGTTTTAAGAATTTACGCTCATTAATCGCTTCGAGAATAATAAAGTAAAAAATCAATAGAATGGCCACGCTTCGAATCACAAATACCCAAGCTTGTTTAGATGCCAACGGATTGAAAAACTCGAGGATATTATAAATTATCCATATCCAAACAATCACGCTTACCGGACTTTTGGCCCAGCTAAAATCTTTCCGTTGTACTTTTTTTATAATCAATCCGATCACCATCACAACAAGGAAAACATCCAGTAAAATGCCTAATGAATAATCGCTCCCTACAATGCGGTTGATTCTCAACAGAAAGAAGGAGATAATCATGAGCGTTATTACCCCAAATCGAAGGTTGATAATAGAATAAATCAAGACTGGAACACCAATGAACGCCAGCAAAATCAAAATGCCAAAGCCAACACCAAACTTCACTGTGCCATAGGCAATCACGACAGACCCAAGAACCAGCAGAGGCCAAATAACATAAGACTTTGCCTTTCGCAAAAAGTCCCAGAATCCCCCAATATTTCGTTGATTAATCAGGTCCACTTGATTTTAACTGCTAGAATATTACGATTATAGAAAAGAACGTTAAGAATGTTAAAACCACCATAATAATCAGACCAATCTTCATGATCTTCAGGTGAAATGGCAATTTGTTTTTCTGGCGTTCCATCTCCGAAAGTTATGAATAAATAGAAACGAGATTTTGAAATTTTTTAGCCCTGTCCTCCCATGTATTTTTACTTGCCCTGGCAGCCCGGTTCTTTCTTTTTTCCTCACCATCCGTATCAATCTCTAATTGAATCGCCTGGCTAAACTCCAACGCTGAATCGGCAACCTGTATAATGTCCTTGAACTCTAAAATATCCTCAGAAAAAGATGTGGTGACCACTGGTCGGCCTGAAGCCAGATATTCATTAATTTTCAAAGGATATATCCCTTCTGTCAGCTTATTCTTCTTAAACGGAATTATAGCGCAATCTATAAACCTCAAATAGGTGGGTAATTCCTGTATATTCTTCCTGCCCGCAGCGATCACATTGTTTAACTGGATGAATCCCATTTTTAAAAACTGATCACTATTAATTGGCCCTATGAATAGAAAGGTCTTATCGGGATTCATTTTTACTACTTGCCGAAGAAGGTCGAAGTCAATACGGTCTTCCACATTACCGATATAGCCCACTACTTTTGCTGTTGTATTTTTCAACTCGTCAGGCCGCTGATCAGTTCCTATTAAGAATGTTGACTTAAATAAAGAAAAGTCAGCTGCATTGGGCAAATAATGCGATTCACTTGTGTATAAGGCGGCATACTTCTGCAAAAATTTTGATGTAGAGATCGTGAAATTAAATTGACGCATCAATCTCCGCTCATGCTCAACACCATGCTTGCTGATATATTTTGACTCAACCATGTTATCTACACAATAATATGCCGTGCGCCACGGATTGAATTCCTGGATATTGGAGAGATAAAAAGGATTAAAAATATTCAGATAGATAAAATTTGCTATTTGCTTTTTCCTACAAACCTTTTTCAAGGCCTTTGATATTCGGTAATTATTAACGCTGGCTAAGAAATTATAGATTTTTCCCCTAGAAAGAAAGTTGATAGGCAACACCACAGGCGGTGTAACATAAAAAAAATTTTCATTCCCGGGCAGTTGCTGGCACGCATTCATTCCAAACAACAGAGACATAATTCTTTTTCGTATTGTTGTGAGCGCCATCCTCTCGCAACGTCTCTAATGGTAAACGGGTTGTCTATATAAAACACCCGGTTTTTTTTCGATAATTCCTGTGCAATTGAAAAGGCCGTTGAGGAATAGGGGGCATCCCAACGAGCCAGGGCAAGTATTACAATATCTTTTTCCTCTATCTTATCCATCACAATTTTCTACTTCAGCTTGAGTGCCTTCAGAGCAATATTGAATACTGTCACATAAAATTGAACAAGATATTTGAATACTTCACGAAGCTGAATTTTAAAGATCTTCCTCATAAAGTAATTATTTACAATAAAAATAATTACGTAAGATGCCAACGTGCCGTAGCACGCACCCATTAATCCAAAATAACTGATACCAATTATGTTGGTTATAATATTAATGATCAAGCTTGCCAACAATATATAAAAATTCAGTTTTGGGCGTCCGGAGGAGTCAAGGGCAGTGCCAAACTGGCGACTAAACGGAGTAAACAAACCAAATAAAATTGTAAACCTTAAAATAATAACAGAGTCTGCATAGGCAGGGCCGGCAATTATGTGAATGATCTGCTCTGCAAAGAGAACAACAATTACAATAATCGGTAACGTTATTCCTATTGTTATTCCAACAGACTGCTCGAATAATAATTTAGATGATTGCTCGCCACCTTTATCATATTGCGCTGTGCTTTTAGGATATACAATTTCTGCAATAGACGTAGTGGGATATTCGATAAGATTAGATAGTCTGACAGCCGCATTATACGTGGCAACAGCGCTGGTATTCAAAAAATATCCGATCGTAAACTGATCGGTGCTTTTGTAAATCATGGAAAATATATTAGTGCCCATTACATATTTTCCAAAATGAAATACTTTGTTAAAGGCTTCTTTGCTCCACTCAAACCTGACCATCAGAAACTCGCGGGCCAGAATATAGGAAATAATCAACCCTAAAAATGTACAGAAAGATTGAACTAATACCAGTGAAGGAAGTGTGATCTCGATAGAGAGCAAATGAATAATTAGATTTGAAATGAAAAACGTTCCATACCTTACAAATGACCCCCAAAAAATTCCACTAAAACTAAATCTTGATTGCTGAATATAATTGAATTGCGAAAAGGGGATCAAAAGGATGATCGTTATTCCATAATAAAGGAACATTTTATTTATCTCAGGCGCTTGAAAAAGAGCGCTAACCAATCCCGATACAAGTATAAGTACCAAGAAAATAAAGATCGTGTAAACTGTATTTAATATCCAGGTTGCCGATATTATTTTATCAGCATCTCCATCATCATTAGAATGAACCAATTTAATTAAAGCATTTTGAATAAGTCCGTTTCTGGACGCCTCTATGATGGTTACAATCGTGAGGAATAGCGACAAGGTTCCAAAATCATGTTTTGAAAAATGCCTGACAAGTATATAAAAACTTCCAAAGCCGAAGAGGAGTGCAAAAATTCGAGACCCAATCGAATAAAATCCAGATGTAATCCAATAGGAGTTTTTGAGGGATTTCATTAACGGTTATCCATTTGCTAGACCTTGAGATCCTTCAATTTGACATTATTCAGAATAGCTCCCATTAACTTACTATCCATAGATTTCAAGTACTTTATGGACTCCTTGTCTAAACTATTCAAACTTGAGTGGGCACTAAACACCGGGATAATTTTTTCAACAAACTCCATCAATTCCTTTGAATCTGAGTATTCATTCAGTGATGCCCCCTCCAGAAAAATATAATCGTATTGCTCTCCCAAACTTTTTAATAATTCAGTAAAGTCTTTACCCGCCAGAATTTCAAATGGTGATTCCGTTCCTCCCTGATTTCCTATAATATCTACATTCTGATATACCGTGTTTTGAATGATTGTCTTATGACCTGCCTCATCGTCATTCAAATTGCCTTGAGTAAATGATTCATCACCTGCATGGTGGCCATTACCTTTTCCTTCTTTGAGAAGAAGCATTGTTTTGGCCATAAGTCCCTTGCCTAGCAACTTTTGCTTTTCCGGTTTGGGAATGAGTAATTTGGTAAGGGAGTTGTTTTTGAAATTAGTATCAATAATCAAAACACGCTTACTGGTAAGACTGAGTGCATACGCTACACAAACCGTAATAAAGGATTTTCCAACATTGTCCTGAGTACTAGTTACAAGGAAGTACTTTGAGTTTGAATTTTGAATGTCGAAGCGAAGCTTCCGCAAGGAATGAACAAATCGATCAATCTCAACGTCTTTATTTTTTAACGCAAACGCCTTAGGGAGATTTAAGTCATGATTATTAATTTCATTAACTGTGCCCATCGCTTTTAATCCAGTTAACGTCTCTAGTTTTTCCTGCGTGCGAATAGAGAAGTCAACAAACTCTAAACCCAAAACAACCATAACCACCAATGCAAGGCTGCCAAAACCAGCAATACCAACAAGCAAAAGTGAGTTAGATGGCTCCGGATCTTTGCTTGGCTGCCCTTGTATAACCTGCCTTATTGAAGTTCCTCCAACCAATGCCTTGTTTTCCGACTCGTTGAATTTCTCCTGGACAGCCAGATATTCATCTGAAGCCAACTGAACTTGCAACTGAATATTGGCCATCTCCGCTTCCTTTCCGGCAAACCCAGAAACGTCAAATTTCAGTTTCTGCAACGATTGTTGTATTGCCATCAGGTTAGATTTTGCAATTTGTAATTCTAAACTATAGGTATCCCGATCTTTTATTAACTGCTTTAATTCTTCTTGTTGGTCTTCGTTATTCATTACCGTCAATCGGCTCATTTCCAATTGAAGTTCATCCCTCAACTGATTCAGGGTTCTTGCATCCATGTTATTGGCAGCACCCTCATTGATTTTTTTTCGCAAATCAATGATCCTTTTATTCACATGCATTATCTCATCTTTTCCCTTCGTCTGCTGTGGTTTAATCCTGGCTTCAACGGTTGCTAAAGAAAGTTGCAGCCCGCTGATCCTTTTCTGCTCTGCTTCTTTATTTAATTCATACTCTGTTAACTGCTCAATTTTTTGCTGAGATTCCGCGCTTATATTATAGATTTTATTTACCTCTTTGTAAGTATTAAGCGCTGCTGTTTTGTCGTCTAGAATTTTTTTCTTTTGGGCAAGCAGCGATTCTAGAATCTCAATAGACTCTGAAGATTTATCTGCCTTACTCGCTCTGTTGAATCGTATAAACTCTTTACAAAGAGTATTCACAAGATAGGCTGACAATAATGGATTCTCAGAAACATACTCCACGTTGATAAAGTCCGAAGATCCCTGTCTTTTTATGGTGAGATCATCCTCCATCAGCGAACCAAAATCATAACGGTAGCTGTATAAAATGGTTAAAAGTTTGTTGTCTTCTTCTTCAAAAGTATTTAATGGCTTAAGGTTGGCTAATCTGTCTTTGAAGATATCTATGAATTCCTGTTTAACCTTATCGTTCCATTCAAAGTAAAGATCCTCTGTTTTCATTTCCCGAAATGGTGTGGCCTCTTCCAGATCATGTAAAATCAATTGATAGGAAACAAGGCTAACCATGGGAATCGAGTTCATCGATTCGATGATATTGGTAATGCGACTGTTTACTTCATAGGAACCAGATTTCAGTTCACTCAGATCAACGGATTCGTCACTAATTGAGCCGGTGGCAATTTGGGCGGTGGATTTATATTGATCATCCAATTTTGAAACCAGAAATATGGATAAAAGTACCGATAGCACTGGGATGCCAATCAGTATCCAGATTCTTTGTCTAAGTACACGAAGTATATAAAGTAAGTCCATTTAGATAAACCGCAAATTTACTGAAAAATAATGTTTTAATGACCAAAATAGGCCATTGTCTTTGATTTATAAGAATCTTTAAAGGCCATCTTTATCCGTGAGCCCGCTGTTTTTAATGTCGCGTACTGGTCTTTCACGTGTCGTTTTAAAAAAATGATAAAAGTCAATCACTAAAATTCAGATTATCGATAGAGTTTGATGATAACAACTTCACGTAACGCTCCGGCAGATTCAGTATCACTATCTGAGCCAAAAGTGACTCTTGTTCCCTCCACGCCCGCGTTCTTAAGGTAGTTAAGTACTGCGAGCAAGCGAGATTGAAAGCGTTCAAGTTCACCTTGTCCTTTTGCGCTTTTCACTATTAGTCGGGCACGAAGGTCTTTGTTCTTGATGAGGGTGCTCACTAGATTGTTTAGTTGCTCTTTATGAAGGAACGATAGTTCCACCGAATTTTCGTTGAATGTTATCGTGTTCTGAAAATTCCTTGTTGATAGTTTTCTGATTTCTTCATCACTTAAATAATTGATCTCATCTTTCGGGGTAAGCGCTTCCGGTTTTCTTTTATCCACTTTCACTTGATATATATCGGCCAGTTCAGAATCACGGTTGCTTGAAAAGTAGGCAATGCTGTCTCCATAAATAGAAAAATAAGAATCAAATTTTTCGCTGTTGATCCCCTTACCCAAATTTTTCGGTTTGCTCCATACCGTCCAACTTTCATAAAGTCTTTCTGAAACATAAACATCGGCATCACCAAATCCGCTGTGCCCATCACTCGAAAAATAAATCCGCATCTTGTCTTGTGATAAAAAAGGAGAAATTTCAAATCCTTCGGTGTTTACAGTTGATCCAATATTTAAGGGTGAACTCCAGTTGTTCAGGGAATCCTTCAAGGATACATATATGTCTTCCTGACCAATAGAGCTCTTGTCATTCATTGAAATCAAAAGCACATCCTGGTCAGGATTTATATAAAATCCCACAAAATCCCTCGAATTAATATCCGGAATGGATATCAACTGGGGCTCCGTCCAATCTGATGAGGCTTTATTTGAAACAGAAATTCCAGTCTTTTTTGAATAGGCATTTAAAAGAAAAATCACAGAATGATCCTTGCTTATGCCTATGACTGAATTATTATCCCGGTTATTCAATTTCTTGAGTTTGTTGGATGAGGCCAGCCACTGTCCCCGTCCGTTTCTGTTTGATACCCAAATATCAGACCCGGCAAATTGCCCACCGGAATTTTTAGGATGAAAGGCCCTAACAAAGTACAACGTCTTACCATCGCTTGACATTATCGGATTAATTTCCTCTCCATTTGAATTTACCTGTGAGCCAAATTTTACTGGCTTGCCAAACTGAAGTTCTTGTGAGAGAGCAAGAAAAGTCTGCATGAACAGGACGAAAAAGAAAAGGATGGATGATTTGTTCATTTTAGTTTACCAAAATCTTGGTCGCAGCCCAACTGTATTAAATAATGGGAATCCAACCACCACTTCATGCACACTCACATTAAAGGAATTTAAATCAGATAAATAACGGTCATAACAATAATTCAAATCAAATTTCTCTGTCGTCACGCCAAGCAATCCGGAAATTTTTGAATTGCTATCATACGCTGTACCAAAATAAATAAGGCCTTTATAACGGACCCTCGCGTTAACGGCCCATGCCAGGTCATAATTCTGGGCATACATTAAATTGAACCCCGATGCCATGGTCAGATTCTGACTTAACAAAAATGTACCCGCTGAATGAAGCATATAACGTTTTTGATAATTGCCATCCAGTAGTTGATCCCCACTTAGTTTTGATACAACCATATTCTGAGTTGAGAGGCCAATAAAAAAATGTTTTGAATAAATAGCAGAACCAAAGTCAATCAAGAGCGACTGCTGATTTCCTTGTTGCGACAGAATCAATTGTTTATAAAAGAGATCATTGATATCGTCACGCACCGTCAACCCGCTAAAATCGATCCGCTGGCTACCATATCCCATTTTAGCTCCTAATGATAAATTCATTTTTTTTGAAATAGGCAAATGGTAGGCATAGTTGCCATTTATCATGAACGATTGATAGGGGCCTACTCTCCTATTGTATATCATTCCACCAACAGCGTGCTTCCTTCTAAACTCTTTTTCAGTTTTATTTCTTTCAAATTTGCCTGGATCACTCACCCTCAACGAATTTGATCTTCGCCCGGAACGGTTGGAACTACCTAATGCTCCATAGGCACTTAAGTAAACGTTATTGTCTTTCACTCCAAAATTATTCCAGCCTTCTCTAACCCCTACTTTTAAATCCAGATAATCCTCTAATCCCGTCAACCCTGCATTAACCCCTGGCATATTCAAATAATATTGGGTAAAGATGTTCTCTTGGGCATTTGTGCGAAATATCCCCATGGATAAGACTACCGCAATAGCAAATAGAGGCCTCAGCAATTTTTTCATTTTAATATAGTTACTGCGCTCTGATATTTTCTTTTTCCATCATTCAAGTCAATGGTATAGTAATAGGTCCCGGCAGGAAGTTCTTTGCCATCCATTTTACCATCCCATTTACAATTCTCATCAAAACAAGAATATACCTTGAATCCATTTCTGTCAAAAACAGAAATAATGATCTTAGAATAATACTCGAGATTGATAAAGTCCCAGTAATCATTTACCCCATCATCGTTCGGTGTAAAAGAATTCACAACATCCACCTCTGGAAAGATCTCCAGGATTCTTACAATTCTTGAAGCGGGATTGCTGTTACTGGTGCTGTCGTTAACGGTAATTACTATTTTTTTATCTCCCGCCACGCCCGATACAGGACTACTGAATGATACTTTAGTGATGGCCATTTCATAATTGGACTTCGATTCCTTTCCTGTTAACACCAGTTCGCCAATGGCAGGATTGAAGGTGGCTACTATATAAGGGCTTACACCGAAACCGATGGAAAGGCGGTCTCCGTTAAAAAAGTTTTCTGAGATCAGGATTTTTGCAGAGTGGATAAAGTTATTATCAATATCACTAATAAGCACCTTGGATGTAATTAGAACAGCGGGGTCTCCTAAACTATATTCAATCGGCTCTGATTCTATATTGCTTAAAACCGGTGAATCATTTACAGAACTAATACGAATGGTAAGCACCGCGTCTTTCTGGGCAAAGAAAACGCCATCAGAAGCATTCCACTTAAAGGAGTCAAAACCATTATAGTTAAGATTAGGTACATATACTAAATTATCAATCAGTCCATTCTGCACCGTGACGGACTGGCCCACAGAAATAATAGTGCCTTTCCAAAGTATAGTTCCATTAACCGGCAGGCTAACAATTTTCAGGGTTGTTATAGGGCTGCCCGAAAAACTTGAAAAGTTATTTCCAAAATCAGCATACATAAACATCCTTGTTTGATCTTCCGTTATTTCAATTTGAAAATCGAAAAGAGAAGGAGGAAAATTCGGTGTCACCGTTAACGTGCCAGGCACATAATTGAAGTTATAATTATTATCAGTTCCGCCTGCAACTGTAATTGAATAGGTGCCTACCACAGATGAGGCCGTAGCCGTTGTTGTTGCGATCGGTGGTGTGTCGATATCATTGATTGAATCTCCATTAAAAAATCCGTTATAGATTATCGTTAGTGGGGGGTTGGGCGTTCCAAACAATCGAATTTGATTTGCGGCAATAGCCGTAAGGGTAGCCTTGCCAATCACTAATGATCCAGGAGCATGGATAATAGAGTAATTATTATCAAAACCGCCTGAAGCGGTTATGGTATAATTTCCAACGGGTGAGATGATCGAGGCGGAGGTTGTGCCAATAGGTATTCCGTCCAATTGCGATTCGGTATCTCCATTCACAAACCCACTATAAATTATGGTGAATGTTGGATTAGGTGATCCATATGTCCGGCTTTGATTTTTCGCGGTAGCGGTTAAAGAAGCTTTTGTGATCGTTAAAATTCCAGAAACAAAGGCAAAACTATAATTGTTATCTGCCCCCCCGATTACATTGATTGGATATACGCCCACCGAACTTGTGGCAATCGCTGCAACCGTAACCCCAGGTTTTGTATCTATTACTGCAATGGTCTCACCATTTACAAATCCTGAATAGGTGGCAGACAATGCCGGGTTTGTGGCACCATAAATACGGCTCGCATTTACAGCTGCAGCTGTAAGTATTGCTTTGTCTACTGTTATCTGAACAGAGGCTGATACATTGTTGTAATTGACCTGATCAGAGGGAGTAAAACTAACCGAGAGAATCTGGTTACCACCTGCATTTAATAAGGTTCCAACGGGTGGGTTATACACAAAATTTCCCGGTACACTGGCGGTTGCATTTAATTGAGAGCCACTTAATGTTGTACCATACGTAATTGTAGTGGGATTCGTCCATGTAACAACGGGATTATCTTTATTACTCACCAGGATCTGTACCTTGGTATTAGGAACAACATTAAAGTTGCTAAGATCTGTGGGGGTAAAACTTACCGATAAAGTATAATTGCCCGTTGAACTAAATGAAGTTCCCGCAACCGGTGTGTAATTAAAAGTGCCCGCTGTGCTTGCCGTTGCGTCTAACTCAGCGGCTGATAGCGGTTGATTAACTCTTATCGGCAGGGGTGTTGCCCACGAAATCACAGGCGCGGCTTTGTTTACTTTAATCAGAGCGGTTCTTCCATTAATCGGATTGTAGTTTGCGATATCCGTTGGAGTGAAGTTAACCGTTAGCAACTGATTAGTGCCTGCATTTAGAATTGTTCCTTCTGCTGGTGAATAGGTAAATGTGCCTGGCACCGAAGCACTGGCATTCAGTTGTGTAGCGCTCAATGCCGTACCATATGTTATCGGTGATGGGTTAGGCCAGGTAATATCAGGGCTCGCCTTAATCACGGTAATTTGCACAGTGGTTCCCGTTACTCCATTATAATTGGTGGCATCCGTGGGTGTGAAATTGGCTGTAAGGATTTGGTTAGTTCCGGCAGTCAACACCGCGCCAGTTCCTGGTGTGTAGGTGAAGTTGCCCGACACACTTGAAGTTGCATTAAGTTGAGTCGCACTTAGTGCGGTGCCGTATGTGATTGATGATGGCGTTGACCATGTGATCACAGGAGTGGCTTTGGTAATAGTCAACAACCCATTTATATAGCTAAATAAATAGTTATTATCTGTTCCTCCTGCAACCAAGATGGGATACGCGCCAACGGTGCTGTTCAGCACCGCACTCGTGGTGGCCGTTGGAGGTGAATCAATTACAGAAGGCGATTCACTATTTACAAATCCACTATAATTAATTGTGAAAACAGGGTTGGAAGAATTGAACAGGCGGCTCTGATTGTCCGCTGTCACAGTAAGCGTAGCCTTGGTGATTGTCAGTGTACCGTTTACATAAGTAAAATCATAATTGCTATCAACTCCGCCTGATGGCACGATGTTGTAGGTTCCCACATTACTGGTTTGTGTTGCCGTGGTTGTGGCCGAAGGTGCCGTGTCAAGTATGGATAAAGTCTCCCCATTCTTAAAACCAGTAACAGTGATTGTAAAGGCAGGGTTTGCGCTTCCGTATATTCTGATTTTATTATCTGCTGTGACCGTAAGCATAATCTTCGTGATCGTTAACGTACCGTTATTGGAAACAATATTATAATTGCTCACCGTGACTCCGCTGACGGAAGGAGTAATCGCATACGTGCCTATTGGTGAAGTTGATAAGGCAGCCGTGCTCCCACTTACTGTAAAGGTCTCTCCATTCTTCTCTCCCGTATAAGTACCGCTAAATGATGGGTTTGCATCACCATATATGCGGCTCTTATCATCGGCTGTAATTGTGAGCGTGGCTAGCGTGATCGTTAGTGTGCCATTAGTAGAAACCACATTGTAGTTACTAAGCGTCCCTCCACTTACGGATGGAATGATAACATACGATCCTATGGCTGATAGCGCTGTGGCAACTGTGTTACCGCCTACCGTAAAGGCCTCCCCATTCTTCTCTCCCGTATAAGTACCGCCAAATGATGGGTTTGCATCACCATATATGCGACTCTTATCAGCGGCTGTAATGGTAAGCGTGGCAGGGGTGATCGTTAGGGTTCCATTATTGGAGACAATATTATAATTGTTTAAGGTTGCACCTGTAACCGATGGGATGATGGCATAAGGCCCTACGGCTGATGATACGGTTGCTGACGTACTACCGGCAATGGTGAAAGTCTCTCCGTTTTTCTCTCCGCTATAGGTACCGTTAAACGATGGATTCGCGTCACCGTAAACCCTAAACTTATCGTAAGCTGTAATGGTAAGCGTAGCCTTTGTGATTGTCAGCGTTCCCGAAACATAATTGAAATCGTAGTTATCATCCGAACCGCCTGCCACCGTAATCGAATACGTGGCCACCGGACTAGTAATGGTTGCGGTTGTAGTGGCTGTCGGGGCTGTGTCAAGATCTGATACATCATCACCATTCACAAAGCCACTATAACTGATCGTAAATGTGGGATTTGGTGAACCATATGCTCTGCTCTGGTTATCCGCGGTCGCTGAAAGTGTGGCCTTCGTGATCGTTAACGCACCAGAAACATAATTGAAATCGTAGTTATCATCTGAACCGCCTGCTACTGTAATCGAATAAGTCGCCACCGGACTGGTAATGGTTGCGGTTGTAGCGGCTGTTGGACCTGTGTCAAGATCTGATGGAACATCCCCATTCAAAAATCCACTGTAACTGATCGTTAATGTGGGATTTGTTGAACCGTAGGCTCTGCTCTGATTATCCGCGGTTGCGGTAAGCGTAGCCTTCGTGATCGTTAACATACCAGAAACGTAATCGAAATCGTAATTATCATCCAAACCACCTGCTACTGTGATCGGATAGATAGCCACCGGACTGGTAATGGTTGCTCCCGTTACTGCCGTTGGCGGTGTGTTTATCACGGGAGATGATTCACCATTCACAAAGCCAGTGTAACTGATCACTAATGTGGGATTTGTTGAACCGTAGGCTCTGCTCTGATTATTTGCTGTCGCTGTAAGCGTGGCTTTTGATATAGAAATGGTGAATGTCTGTGTATCCTTCTGAGATGAGTTAAGGGTTTCTTGGACTCTTAACTTCAATGGAAAATCTCCTGCTTCCAGTGCTGTACCGCTAATAGATGCAGTGCCATCACCATTATCAGTAAAAGTCAATCCATTGGGGAGGGTACCTGAAGTAATGTCTATTTCCCTTGCATCAGCTTCGAAGTCAGTGGTCAATATTGTATAGCCATAGGCGCTGCCGTACAGTCCGCTTGTAACCGGGGTGCTTGTAAATGAAGGGGCCGTTTGTGAAAAGGCCTGAACAGGCAACAGCAGGGTGACTGCCACCACCAAATACAAATTAATAAACCGTTTAAATTTCAAATTCGATATCATGAAACCTAACTATGGGGAGAAAAACGTGGAAATTTACGACTTTTATAAGTTACAAAATGTGTGCCCACATGATTGGGTCTTCAATTCGTGAACCATGGAACTACTTTTTTGGATTGCCTTTGCCATCATCCTTTATACCTATGTTGGATATCCGGTCATCCTGGGTGCTTTGGTAATGTTGAAGAGACGCCTGCACCCGCGGCAGTCTGTTTACTTCCAAAATGATGAGCTACCAGAAATCACGCTCATTGTGGCCTGTTTTAATGAGGCTGATATTCTTCAACAGAAGATTGAGAACACCCTTCTGCTTGAATACCCCATGAATAAGAGAAAACTCTTTTTCGTAACTGACGGTTCCACAGACAATAGTAGAAGTATCATCCAACAATACCCGGAGATCCAGCTTTTCCATGAAGATGCCAGAAAGGGAAAAAATGCAGCTGTAAACAGGGTAATGCACTTTGTAAAATCACCTATTGTGATCTTTTGTGATGCTAATACTATTTTGAATAAGCAAGCCCTGCAACGTATCGCAAGGCATTATAAAAATGAAAATGTAGGGGCTGTTGCCGGAGAAAAACGGGTATCCCATGCCGAGGAAGACAATGCTGCGAGTTCCGGTGAAGGTGCCTACTGGAAATATGAATCACAGTTAAAAAAATGGGATTCCGAATTGAATACGGTGGTTGGCGCTGCTGGAGAGTTGTTTTCAATCCGAACCACCCTTTTTGAAGAAGTTCCTAAAGGTGTGCTGATTGAAGACTTCCGGTTATCGATGAATATTGCAAAGAAAGGATACCGTGTTATTTACGAACCCCAAGCGTATGCTGTGGAAACGGGGTCTGCATCCATGGAGGAAGAACACAAACGGAAGGTAAGAATTTCGGCTGGAGGCCTTATTGAAGTATGGTACTTTCTGGGCCTCCTGAATATTTTCAAATATGGTTTATTAAGCTTTCAGTATGTGTCGCATCGCATGCTTCGATGGACGTTGGCTCCACTCAGTCTATCAATTGTGCTGGTTACTAATATTATTTTAGCCTCCTCCGGAAGTCTGATTTATATAGGTGCCCTGGCTGCACAAGTCACCTTTTACATTGTCGCCTTTTTGGGCTATGCAATTAGAAATAAGAAAATCAGATTTAGAGTCTTCTTTGTCCCTTACTATTTCCTGTTCATGAATATTTCCGTATTTCAGGGACTTGTGAAAGTAATAAAAGGGAATCAATCGGTTGCCTGGGATAAAGCAAAAAGGGCCAAGTAGATTGGCTCTTTTTAAGTTTATTCGGTATTGTCTTTGCCTTTAATATCTCCAACTTTTTACATCTGCTCCTTTTGGAGCGCTCTCCTGAATTCGCTTTAAAATCTTTGGAAGATATTGTGTGTTGTAACGAAGGCGTGAGACATAATTTGGATTTTCCTGATCGCCATTCCAGCAATGCTCGGCCCGATCACCATAGTCTACCTCGCCTTTGTAAAATGGATTCTGTGTTTTCTTCAAAAAGTCTTCCATCAGATACACAGCATTGTTGAGATAATAGTTATCCATATCTCCGCAGTAAATATGGATCTTTCCTTCTAGTTTGGGTCCCAACGTTTGCCAGTCTCGCTCCAGGATATACCTGAGATCATAGTTTTCTTTCCAGTATTCCGCCACAGCGGGATCAATATCCCCGGTTTCCTTATTAAAAATTCTTTTCGGATAACCATCTTCACCCTGAGGTGAGTATACCGCTTCCCAGATATCCCACTGTTGGCCGCTTCGTGACTTGGTGCCAAGTGCCAATTCATAATGATTAGTTTCTTGCATTGTGTTTTGAATTTGCCCCAGGTAATTGCGATGGGCCGGTCTTGGCAGTTTTTTGAAATCGCTTTCATACCAATAGGCATTTTTGTCTTTATAAATATCCACGAGGCTATAAGCCCGGAAGTCGATAGGATCCGGACAGGCGGCAAAACACCCATTGAAGTCATCCGGGTAAAACATTTGCACCGCCAATGCCTCCCATCCGCCTGTTGAGCCTCCGTAGGTAAAACGAGCCCATCCTTCGCCAATGCCTCTGAATTTGGTTTCGATTTCAGGAAGTAATTCTTTCATAATCGCATCCCCATAGGGGCCAAGGTTAGCTGAATTCACCGCATACGAATCATCATAGTAGGGGTTGGCATGTTGAATTTCTATAATAATAAAGCGCGGAAAGTTTTTGCCAGACCATTGCTTGTAAAAATTATAAGCCTCCTGTTTTTCAAATTTATTGTATCCATAAATACCAAAACGCGGGGAGTAATCAGAAGTATCCATATCAGCCGGAGGTGGCTCCATGCTAAAACCACCAAAGTCACTTGGAAAATGACCATGATAGATCATCAACGGGTATTTGGCTTCCGGATGTTCATCAAACCCTTCCGGCAATAAAATGTGCGCACCTAAATACATGGGCTTGCCCCAAAACTCGGTGAGCATCTTACTTTGAATCTTAATATGCTTAACGTATTGAGTGTCCTTGGGCTCTTCAAGAGGGGATATTTTTTGGTCCATGGAAACAATAATTGTTTCGCTTTTCTCACTCTTGATAGAAACTTTCATTGCCTTGCTGTAAAAATTTCCGGGTTTGCGGCTCCACTGCTGACCCTCCCCCTGATCGGGCGGTAATTTCACATTATGCCCCGTTTTGAGGTTAAAAGTCTCATAACGGTTGATGAGCGCCTGAACGTAATACTCTCCGGCAGGAATGTTCTTGATTGATTGGATCGGAAAACCGAATGCATTCTGACTATCGATAATGATTTCCTGGCCGGGTTTCATGCCGTCCACATCGATGCCAAAAACCAGTTGAGTGGTGAGACCATCGTTTATCTGAAATCGAGGTTCCGATTTATCGTTATTGGCCAGCATAAGAAGCAAACGCCCATCCTGGGCCTGGTCACTCATTTCAGTTGTAAATGAAATTTTAAAAACTGTGTTTTTTTCGTTTTTGGTTGAACATCCTGCGAATAGCAGCAATAAAAAAATAATTGCTCTGGCAACCTTTCCCATACTTTTCAGATTTATTGGAGTAAAACTAAGATGATCCATAGATTAATCAAGGAGGTTTTTATGGGTGGCGAAATGTCTATGATTCACGTGTTTTGGTGTGCCGAAAATAAAGATCATTACTATATTGCGTTGTTATGAAGATTTACCTGATTGAAGACGACCCTATCTACGCTGAGTTTATAGGAAAGGCCTTAAAAAGCGATCCTGCCAATGAGCTCAAAACATTCTATTCGGGAGAAGAATGCCTGAAATCCCTAACCAGTTCATTGCCTGATGTAATGATCATCGACTATAAATTGCCGGGCATAAGCGGTATTGATGTATACGAGAAAATTAAACCGCGTATTACTGAAAAGAATAAAGTGATCCTGCTAAGTTCTTTGGATGATGGCAATATGGTGTTGAGTTTTATTCAGCGCGGTATTCGCGACTATGTTATCAAGGACGAAAATGTTATTGATTCATTGATGTCCATCCTTTCGGGCAAAGAGGATGATTATTACCTTTTTAATTAAAGTAAGAATTTACATCAACTTTGTTTTGTTTAAACAATTTTTCCCTTCCTTACTCTTAGGGTAAACAAACTCCCCTCATCGAGTTTACTCACGCACGAAAGTTCCGCTTCCATTTTTTCTGCAAAGGCCTTTGCAACGGATAGCCCAATCCCTGTGGCCGTTTCTCCACCAGTAGGTCTGGCTGTCAGCGTTTGAAATTTTTTGTACAGTTTCGTCTGATCCTCCTGGCTAATACCAGGGCCTTCATCACGCACATCTACCCTTATCCAATTTCCATCCTCGTACGCCTTAATAAAAATATTTTTGTTTTCACTCGAGAACTTTAGCGCATTAGAAAATAAATTATCCAGTATGCGATGAAGGTAATGCTTATCCGCATACACCATCATGGTAGGCAGCATTTCCAAGTGTAATTCAATATTCTTTTTTTCAGTTATTACCTTATAATTTCTTGCCAGCACCCCCAATGCGGAGGCAAGATTAAACGTCTCAAGATGTAAGTCAATACCTTTACTTTCTAACTTCTGGTTATCCATCAGATTGCGAATCATTCCCAACCCATCTGCTAACACCCGGTGTATTTTTGCCAAATATTCTATTTGGTCATTTTGAAAGTTGTCTGATGAACTTTGCAGTAGTTGTATCAATGCAAATATTCTGTTAAAAGGACCTTTCAGGTCATGAGATAATACACTAAACAATTGCTGCTTTTCGAACTCCAATTCATTTATCTGTTTCTCATTGTCTTTTTGAATTTGGAGGAGTTCTTCTATTCTCTTTTTTTGTAATTCAGTCAATACATTTGTGGCCTTGCTTCGAATAGCCAACCCAATCAGCAACACGATTGATGTAGCAGAAAATAAAGTTAACGCGGTCATCCACATAGTTTGTATGAATATTATCCAGGCAATGTCGGTCTGATTTTTATATACAGACGGACATTATAACCTCAATCTGATTTCTTCCTGATAAGTAAAGGGCACCTTGATGGTTACCCCATGCACGGCAATTCTAACATAACCTGAGTACTGAATTTGGTATTTCTTCCCTCCCAATAAGTTTACAATCGTGTCTAAAAGTCCCAATTCTATTAATGAAAGCTGTGCGGTAACTGGAACAGAAAAATCTGACTTTGCCCGAATAGATAACTTAAACTGCTGCCTCACTTGCGCGGAGGGTTTTCCATTAACCATTACATCCACATAAATTTCCTTTAGCTTCATCCTCACTGAATTCGGGTTATAAAAGAAAGCGTCCGCTGTTAATACCGGCTGGTTGTTCAGGTCAGATTCTACTGAAATATTATTTATTCCTTTAAAGACAACCTCCTCTTTAGGAACACACGAAAAAGCCGCTGACAGCAAGAATGCAGCAACC
>Ga0163149_10002541_pt1 | contig 21752 bp, 13 predicted proteins | sample OliLakLV19MP5G1_FD_148604 | JGI IMG/M metagenome (GOLD analysis project Ga0163149, IMG submission 148604) | Freshwater microbial mat bacterial communities from Lake Vanda, McMurdo Dry Valleys, Antarctica - Oligotrophic Lake LV.19.MP5.G1 | ecosystem: Environmental > Aquatic > Freshwater > Lake >...
CATGCGGCCACCCCTTCAGCGCGGGGGTGGCCGCATGAAGAGTGTGCGCCATTTTGGAGGGAATGCCAGCGGAATGTGGAAGATGGAAGGAGGATTGAAGAAGTCGGACGCCCGCGCCACCCAAGGCATCCCAGCAACCCAAGGCATTCAAGGCACTCAAGGGACTCAAGTAACCAAAGGCACTGGAGCAATCCAAGGCGCTCTATGGGCCGGGCCGTGGTTAGGCGGCGGCGACGGTTTCGGGACGTGTCGTCCGGGTGCGGTCGGCGGATGGTAAAGAAGGAGAAGGCGGGTGCCGCGGGTGATGCGTAAGACACCGGGCGGAAGCCCGGTGCCACGAGCCCGGTGACAAAAGAGACCCCCGGGAGGTTTCGCTCCCGGGGGTCCGGTGTTCAGGGAAAACTGCGGCGGTGTGTCACGCCTCGGCCAAGGGGGTCAGCAGCCGCCGGCTTCGAAGCGGGCGAAGAAGACGTTGATGTCGTCGGAGTCGACGTCGTCGTCGCCGTCCTGGTCGCCGCAGGAGTCGCCGTTCTCGAAGTTGCCGAAGAAGACGTTGATATCGTCGGAGTCGATATCTTCGTCGCCGTCCTGATCGGCGCGGCAGGAAGTGATATCGGAATCGCAAGCGGGGCCGCCGGCGCTGCAGAGTTCCACGAACTGATTGCCGGCGAGGGTGTTGAAGTCGACGAGGCCGGTTGTGCCGAGATTGCCCGTGCCCGGCGGGAGGCCGCCGGAAACCTGATTCGACATGAAGGTGTGGTTGCTGGAGAGCACCATCGCACTCACGCGGATGCAGGTCGTGCCATCCCAATTCAGTTCAGCGAGGGATATCTTGACTTCAACGCCGGTGGTCACGAGTTCCGAACCCGCGGACGTCGTGCCGGTGACGCCCAGGACGTTGCTGTTGTTGATCGACAGGAAGATGACGTCCGCGACGCCCACGGGAGCGAGCGGGTCGATGAGCAGCGAGTCGCCGGAAAGGCCGGGCGCGAACTGGGTGAAGATCTGCGGGGAGAAGCCGTCCTGAGCATCCAGGCGGGGGCCGTTGAAGTTCGTAGGGTTGTTCGCGGGCTTGGGGCCGCCCTTGAACGCGCCGTAGTCAAGGTTGTTGTCGTTGAAGTCGCGGAGAGGTCCGTTGGCGCGGAGGACGGCGGCGTTGCCGAACACCACGGGGCCGCCGCCGCTGCGGTAGGAGAGCCAGTAGTCAGCGGTGAAACCGGCATCGAAGGTGAGGCCGGGGTTGCCGTTGCGGTTGCCCATGTTGTTGAGACCGTTGAAGTCGATATCGACGTTATCGCCACGAAGGGTGTTCTGGCCGTCGAGCGGGTTGACATCGAAGAACATGTCGAGGTTGTTAAAGTTGGACTGCGAGTTTCCGGTAAAGAGGACGTACAGGAATCCACCCGCCGCATCGACATAGGAGTAGATGCCGTCGAGTTCCGAACCCGTGGCCGTGTCAACGTCGCCCTGCGGGGGCGGGCAGGCTGCGAGCACGCCCGTGACGTTCGAGTTGTTGACGGCGACTTCGATGCTGTTGGGGTTGTTGCCGCCCGAAAGGACGCCCGAACCCGACCCGGTGACGCCGCTCCCCAAGTACCCCTCGCCCGATCCCGTATTCAGGTTGGCGAGGTTCGGGAAGTGCGAGATGTCGGGTGCCGTCCCGCCCGCGCCGAACGTCATGTAGTAGTCGGCGGTAAAGCCGGTATCGAACGTGAGGCCCGGCTGATCGTCGTCGCCCTGCAGACGGGCGAGAGCGTTGAAATCGATGTCCTGGAAGACGGTGCCGAAGGGCAGGTTATTGAACCCTGGCTGATCGTCGCAATCGATGAACAGTTCGAGTTTGGTGAAGTCGGTCTTCATGTTGCCCGTGAGCATGATGAAGAGTTTGCCGTCCGCGATGCGGGTGTGGATCGCGTTCAGTTCGCTGCCGTTGGCCGAGCTGCCGGAGGTGTCGTTATTATCGTCAAAATTGGTGCGGTTGGTCTGGAGAGCCAGCGCCGCGCCGTACGAACCGTCGATGGTGCCATCGACCGTGGGGGTCGCCCCGCTGCCGGCAGCCGCCGTCACGAACTGGTTGCCCGCGAAATCGTTGAAATCGACATCCCTGGGTTCGCCGAGGATGATGACGGTGCCCGCCGGCAGACCAGGAAGGACCTGATTGCTTACCGTGTCGTGCCCGCTGCCATTCATAAATGCCGTAACACGGATGGGGCCGGTGGTGCCGCCGAGCGAAAGCAGCGGGATCGAAATTTCGATTCCGGTGGTCGTCGCGGCCGGCGAACCGATCGCGAGGTTATCGCAACCCGCTACCGCCACATTGTCGCCGAAGCCCGTCGGCGTGTTCTGCGCAAACTTGATGGGGCCGTAAAAGGCCAAGTCACCCGCGAGGCTACCGTCGATGACGGGCTGAGCGCTCGCAAAACCAGCAACCGCGGCAAGAAGCCCGCACGCCGAAATACATCCGATCTTCATGGTCTCATCTCCAAACCAGCGGTCCTGAAAAAGGAGGACCGGAACCCCGATCATGTACGCGAATCGGCCTTTGCGGGATCGCAATTCGCGATCACCCCAACGCCGCCCCACACAGGGATCGGCCCGCCGCGTACTGCTCTGAAACGTTCGTGGAAAAGCGTTTCTCTCGGCGCAACCACTGCACCGATTTCAAGATCAGTCTACCGGAACCTGACAATCATTCCAGAGTAAAATCCAATTGAAACCGGTTTCAGTTTCGTTTTCATTCCGAACTCTTATGGCCTGTGCCGGGACTGATCGGATTTGACTGCAAAAAGCGATAAAACTTCTCGGCGGGCGGTTTCCGGTGGTTCCGGTCTGAAAACGCTCGCAACGTCCGATACCCGGGATCCAACCGGCTTCTTGACGCGTACCGCAACACACCCTTGACGCCCGCCGGATCTTTCGTTAGGTTGGACAGCATCGCGGCACCACCCACCCCGTTCTGGGGTCTCCCCGCCGCGCCGAGTTTCGCAAAAAACCGATTGAAGGAGTCCACTCACATGAAGACGACCGCCCCCCACACCGGATGTTTGCCCTTGCTGCGAACCTGGAAGCGTGTGACCGGCGGAATCGGGCGTGGCGAGGGGCTGCGTGCCTTCCGCCGCCCCGGTGTTGGTCGGGCTGGGCGGGGCGGCTTCACGCTTATCGAGTTGCTCGTCGTGATCGCGATCATCGCCTTGCTGATCGGCATCCTCCTCCCCGCCTTGGGCAAGGCGCGTCGCAGCGCCCAGGCTGCCAAGAACCTGGCTAATCTCAAGAGCATGGGCTTGGCCATGACGCTCTACGCCAACGACTGGAAGAGCTGGTACCCGGTGATGCCGCGGCCGGCGAACTTTCAAGATCTGCGTTTTATGCAGGGGCAACAGTCGTACGGCGGCGTAGCCGGGCTCTTCAGCCTTTTCCAAACCGGCGACGGGATTTCGCCGGGCTATCAAGGTGCCAGTGGCAACGAGGACACTTCTGGATACGCTCCTCCCAGCCCGGGCATGGCACCCAACCGCATCCCGCTGATGAAGTCGTACCTGGAAGCCTTTGATGTCCTGCATAATCCGAGTGACAAGGAAGACCGGTATTACGGTCGCCGCTATGACCCGGCCAATATCCCCGCGTACAACGACGCGCCGGTCAAGGTTCCCAAGCCGCCCGCCAGCAATTACGACGTTATTTCGTACAACATTTCGTACTTGTACATCGTCGGCCTCAAGACGGACGAGCCCACGATCATCAACCCGGCTCCGTTCTGGGGAGACGAAACCAATGGCCCGGATTACGCCGAGTATGCCTGGTACGGCGGAGGCGGCGGGGGCTCGGGCAACGCGGCTCAGGCCGGCACCCTCCCTGGCGGCTACGCACGGGTGGACAACTTGGGTTCAGAAGGCGGGTCGTTCGTCTTCACCGATGGGCATGCCCAGTTCTTGCGGAGCACCGGCGGTATCCCCGCGGATCAGGCCGACAGCATCCAGAATATCTTCTTCAGCCCCAACGCATCCCGTTTCCCGCTGAGCATCAACGCGGTTACGCCGCGCCGTTCCGAAAAGGTTCAGACCATCGACTGATCCCTCCGTGCTTGGCTCCGCTTTGCTACCCTGCGTTCCCCCGCACGCCGCGGCTGGGCCATTTTTCCCCGGCTTTTGGCGAGGGGCTTTCGGAGGCGGCTCGTGACGGGATCGGGACGCGACGCGGGACAACTCAATGATGGCGGCCTCCGCGCGGGCAGTCGCGGCGGGGGCCGCTCATGGTGGAAACGCCTCCTCCTCGCCCAAGAAGCCGGCCTCGTCCTTGTCATCCTCGTCATGGCGATCGTGCTCGCCATCGCCGGCGGCACCAAAAAGAAGATCGACCGCATTGCCCTCGTGGAAACGCCCGCGCAACCCACACTTGTGGCCTCCCAAGTCACGGAAAGCCCGTCGGAAATCCAAGTCATCTCCGGCGGAACCACCTCCACCTATTTCAAGGCCAGCGGCTGGGAACTCCGTCCCCGCAACGCCGAGGGCCGGCTGCTCTACCGCGAGCGCACCGTCAATAAGTTCCTCGATATTGACAACCTCTTCCTTCAGTTAGTTTTCTGCAGTTTCATCGCCATCATGGCCGTTGGCATCACCGCCGTCATTGCGATGGGCGGGATCGACCTTTCCATCGGCTCGATCTACGCGCTCGCCGCGCTGTTCGGTGCCATGAGCCTGAGGGCTCTCCAGGCCAACTCGCTCGGAATCCCTTACGACTCGACGACGCTCCCGTCCGACGGCGGCGCTTCGCTTTTCGCGGCTCTGCCCGTCGCCCTCCTGGTCTGCTGCGGCACCGGAGCGCTGTGCGGCCTCTTCAACGGGGCGCTCATTGTCGGCCTTCGCGTCCACCCCTTCATCATCACGCTCGGCACCATGGCCGCCTTTCGAGGCCTAGTCGCGATCCCTACCCAGGCCCAGTCGGTCGGTTCCTTCCCGGAATCGTTTACCCGAGGCTTTTTCAAGCTCCAAGCCGGGGGCGTGAACCCCGTCCCGGTCGCGATCATGCTGCTCGTGGGCGTGGTGGGAGTGTTCGTCCTCGCCCGCACCGTCCTGGGGCGCCGCGTCTATGCCATCGGCGGCAACGAGATCGCTGCCAAATACGCCGGAATCCCTGTCGGTAAGATCAAAATCATCATCTACACGATCATGGGAGCCCTCGCGGGGCTCTCCGCCTGCGTCTACCTCGGTTACTTGGGGGCTGCCGAAACCAACGCCGGCAACGGCTACGAACTCAAGGTCATCGCTGCGGCGGTGATCGGCGGTGCCTCGCTCTCGGGCGGCCGCGGCTCGGCCTTGGGTGCCATCCTGGGCGCCCTGCTCGTCCAACTTATTGACAACGGCATGCTGATCCTGAACATCGACCAGAACTACAACCAGATCGTGATGGGCTCGGCGATCGTGCTGGCGGTGGTGCTGGACCAGATGAAGACCCGATTGATGCCGGGCGGAGGCCGGTAGCGGGCCAATGCAGTCTTCCTTGCCTTGCTCGCCTCCGTTTCCCTCGGTGTTCCTGCCTTCTCCTCGTTTGATATCATGGTGGAAGTCCAACCGGGCGAGTCGCCCGATTCCCAGGAGTTTCAAGATCATGCTGAATCGTGCAATCAAGCGAGCCGGGTTAACTGGATTGGTTTTCGCCCTTGGCTTGGGCGTGGCCTGTGGCCTCACGGGCTGCGAGGAAAAGAAACCCACCACGCCCGCGGCGGCACCCGGCCCTGCGCCGGCCGCCACGCCGGCGGGAAGCCCGACTCCCACCGCCGCCACCACCACCGGCCGACAGGGCACACCTGCCGCGCCGTCCGCCGGCGCGAAGAAGTCTTACCTGATCGGCGTCATCGCCAAGAGCCAAGGCAACCCCGTGTTCCAAGCCGCCCGCACGGGCGCTGAGGATGCCGGTCGCGACCTCACGAAGGAACTAGGTGTTGATGTCAAAATCGACTGGCGCACCCCGAACAACGAAGACGCCCAGAAGCAGGCCGAGTTCGTCGAGCAGTTCGTTTCCGGCGGGGCCGATGGCATCGTCATCTCCTGCTCGGACGCCAAGGTGCTGACCGCCTCGATCAACTCCGCGGTCGAGAAGGGCGTCCAAGTCGTGACGTTCGATAGCGACGCCCCCGAGAGCAAGCGTTTCGCGTACTACGGGATCGACGACGTCGAGGCCGGCCGGGCCGTCGCCCGCGAGCTGGTGAAAGTGACCGACGGAAAGGGGATCGTTGCGATCCTGGCGGGCAACCAGAATGCCCCGAACCTGCAGGCCCGGGTGCGGGGTGTCAAGGAAGAACTCGCCAAGCACGACGGGTACACGATCAAGGACACGTACTACCACGCCGAGACCGCCCCGGAAGCCGCGGCGAAGGTCCAGCAGGTCCAGAACGCCAACCCGGAGATCACGGCGTGGGCGATGGTCGGCGGCTGGCCCCTTTTCACGGAGAACGCGCTCGACGGTGTGGCCCCCAAGGTCAAGGTTGTGAGCGTCGATACCCTGCCGCAGCAACTCAACTATGTCCGCAACGGTCAGGTCCAGGCCCTCGTCGGCCAGGATTGCTACGGCTGGGGGTACGAGAGCGTGAAGATCCTGATGAACAAACTTCATCACGACGAGTCTCCCGCCGAGGTTGTCTCGCACTTTGACCTGGCGATCGTGACGCAGGACAACGTCGAGGAGTACGCGGGCCTGTGGGACAAGTGGCTGGGCAAGAAGACGCCCGAACCGGGCGTCAAATAGCCAACCGCCAGGGCCATGGGCAAAGGTCAATTCATGCGGACTCAAGAACTCGGGACTTAGGACGTAGAACTCTTGCCCCCCTTCCTCACCGCCACCGCCATCAGCAAGCGCTTCGGCATCACCCAGGCTCTCGACAATGTCACTGTTGCCTTCGCCGCGGGTGAGGTTCACGCCCTCATGGGTGAAAACGGGGCGGGCAAGAGCACCCTCGGCAAGGTGATATCCGGGCTGCATCGGCAGGATTCCGGCACCGTCACCATCGACGGCCGTCTGCTGATGCCCGGGTCGATCGACGATGCATTCGCCGCGGGCATCCGGATCGTCCACCAAGAGTTGGCGCAGTGCCCCAACCTCTCCGTGGCCGAGAACCTGAGCCTGCACGCGCTGCCCGCGCGCTTCGGCGTGGTCGATTCCCGCGTGATGAACCAGCGGGCGGCGGCACTGGTTCATCAACTGGACGCGGGGATTGATGTTGAAGCCCCGCTCGGGAGCCTGGCGCCGGGCCGCAGGCAGATCGTCCAGATCGCCGCGAGCCTCGATGAATCCGTGGCCAAGGATCGGCACGGCGGCGGCCACGGCCCCCGTGTCATCGTGTTCGACGAGCCGACCAGTTCGTTGTCGGTCGCGGAGGCGGATCGGTTGCTCGATATCACGCGCGGCCTCGCGAAGCGCGGCCTCACGATCATTTATGTCAGCCACCGCATGGGCGAGATTTTTCAGGTCTGTGATCGGGTGACCGTGCTGAGAGACGGCAAGTTCATCGCGACCAACGTCATCCGCGAGATCGACGAGGCCACGCTGGTCGAACAGATGATCGGTCGCCGGCTCGAAGTGGTCGGGAGCGTCCCATTCGCGAAGGTCGCCGCGCGCCCGCCCGCGCTGGCCGTCGAGAATCTGTCCAGCGGTGCTCGCCTCAGCCGCGTCGCGCTGACGGTGCAACCGGGCGAGATCGTCGGCATCGGCGGCCTTGTCGGCTCGGGCCGCTCGGAAGTTCTCGACGCCATCTTCGGGCTTGATCCGCGCGCCACCGGCGGTGTCGCGCTGAACGGCACACCGCTCGACCGCCACGACCCCCGCGCCGCCATCCGCGCCGGGTTGGGGTACGTCCCCGAGGACCGCCGCCTTCAGGGCCTGTTTTTCCAGATGGGCGTTGACGAAAATATCACGATGCCGTTCATGCCGTCGCTCTCCACCCTCGGCTTCTTCCGCAGGTTCTTCGCCGAACGCGGGCTGGTCGGTCGCCGCATCACCGAATTCAAGGTGAAAGCCGCAGCGCACAGCAGCACCCCCGGCGAACTCTCGGGGGGCAATCAGCAGAAACTGCTCCTGGCCCGCTGGATGGGCGACAACACCAAAGTGCTCCTGCTCGATGAACCCACCCGCGGCATCGACGTGGGCACCAAGAGCGAGGTTTATCGCCTGATCCGCGCATCCGCCGCCCGCGGCACCGCGGTCCTGCTCGTCTCCAGCGAGATGCCCGAGTTGCTGGCGCTGTCGAACCGCATCCTCGTGATGTGCGACGGCCGAATCACCGGCGAACTTTCGGGCGATGAGATGACCCAAGGCAACATCCTGAAGTTGGCAACCGTCAAGGCCGGGTCGGGCCCCGCGCGGTAACCCGTGCCAGTGCGCCGGTCCACCGTCGGCTCAATCACCTCGCGCGAAATTGGTACCTGCTCGGCACCGCCGTCCGGCGTGTTCTTCGTGCCCTCTGTGAACTCTGTGGTGACGCCGTTCCTCATTCCGGGCGCAACAGCCCGAGCAATTCGTCCGCGGTCGCTCCGCTCCGGATCGTCGTCCGGTGGTTCAGCCGCAGGAACCGCTCTTGGTCGGCGTGGTCAAGAAACGTCATCAAGCCGTCGTAATACCCCGACGTGTTCAACAGCCCGACGGGCTTGGAATGGATCCCCAACTGGGCCCACGCCAGAATTTCAAAGAGTTCGTCGAGCGTCCCCAGACCACCCGGCATGGCGATGAACGCATCCGCCAGTGTTGCCATCCTCATCTTCCGCTCGTGCATTGATTCGACCACGCTCAACTCGGTGATCCCGGTGTGCCCCAACTCGCGGTCCTTCAGCAACGTCGTGATGACCCCTATCACCTTGCCGCCCGAGGCCAGCGCGGCATCGGCGACCGCGCCCATGAGGCCGGCGCGGCCACCGCCATAGACAAGCGTGATGCCGGAGCGCGCGAGGGCGGTGCCGAGTTCCCACGCCGCAGCGGGGTATTCGGGGCGTGCGCCGTTGCTGGCTCCGCAGAAGACGCAGATGGATTGCGGAGGAGAAGTCACAGGAACTCACAGGGAAACGAGGGACCACCGATCACAACGATTACTCGACGATGATCACGACGATCGTCCGATTTTTCGCTCCCTCCCACGACCCCTCCGTCTTGACCGAGGTGATTGTCGCGCCCGCATCGGCTTTCACCGCCTCGAACGTGGTCAACCGGTACTCGCCCTTCTGGTAGCCGTACCCATCACCCGAATCTTCATAGAGGGTGCCCGTAGCCTTTCCGCTCGCATCGAAATTCACCACGAGCGTCAGTTCATCCAACGGCTTTTCATCGACAAACTCGATCGAAGGCCCCATGGGGATGATCGCGCCCGGCTTGACGAACAGTTTGGGGAGGTCCGGGTTGTTCTCGGGCAACCCTTCCAGCCGCAGTCGCTTCCAATCGCCTCTGGGCATCACCGACACCCGGCTGCCGTCGGGAATCATCTGGGCCTGCACCAAGAGGCCGTCTCCGATCAGGAAACTGTCGTCCTCGCTCCGGAGCGCCGGGTCCGAGGGATCGGCAAAGAACAGAGGCCGCGCCACGGGCAGGCCGGTGACGCTCGCCTCACGGAAGACCGTGTAGAAGTGCGGCATCAGGCGATAGCGCAGTTCAAGGGCAGCCTTGCACGTCGCCTCAACTTCCGGGCCGAAGGACCACGGCTCTTTGTCGATGTTTCCCTTGCCGGTGTGGCCGCGGCTGAATGGCAGCAAGGCTCCGAATCCCATCCAACGCGCGAACATTTTGCCGTCGCCGTTGCCTGCGAAGCCGCCGATATCGGGGCCGATGAAGGGCTGACCCGAAAGCCCCACGTTGAGCGACATGGGGATCGATTCCTCCAAGTGGGCCCAGGTGGCGCTGTTGTCGCCCGTCCAGGTGGCCCCGTAGCGCTGACCACCGATGTAGTTGGCGCGGCTCAGGACGAAGGGTCTTTTGTCGGGATTGATGCGGGCGATGGCTTCGCGCGTGCCGCGGATCATCTGCATTCCGTAGACGTTGTGGTAGCGGGCGTGATCGCCGGCGGACTTCTCGCCCTGGGCTGTTCCTGCGGGTGTGATGAGGGCCGGGTCTCCGGAGTGACGGTTGTCAAGCGGCATGGTCTTGCTCGCCACGTTAAAGACGGCCGGCTCGTTCATGTCGTTCCACACACCGCTGATGCCGTTGGCGATGAACGGGTCGTACAGGGTGGACCACCACGCGCGGACGTTGGGGTTCGTGTAGTCGGGAAAGTGGCACCAACTCGGCCAGACTTCTCCCTCATAGTTCGTGCCGTCGGGCCGCTTGACCCACACATCGGCCTTGGTGCCCGAATCCATGATCGCGCGATACGAAGCCACTTCGCGGGCCCTTGCCTCGTTGACGGCCGGGCCTTCCTTTTCCAGGTCCGAAGGCTTGCGATCGGCGGGGCCGGCATCGTTGCGGCTCTTCATGCCGGGATCGATCATCCACACGTTGTGGAATCCTGCCGCGAGAAGATCGGCGTTGAGTTGTTTGGGATCAGGAAAGTACCCGCGATCGAAGGTGAAGATTCGGAACGCTTCCATGTAGTCGATGTCGAACCAGATGACATCGCACGGGATGTCGCGCGACCGAAAGCCGTCGGCGATCTCGCGGACCCGCGCCTCCGGGAAATATGAATAGCGGCATTGGTGATAGCCGAGGGCCCATTTGGGCGGCATGGGCATGAAGCCGGTGAGTTTGGCGAGTTCCACGAGCACGGCCTGCGGCGTTGGCTTCTCGATGACGATGAGCGGAAAGGCGGGGCCATCAGCGGTGAACGTGACTTCATCGGGCGAGGTGTAGCCGGTATCGACGGTGCAGCGGTACGTCGTGTCGGCCAGCAGCCCGAACGACGAGCCATCGGCGTTGACGCCCAACACCCACGGGTGCGATTGATAGAGCGAGACGGCCTCAGGCCCGTAGCCATAGGCGTCTGTGTTCCAGCAGGTAATCGTTTTGCCGTTGCGGAGCAGCGGACCGGCGACCTCGCCCGTCCCGTACAGCGAGGTGCCGCGAGTGATGGTGACGGTCACGCTGTGGGAGGTGCCCGCGGCCACAAACTCCGGAGTCAGGGTGATCGTCGATGGCGGAGCGGCTGGCAGCACCGCGGGCTCGGCCAGCAACGCGTACGACGGATGAGCGTTCGTTTTGGCTTCAACCGAGGCGTGAAACCGGGCAACACCGGGCCCGAAGGCATCCATCACGACGGACCCGTCGGACGATTGCGAACAGAGCGCGGAAATGAGAAGAACACCGAGCGCGGCAAAGGGCATACGGGAGGTCCAAATGAGAGGAGGAACGGGCGACTGCGAACGGCCGGACAGCAGGGTAGCAAATGCGAAAAGCCTGCGCGATTTTGAGAATAATCGATACGTCCCTCTTCCCTTTTTGTGCGAATGTTGTCATACTGGATCGGCTTTCACGCTCGCCCTCTCTTGGGCCGATAGATCCGTGGTTTCTGGCTTGTTTTGTGGCTTTGTCGTCGGTTGCAGCGGGCGGGGAGCCCGCTGATGGGAGTGGCTCATGTCGAAGATTTTCTTTGTAACCGGTTTCACGGACGCGGGCGGCAATGCACCCCGCCGATTGACGAAATCTCTTGCCGCTCTGGCGGGCGTAGCGGCCTCGTTTTCGTCGCTGACCGCCAGCGGGCAGATCTCCGACGAGAATCCCCCGGTCATGTTGCAGTGGTTCGAGACCAGGTGGATCGACATGGAACGCCGCATGCCAGACTGGTTCGCGGCGGGCTATGGGACGGTCTGGCTTCCTCCTGTCAGCCGAGGCCGCAGTTCGCCCGGCACCAACTCCACCAGTGCCGGATACGACGTGTTCGACCGATTCCATCTCGGCAAGCCCGGCGAGCAGACGGCCTACGGCACCGAGGAATCCTTCGGCGCGGTGAAGGATGAGTTCCACCGCGCGAACGGCCTCGTCTATGTCGACATGGTGCTCAACCACAACGCCGGGCGTGATACCTCGGCCTTCTTCCAGAACGAGGGCGGATATCCCGGCTTCTGGATGAATTCTGCCACACCCGCCGTCAACAAAACCCCGACCGAGAATTGGGGCGACTTCCATAACGGCGTCGCTTCGGGCTATTACCAGTCGGAGAACCCTGGCGGTGCCCGTTATTGCCTCTTGAAGGGTGACCTTGTCGCCCTGATCGACATCGACCACGGCTCCAATCACATGTTCATTCGGCAGCCGATCGAAGCCGGCCACCCCCAGAACATACCGGCCGGCACCATTTACAACCGCATCGACCCCGGCAACCGACGCTTCTATCCCGACACCGCCCTCGGGACCGACGCTGTCAACAACCCGGGCATGTCGTTCGCCGGACCCCTCAACAGCGGCATCTTTGCGCCTCCCTGCGACATCGCGGCCCGCAACGAACCCGCGGGAACCCAGAACATCGCCCGCTTCAACACCGCCAACCCCATGGCGGGTGATCCCGTGGCCGAGAACGCGACCGGCTACCTGCTCCGTTGGACGCAGTGGATGTTGGACGTGCAGAACGTCGATGGCTTCCGGATCGATGCCGTCAAGCACATGCCAACGTGGTTCTACGACACGTTCTACGACTCGGTGGTCTTCCAGCGTCGCCAGACGCCCGACGGCCGCTCGGTCACCCCCTTCAGTTTCGGAGAGTCCGTCGAGGGCAACGACTTCTCATTTGATCGCTATGTCCGCAAGCCGAACGGCCGCACCACGGGTCGGCTAGCCGCCGGAGACGCCTTCGGAAACCGCGATGTCCTCGACCTGAACGGCGCGGGCGGCCTGCGCGACATCGTGAGCAACTTCGCCGATTGGAACAGCGGCCTCGGCCGCCACATCGACGCTACCGACGATGGCTTCCAGAACGGCTCAGTGGGCGTCAATCACATCTTCAGCCACGACAACGGAAGCAACGGAAACGGCGGCAGCCTTCCGGCCATCCCTGGCTATCAGGCCCAAGGCTGGTTCGCCCACGCCTACCTCGTGATGCGCCCCGGCCAAGCCAAGGTCTATCACAACGGCCGCGGCACCGGCCGCACCGGCGGCGGGTTCTATCCGCGCGAAGGCGAGCCGCTCGCGCTCGGGTTCGATCCCACCGCGGTCGCGCTCAACCCGGTCATCACCAACCTCGTGCAGATTTCCAACGGCTTTGGTCGGGGCTGGTATTACCCACGTTGGACCGACAACGAAGTGCACGTCTTTGAACGGGCCACGCAGACGGTCTCCAACGGCCTGTCGGGAAACGTGCTGGTTGGGTGCAACCGGGCGTATAACGGGCTCAACATCACGAGTTTCGATCAGCGGACCTTCAACACCGCGTTCCCGCAAGGCACGCGCCTTGTTGAACTGACGGGTAATGCCGCGAACCCCCTCGTGGATCCCTCCAACCAGATCAGTGAAGTCATCACCGTCGGAGCCGGTGGCAGCGTGACGATCCGCGTGCCCCGCAATCAGAGCTTTACGGGCACAACGCACTACAAGGGCTTCGTCATCTACGGCCCGGCCGTTCCGAATGGTGTGCTGACCATCGGCGGAACGACGGGCGCCATCCCCGCGGATCCGAACGGGGCCCCCGATGTCCGCCAGCGGATTTCGGCTCTCCCGATTGTCAACGGTAATTCGCTGACCATCTCACTCACCACCACCAACGGCGACCCCGGCGCAGGCAACAACGCCAACGCCGACGACAACGCGCTCTTCCGGATCGATGCGGGCTACGTTGATTTCAACGGCAACGGCGGCGTCGATATCCCGTACACGAACACCGTGGTGCCCGGCTACGAAAACTTCGTGACCCTTAATCAGCCCCTGGCCAACACCGCGAACACCAACGGGCTGTACTCGCAGACCATCGACGCCACCCTCCTTGATGAGGGCGTCCATTTCATCTCGGTCGCGGCGTTCCGCGCGCGGCAGGGCTTCGAAGCCCCGCTTTACAAGGAGTTCCGGCAGTCGATCTACGTCGATCGTCTGCCCCCGGCCGCCGAGCTCATCGACCCCGGCGTCATCGAACCCACGCAGTTCACTTTCGAGGCCCGCGCGCTGGATCGCACCGTGAACCGCATCCACCTCATCCTCGACCCACCCGAAACCGAGACCCCACTCGCTCTCGCCACGGTACTGAACCAGGCAACGCGCGACGATCGGTTTGAGTGGTCGCGCATCCTGACCGGCCTGCAGCCCGGCGCCAACACCGTCCTCCTCATCGCGTTCGAGGAATCCGGCCGCGGCAACGCGATCTACTACTCCATCAACCAGGGCTCCTGCATCGCCGACATCGATACCGATGGCGATGTCGATAGCGACGACGTTGTCGAGTTCTTCGCGGCCTTCGAATCCGGGAGCGACACCGCCGACGCCGACAACGACGGTGACGTGGACAGCGATGACATCGTGCTCTTCTTCGGCCGCTTCGAGGAAGGGTGCTAAAAGCCAGAATCCGCAGACACGACTTGCGTGTTCCGTCGGGCCACGTCGTATGAGACGGCCCGCCGATGCACCTATCGGCGCGGTCGTCTCGCACACGACCCGTTCAGCACCTAAGGCTCAGCACTGACCGCTCAGCACTGACCGCTCAGCACCGGCCAATCAGCGTTGCTCGTTCACCGCTGGCCCATGGGGATGTACTTCTGGTCGTGTGGTCCCTTGTAATCCACGTCCGGGCGGTACAGCCGATTGTCGGCGAGTTGCTCGAGGATGTGCCCCGACCACCCCCCGACGCGCCCGACGACGAACATGGGCGTGAACAGGTCGAGCGGCAGCCCGATGCAGTGATAGGTGGTGGCAGAATAGAAATCGACGTTCGGGTAAATGCCCTTGGCGGCCACCGCGGTCGCCATGACACCCTCGATCGCCTTGCTCTTCTCGTACAGCCCCGCGTTGCCCGTGTCATACGCCAACTGCTTTGCGAGCGCCGAGAGATGGGCCGCCCGGGGGTCATAACTTTTGTAGACCCGGTGCCCGAACCCCATGATTTTGTCCTTGCGGTTCAGTTTGTCGAGGACGTAGGCCTCGGCCGCATCCACCGAAGGAATCTCGTTCAGCATCACCATCACGCCCTCGTTCGCGCCGCCGTGCAGCGGGCCGCGGAGCGAGCCGGTGGCCGCAGTGATCGCCGAGTAGATGTCGCTGAGCGTCGAGACCACCACTCGCGCGCTGAAGGTGGAGTTATTGAGGCCGTGATCGGTGTGGAGCACCAGGCACACGTTGAGCGCCTTGGCCATCGTGGGCGTCGGGCGCGTCCCATTGAGCATGTACAGGAAGTTCTCCGCGATGCCGAGCGTCTTGTCCGGGGCGACGATGTCCTTGCCTTGGCGGTGGCGGTGGTACGCGGCGAGCATCGTCGGTGTGCACGCCAGGATCGTCATCGCCTTCTGGCGGACGGTGGGGACGTCGGTGGCGTTGGGTTTGGGATCAAAGAGACCCAATGCCGAGATCAGAGTCCGCATGACGTGCATCGGCTGCGCATCCTTGGGCATCGCCTTGATCATGGCCTCGATGGGCGGCAGAATCGCGTAGCGCGACCGCACGTCCGCCTCGAAGGCCCGCAGTTCGTCGGCCTTGGGCAGCCGCTGGTTCCATAGAAGGAAAACCGTTTCTTCGAAAGTCGAATTCGCGGCGAGATCGCCGATGGGGATGCCGACGTATTCGAGGACTCCCTTCTCGCCGTCGATATACGAAAGGTTCGTTTCGGTCGCCACCACGCCTTCGAGACCCTTGGAATACGTCGCCATCGAGGTCGATCCTTCGCTCTAAACATCACGTTTTGACCACCGCCCGTGCCGGGACACCACGCCTGAAACGCCGAACCGTTGGAGGGCCGATGGTAGGCGGGAGCGAAATGGCAAATGGCATCCCCGGGGCATCCAACGCGGACCGCCTGATACCTAGCGAGCGCCGAGGGGCTTGACTTCCGTCCAGCGTTCCCGGCTCGTCGCGCTCCGCAGCGCGGCTTCGATAAACGCGACACCCCGCGCGCCTTCGCGGGCAGTGGGGTAATCGAGCGGGGATTTCTCACCCCGGATCGCCGCGAAAACGCCCCGGTAGACGTTGGCGAAGGCCTCGATGAAGCCTTCGGGGTGGCCGGGCGGGAGCCGGGCCGCAGCGGTTGCCGCGGCAGAGAGGCCGTTATTGCCGCGGCGGTACACCGTTTCAGGGGTGTTCAGGGAGCGGAGAACCAGCGCGTTGGGCTCTTCTTGATTCCAACTCAATGAGCCGGTGGAGCCGTGAATCTGGATACCCAGGTGGTTTTCGTGCCCGATCGCCACTTGGGAGGCGATCAGCACGCCCCGCACCCCTCCGGCGAAACGGAGGAGGATGCTGGCATCGTCGTCGACCCGCCGACCCGGCAGCACGCTGCCAAGGTCGGCGCACAGGCTCTCGATGGCGAGCCCGGTGATGTAGCGCGCGAGGTGTTCGGCGTGGGAGCCGATGTCGCCGATCGCTCCGCCGCCCCCGGAACGGCCGGGGTCGGAGCGCCACGAGGCCTGCTTATGTCCCGACGATTCCAAGTCGGTGGCGAGCCAGCCCTGCTGATAGTCGACAACGACCTTGCGAACGTCGCCGATCCGCCCCGACTGGACGAGGTGGCGGGCTTCCTTCACCATCGGGTAGCCGGAGTAGTTGTACATCACGGCGAAAACGACGCCCCGACGTTCCGCCGCTTCGATGAGCGTTGCCGCCTCGTGGGTCGTGCGGACCATGGGCTTGTCGAGGACGACGTGGAACCCCGCCTCGGCGAAGGCCTGCGCGATCTCAAAGTGCGAGTCGTTGGGGGTGACGATCGAAACAAGGTCGATGCGCTCGCCCTTGGGTCTCGCCTTTTCCGCGTCGAGCATCACTCGCCACGTCGGGTAGTTGCGGTCGTCATCGAGGCCCAGAAGTCGGCCGGACTCAAGCGCCTTGTCCGGGCTCGCGGACAGGGCACCGGCATTGAAAACCGCCTCATGATCGAGTTGCGCGGCGAGGCGATGGACGCCGCCGATAAAAGCGTCACGGCCTCCGCCGACCATCCCGAATGTAAGAGGCTTGGGCATTCCGAACCGTAGAAGCCGGGGCCGCCTTTAGTTGAGGTCGCGGCAGACACGGATCGGACCCGAGGCCGATTCGGCTTCGACAAGCAGGTGCAACCGGACGCCGGTGTCGAAGAGGCGGCGAACGTCTTTGGGCTCATCGGTCAAGAGGTGCAGGCTGGCACCGGTCTGGGCGGCTTCCGGCCTCAGCCCCGCATGGACCGCCGCGAGAAGTGATGCATGATCCGAGGCCCAGCTCGCGACCGTCAGCAGCCGCTGGACGCCCATGCCGGGGTCCGTGAAGGGCGTGCCGCGACCCGTGGTGATCGAGAGATGAAGATCACCGGCCGGGTCGGTCCAAAGTCCGACTTCCGGCGCGTACGGGCAGCGGGTCTTGATTTCGATGTGCCCCGGTAGCGCGTGGTCGTAGCCGACAGCGGCGGCCGAAACCGAACGAGCATGCGGCGCTTCGACGGCGGTGGGCGGCGGTTGCTCGGCGGCCGGGACCACGACGACCGGAGCGACGGGCTCGGCCGCTGAGGCGGTGGCGATGGCGTCGAACAGCCGAGCGAGCGTCCAATCGAATTCGCCCGCGTAGACCGAGGCCAGACCGCCGGACGTGATCTTCCCGATGATGGTCGCCGGACCCAACGTGGTTTCGAGATAGGCCTGTGCGGCGTGCCGGATGCGGTGTTCGGCGGCCCGGGCCACTTCCGGGGACGAACCCATGATGGCGAGGCGGACGTTCGCGGGGGCGGCCCGCTCGGGAAGATTCTTGAGCGTGCGGTACGAGGCGACGGTGGCCGCTTCATCGGCTCCGGTGAGGAGCGTGATCGCCGCGATCCGGGGGGACGCAATAGTTTCCTGCTCGGCCACTTCGCTGACGCGGAGGACCCAGCCGCCCATGTGGGGCGCGACCAAGCGGATGGCCTCTTCCAAGGTTTCACATCGCCGGCGCGACGGTGGGAGATCGGAAGGGGTCGCAGCGACGACGTCAAGCGTGCATTCACCCTCGGTCAGCCGCACCAAGGCGAGCGGGCGACGGAGTTCGATACTGCGCTGGCGGACATAAGGCATTACCCATGAGCTGGCCAGCACGGGGAGGTGACCGAGTACCAGCACTTCGATGGCCGAGGCCGGTGGGTCGGCGGTCCGCACGACGGGGGAATTGCGCGGCTGCGCGGGCCCGATGCGGAGAGACTGGGGCGCGGGCGGGACTCCGGGGAGATCGGGGCCAAATGAATTTTCTCGGGATCCGCCGGCATTGGCCCAGACGTGGGCGGCCGGGCCGATTCGCGTCGAGGACGCCCGGGGGGCAACGTCGTCGAGAAACAAGTCGGCCAGCGTGTCAAAGTCGGTCGGGGCCGTGCTCAATGGCGTGGACTCCTGTCGGGCAAGAAACTTGGAAAGCCGTCGGAAGTCGGGGAATCACGCTGGTATTTGGGCGTGGATGTGGGCGGGCATTGAGGCCGCGTGGGCGCGGTGGGTGCCGACTGTCAGAATGCTGTTGTGATCGCCGAAGGGGTTGGGCTCACTGTGGTCGTTGTAGGGATCGGCGCTCCACTTGCCGTCGATCACCAGGCGGTAGTGGTGCCGGCCCGGCGGGAGTTTGAGGCACAACTCAAAGACGCCCAGCGCGGCGTTGCGCTTCATCACGTGCGATGTCGCGTTCCAGCTGTTGAATTCCGCCGCGATCGAAATCTGCCCCCCGCTGCTGAGCGGGTGCACGAAGAGGACGCCCTGGTTGGTCTCACGAACGCCGAGCAGTCGCTGGGTGCCGGGGCTGATGGACTGCGGTCGGACATCGTCGCCCTCGACCAGTCGGAGGGCCGCAACAGGGATCTCCGAGAATGGTGCACGGTCGATCGGGGGTTGCTTTTCGGTGTTCGGCGATCCGTGGGAACGAGAATCCGTGAGCGTTGTTTCCGTGCCGCGATCTTCGCGGCTTCTGCCGGTGGCGACGCGGCGAAGGAATTGCTGGGCCCGGCGGGCGACGTCCTCCGCTCGGCTGACGAGTTTCACCTCGCTGGCCTGCACCGGTTCGGTCGGGGCAATCTCGCCGAGGTCAGATGGGGTTTCATGGATGGCGACGGGCGTGAGCGGGGTTGCCGATGACAGGAATACCGGCCCGGGGACGAGTTCCTGGGACTCCTCAAAGGGAAGCACGCTGGTGAGCGTGGCGAGATCGGCGAAGGGAATGGCCTGCGAGACCCGGAGCTGCGCGATCCAGGTGGCCAGGCGGCCGTAGTCTTCAGCACCGGCCGAGACGGGAGCGTAATCGACGATGGTTTGGCCGAACGAGACGGCCTCGCGCAATCGCGAATCTCTGCGGATGACAACGGGAATCACACGGTCCTTGAAGCGTCTGTGCATCTCATCGAGAAGGTCGTTAGCGATGGCGTTGTGCTCGTCGTGGATCGTCGGGAGAAGCCAGACGGAAGGGGCCCGGTCCAGGCGTTTGGCAATCGTCTTGACGGTGGCGACCTGGCGGGTGGCCCCCTGCAGCGAAAAGAACCCGGTTTCCACGGGGATGAGAATGGTGTCGGCGCACGCGAGGGCGTTGTAGGTCAACAGGCCGATGGCGGGCGGACAATCAACGATTGCGTAGTCGTACTCGGTGGCGAATGTGGCAAGAAGCGTTCGGAGGCGGTGCTCGCGGTTCTCGGCATCGGCGAGCGGGCCCTTTGGGGCTTCGAGAGCGGCCAGCCTCATGCGGCTCGGGAGGAGATCGAGATTGCGGCCCGCGCGCCAGATCAGTCTGGCGGGGTCAATCGATCGGTGGTCCGCGATGAGCATCGCATCGCCGACGTCCATCTCGATCCTTTGCTCGGGGATACCCAGCCCCGCCGCGCAGTGCGATTGCGGGTCGGCGTCCACCAGAAGCACGCGCTTCCCGGCTTTGGCGAGTTGCGCCGATAGATTGATAGCCGTGGTGGTCTTGCCGCAACCACCCTTTTGATTGAGTACCGCAATCGTGTGCATGCGTGAGCGTCTCGCGTGGTTCGATGCTCGATCTGACGTTGAGCCCTCCATGGCTCAAGCAGACCGCATCGGCAACGAACTATCGGACGAGCTGCGGGAAATGCTGTAAAGAGTCGCCACCGCTAAACACCCCAAGTGAAAGCATTTGGGGGATCAACGCATGATCGTGCGCAGTGCCGATGTGACGGCCGCGCGCGAGAGGTGTTCAACCATCCGGACATCGCCAATCGCAAACGGCAGGATCAGGCGGAGGTCGCCGCCGGTTGTCTTCTTGTCGTCCATCATGCGGGCCAGTATCTCGGTGGGTGATGGCAGTCCGCGAACGCGGGTGGGAAGGCCCGCGAGTTCGATGACGGCCACGATCTTCGAGACGGAATCGCCATCCAAGGTTCCGAGTTCGAACGCGGTGCGGGCCGCGGCGAGCATGCCCAAGGCGACGGCTTCGCCGTGCATAAGAGGCGCGTCCGCGAGATCGTCGGTCGGGGAAACGTTGGCGAGCGTCTCGATCGCATGGCCGAAGGTGTGACCAAGGTTGAGCAGGGCCCGGCCTCCCGACCCTGGCAGTTCTTCGCGCTCGTCGGCGACCACGTAGCCGGCCTTGAGTTCCACATTCCGGCGGATGAGCTCCGCCAGCAGGTGATGCGTGGAGGCGGGGGTGGAGGTGAGGAAGTTGGTAGTGAGTTCCCACAGGCCGCTATCGGCCGGGGCAAGGGTCGCGTGCTTGATGATCTCGGCGAGCCCCGCGCGGAAGAGGCGCGGCGAGAGGGAATCAAGGGCGGCCAATTCGGCGATGACGGCGAGGGGCTGATGGAACGAGCCCGCCATGTTCTTGAGCAGAGAGCCGTCGTCGCTCGCGAGGTTGATGCCGGTTTTGCCGCCGACGGAGGCATCGACCATCGAGAGGAGCGTGGTCGGGCATTGGATGATCGGCACGCCGCGGCGGTAGGTGGCGGCGGCCAATCCCGCGAGATCACCGATGATGCCACCGCCGAGCGCGACCACGACGTCGGCCCGTTCGATGCGATGAGCCGCCAAGAACCGGAGACAGGTTTCGAGCGAACCGAGCGACTTCGCGGGCTCGGAGGCGGCAAGGTGCAGCGAACAGGTGGTCCGGACCGCGCCGACTTCGGCGATCGCGCCGGCGACCAGTGCCGCCGGAACGTGGTCGTCGATGATGAAGGCGACCGAGCGCGAGCGCGGGGCGAGGCCTTGGATGGCGTTGCCGAGCGAGGAAAGCACGGCGCGGCCGATGCAGACGTCGTACGAGCGCGGGCCCAACTCCACATGGACCCACGCGGGCCTGGGGTCCGGCTCGGTGATCGGTGGAGCGGCGTCGCCGGAATCCAAACGGGTTTACTCCGGCCGGCGGGGATTGAGGCCCGCGCGATCGCGGTTCAATTGATCGGGGCGTTCCCACTCGATGCGGTCGGCGTCGCCCCAGAGCATTTCGAGATCGTAGTGGGCGCGGATCGCGGGCTCGAAGAGGTGGACCACGACGTCAACAAAGTCGGAGAGGAGCCATGTGGATTTGTCGTCGGAGGAAGTCCGGAACGCCGTAAAGCCGCGCGCGGCCCCGAGGTCGGCGACGTGCTTGAGCACGGAGTGCATCTGGCGGTCGGACGTGCCGCTCGCGATGACGATGTAGTCGGTCACGCTGCTGAGGGCACGGACGTCAAGAACGACAACATCGGTGGCCTTGTCGTCACGCACGAGGCGGGCGGCATCGATGGCGAAGTCGAGGGCCTTTTG
>Ga0163149_10002548_pt1 | contig 21715 bp, 16 predicted proteins | sample OliLakLV19MP5G1_FD_148604 | JGI IMG/M metagenome (GOLD analysis project Ga0163149, IMG submission 148604) | Freshwater microbial mat bacterial communities from Lake Vanda, McMurdo Dry Valleys, Antarctica - Oligotrophic Lake LV.19.MP5.G1 | ecosystem: Environmental > Aquatic > Freshwater > Lake >...
ATCAACATCCGTTACTTTTTCTTGACGGATCAAGTTGAGAAGGGAAATCTCAGGATTGAGCATTGTCCCACTGCAGAGATGAATGGCGATTGCATGAGCAAGCCATTGCAAGGAAGTTTATTTGAGAAGTTCAGGAGCCGCATCATGGGCCATGGACATGTCTTGCCTCAAGATGGAGGCAACAGGAGTGTGTTGGACGAGACGAAATGTCACGGAGCCAGTGAGCGTCCGGGCAAGCCCCTGCGCACAAAGAGTGCCAGGACCAATGCAAGCAGCAACACTGAGTGAAGAAGATTCCACTTCAAGTGATCTACTAGCTAGACCAAGCAAGAGCTTAAGCTCATTAATTAGCATAACTTTCAGAGTTAAATGTCCTAGACCAACATTTGGTGTCATTGAAGCTGTTGTGTGGGCCAACAGCAAATTGGATGAGGAGTGAGGGCGAGAGAGCCAATTTGAAACCATTGGTGGCCATGCCAGCGCATCGCTGTGGAAATTGAGCACTTTGATTGTTCAGGGGTGTTCCCATGTTCCCAGCAAGCAAATGTTCAAGAAGAATTGTCTGACCCGTGGTCAATGCCGGGCTGATCTTTTGCAAATTTTTGTTGGCGCGTGAATTGTCAATCTTTTTTCAAGCCAGCAGCAAAAACTGAATCTGCTGTTGAAAACCGTGGGACAGTGGTGCAAGCGCGCATGCTGGAGTCAACCTGAATCTCATTGGGGCCTCACAGCATTGGGCCGAAAGATCCAGTCTGTTTGACACGAGGCTGTCGCGTGCCAGCTTGTTTGGTTTGTTGCTCCATGAGCATTGAATGCAAATTGTTCCGAGTTGGCGCATTCAAAAGGTCTCCCTCTTGCCTTTCATTTGAGCCAACAACAAGCGTTGGGCGAGGCAGGCTTGCATTTGAACGGTTTTGATCTTTCGTGCATGTTGGATTCAGAACAATGAGAATGCTTCCAGTGTCACTGAGCAAATGAGCAAAACCATTTTTAATCGAAAACTCGCTTCTGTGGATGAGCTTGACACTCACTGCAGCGCAGTGTCTGATCAATTGACAACAAGACTAGCCTGTCAAGATGGTGACAAAACTGTTAGCGTTCAAGACTGGACAGCAGCAAGCGGCAGCTGAGAAGAATGGCAAGATCGAAGGACATTTTGGGCGGGTTGCAAAAGGCCGTCCAGTTGCCGGGAAAGCCAAGGCTCTTCCAATGAACATGAGTCGCAAAGATGTCATCACCAAAGGGGAAAAAGGAAGCAAAACGTCCTGTGCTAATTGGAATCCACCTGAGAATTTCCACTTGTTGAAGACCACTGTTCTTGAGCACATTGCTGCCAAAAACCAATCTGCAACTCAGGGGAAAGACAACGATGAGAACGCTGCCAACTCGGAAGTGATCTCAATTGTTCTGAGAACCACTCTTCAGCGACATGTCGATCGCTTCAAAGCTGTTGCCAAAGAAAAGAAGAAACCAATCCACCAATTGCACAGAGAAGACGTCTTCCCAAAATGTCGGGGAGGTGGCAAAGGCCTTCTGAAAGAAAATGACATTGAATCATTGGCAAGTGCACTCATTTGTCGAGATGAAGCCAACATCGGGATGTCACGGAACGAGGCCATTGCGCTGGTGATGGAACTTGCACAGACAAGCGATCGAACAGCTGCCGAAAACCACTTTGATCACTTGCTTCGCAAGAAGCAGCTGATTGGCGTCAAGAATTTTGGCCGCACTGTCAAAGCTCAGGCCACTGCAACAAAAAGAACCCAAATTGCCATCGACCAACAACTGAGGTGGCGCACTTGCATTGAAGAAGCCTTAGAATTTCAGAAGCGAGTGAACCTCCCAACAGAAGAATGCGAGAAGGTGCAAGATTGCTTCTTGGGCAATCTGGAAGAGACTTGTTTGATGGCCAACGCTGATGGAAGCGTTCGCGTCATGGCATCCCAAGCCAAGAAGAAGACTGAGAAGAACACGGATGACAGTCGTGCATCCATTGCGAGTCTGCGAATTGGCATGACATCTGGCAACCAAGGGCCCTTTGCCTTTTTAGCAAAGGGAAGCAGAATGGATCGACCCAGCATCACCAAGTTGCTCAAAGAGCAATGTCCTGCAGGCTCTCAAGTTGTCATGTCCCCTTCAGCTTGCATGACGGACAAGGCTCATTTGGCGTTGGCCCCCCAGTTTGCCCTGGGCATTCGCAGCATGAAAGTGATCAAGGACCATCCTGATTGGTGGATGACTGTCACCTGTGATGGATTCGGTTCTCACATTGTTGACAAGCCCAATGAGTTGTTTGCCAAGCACAAGATTCAAATTGTCAAAGAAGAAGGCGACACCTCTCAAGTGAAACACCTCTCAAGTGAACCAGTCGCACGACCAAAATGTCACGAAGAAAGACAAGTGTTGCATGCGAGCCAACCTTGAATTGATCCGGCACAAATTGGGCAAGAAAGTCGACCAGCGGAGCCTTGTTGCCTTGGCCATTGACGCACAGCTCAAAGTGTCCAAGGCTGAATGGAAAGGTTCTCATGCTTGTGTCAACACTCAGCCGTCTGCCCGAGTGGGGTTCAAGGAATGGATCAAACGGTTGGACGATCGAGGAGTGCTTTCTTCTGGCGAGAAGTTCTTTGCCAAAAGAACTTCCTTGTTTGATGCCATGCCTGCATGTTGGGCAAACATGTCCGTGGAACATCGACACAAGGTTCTGACCATCATCAAGGACGTCTGTGAAACTGCAGCTTTGTGCAACACAAAGGTTGATTGGTCGAAGGGAACTGTCGTTGGCCTTGCCCGTCATGCAAAGCTTGAAGATGTCCACAAGCTTCGTGCCTGTTGTCTTGTGGCAAAAGAGGATCCAAGCGCCATTGTGCATGATGGTGGCACTGTCACGGTGCACGAAGATGGAACTGTGTCTGCATCCACAAACGTCCAAGCCCAAGTTGAAGCAAACGTCCCAGAAGAGCCAGTCGTCATGACGAAGAGCAATGTTTGAGACTTCTTTCATTGGGCTCCCCAAAAACTCATGGACACTTGCTTGAAAGACAAGAGTGACAAGTCTGTTCAAAAGAAGCTCTTCACTCACATGACAAACCACACAGCTCAAACAATGTGGGACACCAACAGGAATCAACCGTTGGAACCATCATCCCATTTGGACGCCAGAATGTCAGATGATCAAAAGACTCTCTCATGCCCCAGCCACAAGAATGTTCATGTGGGGCACATCTCATGTGATGTGAAGGGGAAGGGAGCAGCAAACAAGCTTGCTGAGCGCCAACTGGATGTGGTCTCAGGCAACGTTGCTTCGCATGCTAGATGCCTGAACAGCACCAAGCGTCTGAAGCAAATTGAAGAAGCAAGTCAACTCGTGGCTGCAGTCGCGGAGGTCTCAGCTGATGTCGAAAACGAAAAGGAAGCCCCAAAAGCAAAGGCCACAGAAAGAAAGAAGGTTCTGAAAGAAAAGAAGGCATCAGTCATTGCCAAAGAAGCGGCTGAACGTGCTATGGAGTTGCCCAAGCTTCGGCCCATGATGCAAGATTTCGAAGAGGGAAGGAAAGACATCCATCTTTTGAATGCAACCTTGTTCCCCAAACCATGCCTAGTCAAGATCTTGAAGCATTGCCATGGTGCTAAACCAATGGGCATTGCAAAGAAGTCAAAGGAAGAGATCTGTGCGGAGGTGATGGCTTGCTTTGAAGCAAGCAAGACTGCAGTTGTTCCTCTTTAAGGCAAGCATTTCTGCTTGTGTTGCTGCTTGCAATCACTGCTTGTTCAATTGATTTGACATTTGACACGGTGTGTCCACTGCCCAATTACCTCAGAGATGTCGATCCAGAGCCTGTGGCTGGACTGTTTGGTTTTCCGTCCATCTTGTCATGAAAAATTATTTTTGGTTTTGTGCTTCATAGACTAAAAGATTACAATGGACGAGCCCGTCATTTCTGGCCTATCTGAAGTTGTTTTGGACGCACACGTAGAAACCTTTGATTTTCCGCGAGTGATGTGGATCAAATTGTCAGGTTGACTCTACTAGCTAGCTAGTACATGGATTTGGCGCTACTCGCACTAGCTACTAGCTAGCTAGTAGTGTAGTAGCTACAATAGTGGCGTTCAAGACCTACGTTGTTACTGTACTATGAGACGAAACTAGCTCGCTGGCTAGCTAGCAGCGATCAATTTAGCTACCAGAACAGTACCTACTACGGAGTAGCTATTGGTAAGGGTGCACCAAAACCAATTGCTACTCAAAGTGCTATCTTATAACATTGTTATCGTGTTGGGTGCCGCTAATAACCAGCATCCAACTTCACGTTTAGCAAGATTGCATCGTTTATCCGCCCCGTCCCTTGGTCTGTCAATTCACATACCATCTTTGACGTCGCTGTGGAACTGGGAAGAAAAGATGCACCCATACGTTCGAATCAATCCAACGTTTACGATTTACGCTTCAATGGCGGGGGCCCGCATGGCCACAGGAATGATCTCACCGGAAGCCAAATCCAAGGGGAAGTTGTGGGCATTGCGTTCATGCATCACCTCAGTTCCTGTTCAAGAAAGGACGAGTATGAATACACTATTATCATGAGCAAAAACCAAAGGCAAGAAGGCTTTCCGCCAATGATGGTTGTGTACAACAACAACAATAACACGTACCAAGATTGGCGCGATTGATAATATCGGCCCAAGTATTGACCACACGGCCTTCCGAATCGACAATGGACTGGTTAAAGTTGAGCCCATTCAAGTTGAAGGCGACCATGGAGATGAGCATGGCTGCCATCCAAGTACCAATCACAGGCCAAGCTGCCAACGTAAAGTGAAGGGCGCGAGAGTTGTTAAAGGAAGCAAACTGAAAGAGAAGACGTCCCAAATATCCATGAGCTGCCACAATATTGTATGTTTCTTCTTCCTGGCCAAACTTGTATCCCAAATTGGTGGATTCATCCTCCGTTGTTTCACGAACGAGGGATGATGTGACGAGAGATCCATGCATGGCCGAAATCAAGGCACCTCCAAAAATTCCCACCACACCCAACATGTGGAGCGGGTGCATCAAAATATTATGCTCCGCCTGGAGGACCATCATGAAATTAAATGTACCGGAAATGCCAAGAGGCAAACCATCCGAAAAGGAACCTTGGCCCATGGAATAGACCAATGTAACTGCTGTGGCGGCAGCCACAGGAGCACTAAAGGCCACGTAGATCCAGGGTCGCATTCCCAGACGATAACTGAGCTCCCATTCACGTCCCATGTACGAAGCAATGCCAATCAAAAAGTGGTACACAATAAGCTGGTATTCACCACCGTTGTACAGCCATTCATCCAAGGAAGCTGCTTCCCAAATGGGATAGAAGTGCATGCCGATAGCATTTGAGCTAGGGACCACCGAGGCCGTGATAATGTTGTTTCCATACAGCAGGGATCCCGCGACAGGTTCACGGATTCCATCAATGTCGACTGCAAATTCGAAGGATGCAATGAATTGTGAATAAGCGGCAGCGATTCGGTGGTGACACAAGGACAACCGAAGCTTCAATGACTTCAAACAATAGCAGCAGCAGTGACGACTAAGAGAACAAAAACAACAACCCATCACGTACCTGGAGGGGCCGCAACCATGGCCGCCACAAAGCATGTAGCCGCTGTCAACAATGTGGGGAACATGAGCGTTCCAAACCAGCCAATGTAAAGACGATTCTCGGTATTGGTGACCCACTTGCTAAAGCGTTCCCAGAGACTGTCCAGGTCCCGCTTGGAAAGATCAGGAGACAAGGTGCTTGCACTCAACTCGCTAAAGCTGACCGGGAACTGGGTAATGTCGCTAGTACTGGTAGAAGTAGTAGGCACATATCGTCCCTTGGGAGCAAACTCAAGAGAAGAGGAGGAACGGAAAGGAGTGGCGCGGGCTGGAGTCGTGAAGGCTTGGCAAGAAGTGGTGGCAGAGAGAGCAACGATAAGGACGGCGGAGAACTTCATGTTTGTTTGTTTTTTAGTTTTGTTTTTTGGGTAGTTGGTTGATTGAGAATGATTGCTTTGAAGTTTGCTTTGCTTGTGTTCCAAGTTTAAGATTGTGAGCAAAGAGAAATGTTTTGTTTTGTTTTGTTTTGTTCGGTCCTCTTCTGGAGATTCGGATTGTTGGATGTCTGGTAACTGTAAGCCACGTAAGACCTGTCGGTTTGCGTTCTCACGGCAGTCAAAGTCAAGGCAGATACGGTCCAGTAAAAATGAGATACAGAGCGAGATTCGGATTGTCGGATGTCTGGAAACTAGGCAACGTAAGACTTCTTCGCGTGCTCGCGGCAGTTAAAGTCAAGATATAGGGTGCAGTCCAGTAAAAATGAAATTCAGTACCTGGTAGTAGTTCTGTAGGCGCCTAGATCGTTTTGGTTGCTAGTATTTTGGTTGCGCAGATAATTTTGAAGAGGGGCAGTACTGTATCTCCAAAAGTGCTGGTAACTGAAGCTTCGCTCCACTGTCAGGTGTCAGAACATTTGATGCGGCCTGACGCAGTTGTCCCTTCAGGTGCTGCTCTACTTAAGAGGCAGCTAGAGCAGTGAGGTGCCATACTGAAGGCGCCCAACTAGCCAGTAAAGGAGCACAGCACTGTAGCCTTTTCCAGGTGCCCTTCCCATATTGAGTTGCTATGGTAACTTTCGATTGCCCAGCACCCTTAGCTGGAACTTCCAAATCGATCCACCTGCTGAAACTCCAATAACATAAGATACGGCAACTATCCCCTTTCATGTATTCGCCGGCAAAAGAAAGATACCCGAACCAATCTAGTCAGCGCGAAGCAAGCGCTGTCGTCGTCATGCCCTCGGCAATCCAAAACCGATTGAACACAAACAACCCCTATCCCTAAAACCACAAAAACAATTACTGACGACGAATCTGAACAACTACACAATGCTAACTACCTATTAACTACCTGTAATTACTCGTAGCTACTTGAGTAGCCTACTAGTCGGAGTACTAACAATGCCGAACTAGCACTGCCAGTTGATCCGGCTCGTGTTGGTGTTTCGTTTGTTGTTAGTAGCTTTAGCTACACTAGCTAGATCGACACATCTCATGACCGCATCCATTCACAGGCACCGAGACTCCGAGAAAAACCACAAACAGCCTCTCCCTCTGGATACATGGCAGCTCAGCTGTTTGCACTGTCCCCTTCCATACACTTTAAAGCACGTCTGATGTTGTTTCCGAAAGGAAGAAAGCAGTTAAGAGGAAACTGTTGTGCTGTTCGACTGCAGGATTTGTAGTTCTTCTTGCTTGGGTTTGAAGGACGCCTTGAATTTGCCAGTGAACTTTTCGTTGTTGAGCAGGGAAAACTCCAGAAGCTGCTGTTTGGCGGACTGCAGATCTTGAATTCGTTTGGCCTGAAACTTTGTAATGGCTCCCTGTGCAGCTTCCATTGCCTTCAGTTCTTCAATTTGCTCTTCTAATTCCTGTTTTGTCGTTTCTAACTGGCTGAGTTTGAGACGCTCCTCTTTCATAGCATTATGGTTCTCTTCTCGTAGGTTTTGCATTTGAACACCTTGTTGGATGGAAAACTTGAGTACTTCGTCATGCTTGGATTGTTCCTTTTTGTAGCTCGCTTTTAATTTGGTCTGCTGGCTTTTCAGCACCCTCACTTCTTCTTCCAACCATTCAAGCTCCTTTTGGAGATTTGCCTTTTCCACGTTGACGATCTCGAGCTGCTTTTGATTCGCCGCCCGCAGCGCCTGGATCTCATTGTCCGTACTGTTGAGAGCGCGGCCCTTGCTTTTGCTATCTAGCTGCAATTCAATCACTTTGTTCTCTAATAGAACCGTCTGAACCCTTTTGTTATTCTCCAAGTCGGCGGCCTTTGCTTTTAGGGCAGCGACTTGGCCCTCCAGTCGTATTTGATCCACTAGCATGGCCTGCTGCTTTTTGTTGTCCTCCTGGAACTCCAGTCTTTCATTTTGAGCAACCGTTGCATTCAGCTGGAGCTGTGACGTGAGCAATTTCAGTTGTTCCAGTTCCTCCCGAAGGTTTTCCTGCTTCTCTAGCACCGCCGTCTGTTTCTTGTGGTCTTGCTGGAGCTCCAACAGCTCGTTCTGCAAAAGGACAGCTTGGACCTTGGCATTTTTTAGTTCTGTTGATTGAGTTTTTAATGACTTGATCTCGGCTTGTAGCTGCTTGTTTTCCTGGACCAACTTCGCTCGCTTTGGTTGGTCAAGCTTGAGCTCGAGCAGCTCATTTTCGAGAAGAATCATTTTCACTTTGGTGGATTTATCGTCCTCTGCCTGTGCTTTCAAGGCCCGAATCTGCTTCTCCAGCACTTCTTGTTTCCCTAGAAGATCTTGCTGCTTTTGCTGTTCCCCTTCGGCTGCAATCAACTCCTTCTCCAACAGAAAGGCCTTGGTTTTGGCTTGCTGTTGTTCGGCTACAAGCTTTGCTAGCTTGGACTTGAGTTCCTCGTGTTCCACCAAGAGTGTGTCTTGTTTTTGTTGCTCCATTTGGAGTTCAATTAACTCGTTTTCGACCAGTTTTGTTTGAATAGCGTTGTACTGCTGCGTATCCAGTAGCGCTCGTAAATCTATCACTTGATCTTGCAATCGTTTCTTTTCTGCCAAGAGCTGGTCTTGTTTGGCCTTGTAATCCGAGACCTGCTGTTGCAAATTGGAACTGGGACCCTGCAGAATGGCATACTGCAGCAGCTTTTGTTTCGCGGCTTCAAGAGATTCAATCTTGGCAGCTTGCTCTTGAATGATTAGCTCGGGAGACGACACAGACAATGGGATGGTGGCACCTAGTGCTTCGTTCTGCACTTTCGTTGTTTCAGAAGTTTCTTGGGTAACGGTCTCGGTTGGTACGTTCACCTCTGGCGCAGGGTCACTGCTTCTGCTGCCTGCGCTGTTTCCAAAGGAAAACACATTCTGGAAAAACTTGGGCGCGCCTTGACTACTTTCTTCCTTTCCGTTCATAGCATTTCCCACCTGTTGAGACTCCGAAACGGCGGCGGCGTATGGCTTGTCAAATGCATTCTTCCTCCCCTCGCGGTTGCTGTTCGTGGCGGGTGAAGAAAACGACGGCACAGAAAGCTTCGCCGGAGTCAACGAGGAGGATGCGATAGTTCGTGTAGATTCTTCTCCGACGCTGTCAGCAGAGTCGTCCTCACTACTACTATTGATATCGTTGTTTTCCAGATTCGTAGAAGAAGTACCGTCCATGCTATTGCTACCAATGAAGCTGTTGCTGTTGCTGCTGCGATTGGCCCAAAAAGGTGTTGCTGTAGTTGTTGCCTCTGTAGTGGGATCCTCTGCCATTGTGGATTCCATCTCTGCGATGCCAGCAGTAGTAGTAGATTCGTCTCGGGCCACATCATTTACAGCTGACGATGCCGTGGCACCAACACCCATGGACGCAGCAGCAACAGCGTTATTGTTGTCATCGTTGTCGGCCCCAACCAAAGGCAATTCTGTCGTGGCAGCCGCCGTGGTTGGTTCCTTTTCTTCTTCTTCTTCTTCCTCCTCCTCCGTTATCGATTCCACTACATTCAAGTCCACAGCTGTTTTATCCGTAACGGTATTGTACAAGGAAGCGTCGGTGAGGGCTGTCGTCGCCTGTTCTTCCTCGCCATTGGCCGACTTGAGAGGACCACCAAACCCCATGGAGGCTTGGAATTTGTTGTACCCATTGGACCAAAACGAGGCTCCAGGAGTAGTAGTGGTAGTAGTAGTAGTAGTGGAAGTAGTGGGCGGTGCAGGGTCCAGCGACGAAGATGGCATGGTGGGAGGATCATAATTGTCTCGGGTCAATACGGAAAAGGGCGGACGATTGCAGTTTTCGGTTTTGATACTCGTGTTGAAAGGATTCGGTTGGTTTCCAGTAGTAGTTTCAGCAGAAGCACCGATGCTAGTGCTTCTAGACGTAAATGGCATATCCATGCTTTGTTGCTGCTGCGGTTGTTGTCGTTGTTGGGATTGTGACGGCTGTTGCCACGATGAAAATGGAGTCGACGTAAAAGGAGTATCCATACTTTCTTGTGGTTGTGGTTGTGGTTGCGGTTGCTGCTGCTGTGGCTGCCAAGGTAGATTGTTATTGCCGCTGTTTTCATCACCACTGTTGTAGATATTCTCGTCGTCACCCATGTTCATATTATTCATGATGTCTTCGGGACGGTATTCCATAAATTCCTCGTTGTCGTTGCCGTTGTAGTTGAAGGGATCAGCAGCATAAGCCTCGTTGCTTTGGTCTTGCATCGACACATCAAATATGTTATTGGTATTGTCCTCCCCATGAAACGTCGATGCATATCGGTTACGCGTCGTTTTGGACTTGACAGGCCCTTCAATCCACCACATCATTTTATGGGCTAGTGGTGATGTTTTTTCCATATACTTGTCTTGAATGGTTTCCTTGAAACTGTCGTCTAGCTGATCCACTTGCTTGTTGAGAGCAATAATTTTACGAGCCACATCTTGTAAAAACGCCGCAACGACAGTCTTTTCGCTGCTGGTGGAGAGGGCAACCAGTACCAATAGTGACAGCGGTAGACGTCTTCGACATTTGCGAACGTTTGTTCTGCGTTGGCCCTTCATCGTCATCTGGATTGTTTCGTTAATATGGATTGGACGAATGGATGGATGCCTCAAAAAGAAAATCTAGTTGGTAGAGGCAGCGGGTGTGAATGGAATTGCAGGATGCTCTTTCCTTTGGGACCTTGAAAGTGTCAGTTCGTATTGGCGAAAATTCTGTATACTTTCGGTCGTCGAGGGAGGCAGCAATTTGACTTATCTCCTCGTCTAGAATTGTTCTTGCTTCCCGCCCCAGTCCAGTCCAGTACGTAAAGTGTTAGTGCGTTGTCCCAACTTGTTCCTGCAAGTTGCGAACTATGGTAACTAGCTAGGGGCTATGTGGCAGCTACTGCGCACTACTATCTATCTGCTACTAGCTACTACTACTAGAAAACCCAATGCAGCTCAGCAGACTTTTGATTTGACTGTCAACGTCACCCTGACAGCTGCAACGTGCTACGTATTGCCCAAACAAAGTTGCTTCCATGGACGACTGAGACTACGTCAGCACGGATCTTAGCTTTGAATTCGAAGAGAGAGTCACCTGACGAGACCCACAGTTGCCCATAAAATGATGGGTCAAACGCAAGAGTTATCTCACATACACGCAGAGAAGGTGACTCACCCGCGGTCCTCGGCATGGGGAAAAAGAAGAAGGAGCTCGTGCCTAATTTCATCTGCAGTAAAAAATGTTTTTTTCACACATTTCGCCCGTGCTGTCACCTGACAAATTAGGTGCGAAACAGGTAGCCGTGGAGTTGCGATGGTTTTGAAACCGTGCTGTCATCTGTCGTTTTCGCTTGACAAGTGGCCGTTAAGTGATGTCATCGGTCGCGTTTGGTAACTTAATTATCTCACATAGGGACGTAAAGTCGTAGATGTGGGTGATAATTGGCCGTTAAGCGCCGTATACGTGGCAGTTGAGTGATGTCACCGGTCGCGTTTGGTAACACGACTAATCGGGAAATCTCAAATAGGTGCGAAATGTCGTAGATTTGGGTGACACGTGGCAGTTGAGATCGATTGTTGGCAGTTGAGATCGATTGTTGGCCGTTGAGGGCGTGAATAATATCGACTGACGATTGACCGTTGGGCTGTGTGATCGGTCACGATTGGTAACACGACTAAATGTCACTTAAGTGAGGATTGTCGTATGTTTCGAGTGACGAGTGACCGTTGATGTAAGAGGGTGTCGTAAACAAAGTGATCAGTTTGTCCACGGTGCTGGGCGCAGTGGGTCGATTCAGGTTGTTAGCACGCACATTGCCTCGTCGAGCTTGCCTACGCACCGGCCGGCGCCTTTGGCGTCGGCTTCGAATTTGAGATCACCAATTGAGACCCACAGCTGCCCCTAAAATGATGGTGCGACCGTCAACAGTTATCGCACGCGCAGGTTGACAGGACGAGGAACACCCAAGTCGGGCCGGCGTGCACACTTAGTTATTAGCAACATATTGTACGTACCTGGTACAACAGGCTGCACCTCGTCATTGGCGTAATTCGTTTCGCTAGTACTCTGCGAGCGGGCCCGACTTTTGGTGAAGATATCCCGGTATGTGCTGTACGTAGTAGTCTAGCTAGCAACAGGAACGTCGTAGACAGCGCGACAACTTACTCCCTACCGTACATGCTACTACTAGTCTAGCTACTAGTAGCTAGCTAGCTACCTAGTAGGGTAGCTAGTCTAGCTAGCTAGTACGACGTAGTAGAGTCCACCGACGTGCTTTTGGACCAGCAGAACAGCGGTATGGTACCTTACTAGCTAGCTATAGCTATTAGTACAAGAAGCACAGAGTCAATCATTTTCAGAGTCAATCCTTTTGACGACGGTTGCTATAATTGTCGCCACTGCGACTAGAACGGTGCGAAAACTTCCTACCTGCTGGTGTCACTTCATTCATCATCATGTCTTATCATCCTGGACGTTCCCAAGAGCTTTTGCAGGATCTGAAGGCATTCAAGCAAAAGCATGGCCATTGCCACGTCCCCCGCCGTCACAAAGACAACCCACAGCTTGGGTGTTGGGTGGCACACATGCAGCACAACTTTCAGCTCCAAATGCAAGGGAAGGACCTGCAACTTGAACGCACGCCAGAAATGGTTGCTGCATTTGAGTTGTTTAGTGCGGATCACAACAATAACGTCGAAAACAGACCCAGCAAGCGAGTGAAAATGGAAATCCAACCACGGGAGGAGGAGGAGGATGGTCGTGACAGCAAGCCGGCGGCTGTTTTGTCTGCTTCAAATGACGAGAACAAGGACGCCAATGATGATGACATTCTGGTTGTGTGGGACGACAACAATAACGTCGAAAACAGACCCAGCAAGCGAGTGAGAATGGAAATCCAACCACGGGAGGAGGAGGATGGTCGTGACAGGAAGCCGGCGGCTGTTTTGTCTGCTTCAAATGACGAGAACAAGGACGCCAATGATGATGACATTCTGGTTGTGTGGGACGGTGTTTCTGCTGGCAGTTCCGTGTCCACCTTTTCTGATCGGGTTAGCCAATTGGAGGCCGCGATCTGCTTGGGCTTGGACAATGTCGATGAAAACAAAAAGATCAACCCTTTTGAGCGTGTCAAGCGCATTGAGCGTGAGTTCTCTGAGGAACGCGCCCCGGTTAGATCGCTGTTAGGCATTCTTGATTATTTGGAAAATCGTTTTAGATCATTGGGTTTTATTCCAAGTCAAGTTGCTTTCGAAAATCAGCATCGTGTCCGAGCGCAATTGGATGAGGAGAACCGAGAAGCGGCTGCTCAGAGAGTTTCGGCCGCGAAGAGCAGACTCTTGGCTGCGAAAGAGGAACTCTTGGCTGCGAAAGGGGAACTCTTGGCCGCTCTACCTGAAGCCTCGGATGTCGATGAGCAAATTGAAAATAATGAATCGGGAATTGCGGCAGTGGGGCAGCTTGCAGGGCAAGGCGACGATGGGCACTCTCAGCCACGAGTCGATCAGTCTCATGTTCCATCGGTTGCTGGAGCCAATCTTTATGCCCGTGGAGTGCCCTACCAGATTATTGGGCACTCTCAGCCACGAGTCAATCAGCCTCATGTTCCATCGGTTGCTGGAGCCAATCTTTGTGCCCGTGGCGTGCCTTACCAGATTATTGGGCACTCTCAGCCACGAGTCAGTCAGCCTTACACCACTAGACCTGGCCCCAACACAGTGGGTGGCCTTCCTACACATTTGTTGGGCGATGACAACATGTATGCTCAGTCTCATGTTCCATCGGTTGCTGGAGCCAATCTTTATGCCCGTGGAGTGCCTTACCAGATTATTTTTAGTATCGTTACCACGGATTGGCCAGCAGCAAGCGCTGATAATCTTTGGTCTGAGATGAAGAAACCAAACGCAGCTGTCGTCAAAGGCTGGTTGACGAAACTTGTCAGGGGTGGTTTTCAATGTAATCCGGACTGCCCTCAATTGTTCCTTGCATATTACCATGATCGCAGTGTGCGTAATAAAAATGGGGAGATAGTCAGCGGCAACAAGGATAATACGGTTGATTTCCTCAGAGCCGTCTTCGGGGTCGAAAAACGTGGTGGGGGAGGAGCCTTGTAGGTAGAGAAACTGCCCAAACGATCGCATCTTATATTCTACAGTCCGACAAAACGAAAATTGCTCAAACCAAATCAGTTGTTGACGACTTAGCAAATTGGAGATTCAACAACAGCACGACACTCTTAGTTAGTAGTCGCCCTCATCTTTGAGGTTACTTTACATGTTATATTACAAAATAGTATTATGGAATTATTCTCTACATGGTTGTATTCTAGTTGAACCCATGAGCAATTTATCTCAGACGACCCTAACACAGTACTACTAGCTAGCTAGTAGCTAGTCTACTAGAGCAGTAACTACAAACCTAATTGCACTGTACAGTACGCTTGTACTGCAGTAGCTAGTGGAGCCAACTATCGGCACTGCAGCAACAGCACAGACAATCATTTCGACGGCTTGGATAGCATCGAAAACTGTGTGCAGTGTAGGTACCGCGGTTCCTTCCTTCCTTTTGCAACCAGTGCTGTGCACCGACCAGATCGCCTTTTGAAGCTACAACAGCACAGTGCCTACAGGTACGGAACGTGACGAAGCTGCAGGCTTTTGTACTTCACCAACAACTCACTCTTCGTCGGCACACATCGTGCTTTGCTGCTGCTCGTGCTTGGTGCCATGCCACTTCCTCAAGCATGTCTACCCCCAATGCACCGTTTGACGATCTTTCTGACAGAAAGAAAACAACAAGCGACGATGAAGACGATGAGGTTGAAGTTGTGGGATTTCTTCCAGGAACACGACAGGAAAAATTAGGTAAACAACCTGCGTCTAGACCGTCGCAAACGACGGCGTTGGTAGCCAGAAAGGTCAAAGAGCACGAAGAAGGAGCGGCCAAATGGAAATTGCTTCAATTGAAGGACGACGATTGTGAAACCAAGCGTCAGCTGGTTGCTCGCACCCGGCAGGAGCTGGATGGCATGGCCGTGGAACGGGCTTCACAAGAATATCTGCTTGACAATCTGGACAAGCAGCTTTCGGCCAAGGCCCGTGAACGTTTTGCCTTGGAGCAGCAACTTATGGCCATCAAGAGTGAAGTTGAGGCCTTGGAGCAGCAACAAAAGACCCGTCGCCACCGTGACGATCTGGTGAGCATGACGCAGGCTGCTGCTGCGAAAAAAAAAGTATTCTGATTGCTTGAGTCAGCAACTTGAGGCTGAGGAAAAGGCACTGCAACAAGAAATCAAGAGCCTTACTGTGACCCAGCCCGATTGAATGCTTACCAGAATTATGTTCAGACGCATGCGCAGGGCAAGGCCAACGGCCCCAAGTAGCGTGGATGTTCTCATCCTCCAACGCAGTAACTCACATTGACGGTGAACATGATTGTGACCCGGGGAATCCTGCCGCGATTTATTACATAGAACGAGCAACCTCCGCCGCAACTGCAATGCATAATGTGCCCGCACTACCAGTGGCATGATAGGGGAATCTGGCACATCGAAATTTTTTTTATCATGGACCTCAATTTTGTAAATAAGCTGACACCTGGCTTACGTGTATCAAATGGTATCAAACCTGCATAGGAACGGGATGAGGAAACATTCTAATGCTGCCAACAAGTAATGGACCTTTACTCCAGGCCCGCGTGGATAAGCGGAAAGAAATTGGGCTCACGGAGGAATGAATAAAAACTTGTAATGAAAATTGTATGTTGAAATTTATTTTTAATAAACTAGAAATTTGGGGAAACTGGGGCATCGGACCGCACTATGCTGCTACATTGCAGAGGTACACCACAACCAGAAGTTTCTGGTTTTAAAAAGCTAGCTGGAGGGTGTAACGACTAGGGAATATCTTTGCCCATTCTCTCGCAACATCAAAAATACAATTTGATCCCCCACAAACTTGACACCCGCTTCTTTCTCCTCATCTTTATGCAGTGGTCTCTTTTTCAGTAATCGCTCTCTTTGTTTCCCTTTTTGCTTCAACACTTTCTTGCCGTAATCAATTGCTTTTCTTCTCAGCTCTTCAGTCATGGGCGGAGGTGGAGGTTTACTCACATGCCGACCAGGATTACAAAGGCAACTAGCATCCATATTGTTGCGTGTGTACTCGTCGGCAGCATCGTAGTTTACTTCGTAACCAAGATCAGCCAGTGACGCTACTGTTAGCCGGGAAATAAAGAAAGGCACAGAGCCATCCATGTTTGTGGACAGTGTTGGTGTCATTAACTCATCACCGAAACAAGCTTCGTTCCAGTGAAGACATTCCGAGGTAATGGGTATGCTATCTTGAGTGGGACATCCAGAGAGAGCTTGGTATTCTGCCGATGCATCTGACGTGCTCGAGTACATGCAGGGTGATGACTCGCTAGCAGTTGACCTCAATCCAGTAATTTCCCAAAGAGTTCCAAAGCCAATCTGTTGTGTGATGCAGTATATGGCAAAAACAATCGGTTAGCTGTGCCATGGGAAATCGCGCAGAGTGTGTTTCGGACAAGACAAATAATACTTACTGCGTGCATCATTTCATGGATCTGATTGGATTCGAGACGACAGTAGAGACACTTAAAAGGTTAGGCAGTTTTTCCGCAAGCCAAATCAAAACCGACAACCAACACGTACCAGCGTCGCCTCTGGAAAGTCCTGAACTGTATTCGAAAGCTTAATATATCCGACGGATGGCAAATAGTTGTAGTTGAACCTCACTTCGTTAAATCCTCCTTGTCCCTCCACAAACTCCGGAAGCTCGCCCACTTGAGCGCAAATCCACATATCATCCACACTGGTTGGCCGATCCGCGCACTCGTAATCATCTGGAATTCTGACATTATTTTGAACTGGCAAGTCGCCAACAATAATCGATTCAATCCTAGTCGCAGCCTTTGCAATGTTTTCTCGGAGGGTAGGAGGAACATTATCCGCAAAGGATAAGTCAATCTTGTAGTTGGACTCTGTTGGTGCTGCCGTAGGAAGAGGTGTTGGTGGAGCTGTTGTTGGCGATAACGTGGTCGGCTGGGGGGTTGTTGGCTGAGGCGTGGTCGGCGGTAGTGCCGTTGGCTGAGGCGTGGTCGGCGGTAGTGTAGTAGGCCGAGGGGTTGTAGGCGGAAGTGTAGTCGGTGGTTGTGTGGTAGGCTCAGGCGTTGTTGGCTGAAGTGTTGTTGGCTGAAGCGTCGTAGGTGGCGATGTAATGGGAAGAGGAGTCGTTGGCTCTGGTGTATCTGGAGCGGGAGCCACTGTTGGTCTTGGTGTAGTAGGCGATACGGTAGTTGCAATTGGAGGCTTTGTGGGCAAAGATGTTGGGGTCACCGTGGCATCGGGTGTCTCCTCTGGTAGAGTGGTTGATTCTTCGGTCGGAGAAGGTGTTGGTGCTGGCATTATGGTTGGTACAAAGGGTGCATCAGTGGGTAGAGTTTGATCCTCGCTAGAAAAATAGGGAGGCAAAGTGTCGAGCATAGAGCTCGAGATCCTGGACATTCTTTGACTCCTCGACATGGATCTTTTCATGTTCTTAACTGATTTTCTATCAGATCTGGATCCCGACGAAGATCCCGATACCGATGCCGATGCCGACAGCTTGGACATTTGCATTTTCTCACTTTGGCTGTATTTTGTTGCCGACATTTTCTCGCTTTGGCTGTATTTCGTCGCTGACTTCTGGGACGCGTAGGAGGTAGCAGAATTGTAGGATACCTTCGTTGACGTCGGTGGCGAAGTTGCTTTTGTGGAGCTTGATTTGTTGTACTTTTGTGATGCGGACGCAGAGGAGTATTTCTGTGATGCGGATGAAGAGGAGGAGGCCGCGATCTTCGTGCTTGTGCCCGACTCCAACTTTGGTCTACTGGATGATGTCATGGTTTTCCTAGTCTGCTCGAACTTGACCATGCTGCCTGCTTTACGACTGGAGCTTCCCGTCATGGATGATGAGTCTGCCATGGCGTTGCTGGCTAGCAGCAAAACCAGTAGCAAACGAATTGGCATGGTGGAGGAGGGTTTGCGACTTCCGGTACCAAACAGCTGTAATCTTGTCATATTTGTTGTAATGTTGGCAATGTTGTGGCAAGGAGTAGGAGGACTAGGGCTTGATGGCTGAGTCTTGAGAGAAGCAGTTTTAATTTGGAGCCAAATTCTACCAACTGTATTGTATTTTTGTTGAAGGTGTCGTGCGAGGGGAAAAGGTGAGTCCGAAAAAACTTTTGAGGTCGGTGCGCTCGAGCAGGAACCAGTCACGAAAAAGTATACACGCGATTGACCCTGAAAAGTATAGAACGCACATGCGCCCCAATCCGCGACGGCAAAACCGGAATCAATAGAGTTATCGGTCATCGTTCCCGCGTCCGGTCTATTCAAGATAGTAGTATCTACAATTGTACCAGTAGGCTACTAAGCTAGTACTAGGACGCACTAGTAGTGAACACCTCTGCAGTATTTTATCAATTAAATATGTATGCTACCAAGTAAAAAGGGTCAAGTTCCTAAATCCAAACTTGTGTCTCCACGACGATGTCCGCCTCCTGCTTCTTGTCCTCGTGATCGCTTGAATCTGAGGATGTTTCCATTGACGTCGATTGCAGAAATGTCCCCAGCCGTGCCACTGTTTTTTCGACAGGATCGATCTCGGTACACAGCCAAAAACTGATAAGCTCCCCTTTTCCTTTGGCGACAATCTTGTCTTCTCGCTGTGTTACCCAATCCGACTTGCCTGCATCCTTCAACTTGGTGGCTGTCTGCTCGGACATATGAATGCGGCCAGGAAGCCCATTGCTTTCCATGCGTGCGGCAGTGTTGACCGTCTGTTTGTGTTGGACATGCGAAGTATGAAACAAAATTACATTTAGAAAGGCAAATGTGCAAGGACTGCAGAACTCTGGATACAGCACGATTCTTATAAACTTACATCACCAAAGAACTGGAAACGGGAACGTTCTGGAAGGGAAGAAGAGAAGGAAGGAGTTAGCCAAAACATACTTGCAGTAGCGTATGGCTGCTTTGGGACGACACAACACAGAAAACGCGTGGGCTTACCTCCTCGCAAAACCCCAGCGGTTACTTGTCCTGAATGAAGCCCCACTCGAAAACTGAGATTTGCTGTATCATCACCTAGATGGTCAACAAGCACCACGAGCAGCGACTGCATCTTGGCCAAACAAGCACGAGCAAATCTTGCCATGACAACAGCGTGGTCTCTGCGTGGTTGAGGGAGCCCGCAAACGGCCACGTAACAATCACCGATTGTTTCCACTTTGAAACTAAAACGTCATTGAGTAATGGTTGCGCAAAAAAGTTTGACCGGGCTTATGAGAAACCAGCATGCTTTCCGAAGACAGCTGCATGAAATGACATCACGGCAAATACTTACACTCTCATTTTCGCTGCAATGGCATCAAAGGATCTGTAGAGAGTTTCCAACAGAGTGAAAACTTCTGCAGGTTGCCGATTCGAACTCCAGCTAGTAAATCCTGCAATGTCGGCGACTGCACACAAAGATAGAGGGGGTGAGGAGCATGTTTTGGCTGCGGACTAGCTAGTAGAGTCGACCAGTGACAGCACTTACACATTATGGTGGCATCCCGAAACAAATCGGCAATGGGCTTTGCTTTGAGAACGCCACGATCGTCAGATTCATTTTCGGCGCCGTTCAAAAAGCTTCGGAGCCCATTCTTGCCCACTTCATTGGCTTCCTGATGGGGCAACAGTGCGGCGCGGTCAGCAAACAAGCGCTTTCGTACACTCGAGGGGGAAAGGGAGGACACAATGGCATTGGAAATGGCTGCTTCTCCCACAACTTTGTTGTGTCGTAATTCCACAAAGCGCATGAGCATGACAAAGCCCACAGCCATAATCAAGAACAACACCGCGACGACACAAGTCAAAAGAAGTGGGAGATTGGATGCATAGTCGGAGTTGAACAATTCGGAAGAGTATACGCGATAGGAAAAGACGCAGTGGCCCGGCACATTGACAACTTCTGGGAACTTGTAGTTGTCATTAAAGTTGATGTCTCGCATTTGTTCGCCTTCAAAGGACTCGTGCAAGTCCCCGACGCCCAAGAATTCCGCTTGGTTTCCATGGAGTCGGTAGGTAAAGATACCTCCACAAGTATTCTCAACAATAACATAGATCCCACGTACACCGTCGGGCAAAAGATCAATCAGGTATGCGTCAAAGGCCATGACGCCCATGATGTATCCGACAATCTCAGCGTCTTTTTCCAAGCTGCTAAAGACAGGTTGGACAAGGGATCCGTGTGGCTGCGTCGAGTTGACAGTTTTGCCGGCTCTGTGATGACGCATCTCGTGAAGGCCCTGGTGCTTGGATCCGCCTTGAATGAAATCCGCGACGGTGGCGAGGAAAAAATTGGTGTTTCCAAACAGAACGTCTAGTACCAGAAAACAAGGGCGTGTGTGAGACAGAGAAAGCACGAAGCGTCGAAGAAGCTGCTGTGCGTGTGAACAATCTATCCTTTCTGATCTTACCTGGATATTCCTCCTGCAAGGCATAGATCTTTTCATATTCCGGGTCCGACGCAAAGTTGTAGAGAAAGTAAATGAGGGACTGAGGCGGAGGTGATGTATGCCAGAGCGGTGCAAAAGGCCCATCCCCGACCGAAGCAAAGGTATCTCCCGCCAAGGGATTGACATCGTAGATTTGGGGCAGAAACTCTGTATTATCAATGTCATCGAATTGAAGTGTGGGGTCCAAGAGCATGCCCAATCGTCGACTGTCAGAAATCCAATTTTGATTGGCCACGGTATAATTGACAAACTGCTCGGCTTGGTCCAACTGGACCACGGGAGCATACGAAATGACTTCCAATCCAGCCGCCTCTCGAGCTTGGGTGGCAAAGACTTCGTAGTTGTCAAAACTGATGTAGGGAAAGGTCATGTCGTGCAACACTGCTTCGGCTGTCATTTCCCTAGACAAGGCTCGGGACGCCTCAAACATGTGTTTGAAATGAAAGCGGGAAATGTCTTCAATGGTATTGGAAAACAAAACAAAGGCATCACGAGCATCCTTTTGTTCCAACTCGGATATATAGAGAAAGGTTCCCGTTGAAACGGCAGCACCGGCGCCAACAATGAACAGGGACACGACAAATCTCCAGAAGCGAATGCTGCTCGTTTCTTTGCGAGAAAGATTTTGGATTAGCTCCACTTCATCTTCGCCGGTTGCCTCGGAGGCTACGGTGCCATTGCACGTTTCATCGCCCACAGAGGGATCTTCCAATGCCTCAATATCGTCGTCATTGTCGGCTTGTTGGATATGGCTGCTGCGATGCGAATGCTCGACACTGGATGGAAGAGAAAGCTTCATGGTTTCGATCAAAAAGTTACTGTAGCTAGCTATAGTGCTAGATGTGAGGCTTTGATCAAGAATGATTTTATGAAATTATGAAGATCTGCCGGTTCTTTCTCCTGTCTCTCGCAGCTGCTTGTTGCCACGAAACATGTCGCAAGTTGTACAGGATGTATGCAGTTTGTGCCCCGTAACACATTGTCATCATCAACAATAAGTGCAACTACTGGTAACACTAGTCTAGTTAATGGTTATGTACAGTGCGTACAATAGGCACCAGTAAAAACAAGATACAGTAGTAGATCAGGTCGGAAGTCGGAACACGTAGGAGCAGCTGCACAGCTTTACGGAAAAGCCTGCTTGACCAACCAGTGT
>Ga0163149_10002550_pt1 | contig 21714 bp, 26 predicted proteins | sample OliLakLV19MP5G1_FD_148604 | JGI IMG/M metagenome (GOLD analysis project Ga0163149, IMG submission 148604) | Freshwater microbial mat bacterial communities from Lake Vanda, McMurdo Dry Valleys, Antarctica - Oligotrophic Lake LV.19.MP5.G1 | ecosystem: Environmental > Aquatic > Freshwater > Lake >...
CATTGGCCTTTCTGGTTCACTTGATGAATCATTGACAAACAAAATGGTCTTGGAAGGATTATTTGGTCCTGTTTCACAAGTGGCCACAACTAAAGAGTTAATGGATAAGGGCTATCTTTCCACTCTACATATAAAAGCTTTGGTATTAAAACATCCTACTTCGATTTGTCAGTTGGCACAAAAATGGACATATCAACAGGAGATTGAATATATCATACAGAATGCGTCTAGAAATGTCTTTATCAAAAATCTGGCCTTGTCCCTGACCGGAAATACCTTGGTACTGTACAATTACGTACATAAACACGGCATTGCATTACATAAACTTATTGAAAAGAACTTACCCGAGGATAAGGTTCTTCATTTAGTTCATGGTAAGACAGATGTTGAAGTGCGCGAGGAAATTAGAAAGATTATTTCACAATCATCAAATAATATAATCGTTGCATCATATGGCACCACCTCAACAGGTATAAACATGCCAAACCTACATAATACTATATTTGCATCACCAAGTAAATCCAGAATCAGGAACCTGCAATCCATTGGCCGAGGCCTACGTATTGGTACGGATGGATCGGACACACACGTATTGTATGACATTGCGGATGATCTACGTAAAAACAAGAAAGAAAACCATACACTTAAACATTTCCAGATCCGATTGAAACTATATGCATCGGAAAACTTTGATTATAAAATTTACAAAATTCAACTTAAGGATTAACAGAATGGATATTAAACTATTCCGATTACAGAGCGGCGAGGATATCATAACACATTACGAATACATTAATAATCAGGAAGATATGCCGGCCCACTACAAGATTACCAATCCTCTAAAGATTGTTTACCTTACCCCAGGTCTAATGAGTAATAAATTCATGGTATCATTATTGCCTTGGATATTCACCTCCCTGACCAAGGATAAGGAATTCATCCTAATGCCACGCGATATATTGACCATGGCTAATCCTTCAGATAAACTACTTGCTTACTACATAAGCATTAACACCAAGATAAATGAAATGTTTGAGGATATAGAAATGTCTGATGAGGATAATGAAAAAACACTATCGTCTTTCGGCGGTAGTGTTGAGGAAGAATTGGATATGATGGATGAGAATGAGGAACAATTACAAGGTGAGGAGTATCTAGAAATGATAAGAAAGACATTAACAAAGGTTCCAACTAATAAGAAAAGACTACATTAAGAGGTCCTAGTTCCTCCATATAAGGCAATATCAAAAGGGACAGTCCTGTTATAACACGAATGGCAACACTTGGCAAGAAAAAAATGAGAAAATGACAGAAAAAACAATAAGAAAAAAGAAAAATGTCAATGCAGTGCATTATGTTGATAATAAGAAGTTCCTGGATGAAATTAAGAAGCATAAAGCTAAGGTCGCGGCGGCGAAGCTGGCAGGCAAGCCCGAACCAAGGCTTAATGATTACCTAGGTGGTTGCATCATGAAAATTGGTGCTAAGGTGTCAACCATACCTAAATTCTATGGGTATTCATTCCGTGAGGAAATGGTTTCCGATGGAATTGAAAACTGTATTCTCTATTTTGACCGATTTGATGCGGACAAATATGACAATCCATTTGCATATTATACCCAGATCATGGTGTGGGCCTTTGTCCGCCGTATCAATAAGGAAGAAAAGAACCGATATATCATATATAAGAATTTCGAAGTTTCTATGATTAACAATGGACAAATTGACACATTGACAGATGAAAATGATAACTTGATTTCCGTGCCAATGTATGATAATATATTGGTGTTCATTGCTCGTTACGAATTCAAGGAACTAAAAAAGAAATTCAAACGGGCCATCATGAAAGGAAACGTTAAGTATTCCGATATTGTTGATTTGTGCTCGGAAATAGTCAAGTCACAAGGAATCTCTCCCGCTACATTGGTACAAGAGGTACTAGGTGAGATTATAATCACCCAAAAACAACTTGGTTGGTTCCACGAAATAATGAAAAGTCATGGACACAATGACACATATAAACCCAAGGAAATTAAAGATTGAAACTAGCCCTTATTACGGATCTTCATTACGGAATACGCAATGACAGCCCTATATTCTATAACTATCAAGAGAAATCAAACCAGTTATTTTTTGAAACTCTGCGTAACAGAGGCATAACTGATATTATCTGTCTTGGTGATTTATATGACCGGAAGAAGTATGTTAATTATGTGACGGCCTCCCGCGCCAGAACGGACTTTTTGGATATAGTTGATGCTAGATTCAATATGTCCATTATTGCGGGCAACCATGATATCTATCATAAGAATCATTCCGAAATTAATGCTCTAAAAGAATTGGTGCATGGTAGATATACAAATATTGAATGTATATTTGAGTTGAAATCAAAATTCTATGATAGCACAGAAATCCTTCTCTTGCCATGGATCAACGATGCCAATTATGATGCAACGTTGCAGGTTATAAACAAGACGACAGCACAAATATGTTTCGGTCACCTTGAATTGGATGGTTTTGAAATGGATAAAGGAGTTATAAATCATGGCGGCATGGCGTCTAATATGTTTGATCGTTTTGATCTTGTTTGTTCTGGCCACTTTCACCATAAATCTTCGAGAGGAAATATCAACTACCTGGGAGCCGCCTATGAGTTCACTTGGGCTGATTGGAACGACCCCCGAGGATTCACAATCTTTGATACGGATACGAGAGAATTAGAGTTCATTAAGAACCCATATAATATGTTTAATATGATTGCATATGATGATGAAAACAACTTGAATGAGTTGCAGAATGATGTTAAGAATGGTGATTTTTCCAAGTATAAGGACACCTACGTCCGAATTGTTTCTCTTAAGAAAACCAACCCATATTTGTTTGATCAATTTCTTGATAAGTTATATAAAGCAGGTCCACAAGACATTACCGTTGTGGAAGATGCCTCGCTTTTTGTTGAGGAATCTGAAACCGAAATGGTAAATCAGGGCGAAGATACGATAACTATTTTAAACAAATATATTGACGGACTAAAAATGGATACCGATGCCCCGCGCGTTAAAGAAATGATGAAGTCCATTTACATGGAAGCAATCGCTCTTAAGGAAACACATGACCAGTGATGTAGCATACCTGTTTGATATTGACGGAACACTTACTCCTTCCCGCCAGGCTATGGATGAAAAGTTTCGTCAGAAATTTATGCAATTTCAAATGCAGAATACCACCTATCTGGTGACCGGTTCTGATTGTGGCAAGACATTAAATCAGGTGGGCTTCCAATGTATATTTCTTGCAAAGTTGACCTTCCATTGTTGCGGCAATGAAGTACGCGATAAAGGCAAGGTGGTTTTTCGCAATGAGTGGGCGCCAAGTACCGAAGTGATTGAATATCTTAGTAAACTATTGGAACGTTCCAAGTTTCCTCCTGCATCACGTACCTCTAATTTTATAGAATACCGGGAAGGCTCAATTAATTTTTCAATTGTTGGTCGTAATGCTAATAAAGATGAACGTCAGTGCTATATAGAGTTTGATAAGAAAAACGGCGATAGAATTCGCATAGCCGAAATCATGAGACAAGAGTTTCCTGAATTGACAGTACAAGTTGGTGGAGAAACTGGCCTTGATATAATGCCCCTGGGCTTTGATAAGAGTCAAGTATTATCTTATATACACGAAAAGAAACTGGTGTTTTTTGGTGATGCGATATTCCCATACGGCAATGATTATAGTATAGCAACAATGATAGAAAAGAACCCGCATAATAAGGTGTTTTCCGTTCGTGGCTGGAAAGATGTGGATGCGTTGTTGTTTAGTGGAGAAAACGATTGATAATATTTGAAACCTTACGATATAAAAATCTATTAAGTACAGGCAATGTATTCACCGAGATAAATCTACACAAATCAAAAAATACGCTTATTGTGGGCAAAAATGGTTCCGGTAAAACAACGATTCTTGACGCACTGACCTATGTGCTTTTTGGTAAGCCTTTCCGCAATGTAAACAAACCAGGTATTATTAACTCCACCAACCGCGAGGAATTGGTAGTTGAACTTGAATTCACTATTGCTGCGCATCGGTATAAAATCATTCGGGGCATGAAACCAAATATATTTGAAATATACAAAGATGATAAGCTTCTTGATCAAACGACCAAGATGGCCGATTATCAGTCGTTACTAGAAAACTACATTATCAAAATGAATTTCAAGACCTTTACGCAGGTCGTTATTCTTGGCGCGGCCACTTTCAGACCATTTATGCAATTAACTCCAGCCACTCGTCGTAGTGTAATTGAGGACCTGCTGGACATTCAGATTTTCTCAACCATGAACGTGGTTGCAAAACAGAAATTACAGACTAACAAGGAAGACCTCGAAAAGAACCGCACACTATCCGCGTTAACAGAAGAAAAGGTACGAGTTCTCCGCAAAACACTCGACGGTCTAACGGCTGCTGATGATCGTCGGCATGTCGAACTGCTTGACAAGATTAATGAAGCACAAGAAAGTATTGATATTCTTGAAGCGGGACAGAAACGTGTGCCCGACCTCGAAGCACTACTTATTGCATATACAAAAGCAATACGCGACCAAAATGTAGACTTATCGGAATACCAGGATCTACATTCAAAGATCAAGGCCAATGTTGAGCATGAAACGGATGAAAGGTCCTTTTTTCACGACAACGAAACATGCCCGACCTGTAAGCAGGGAATGAGCCATGACCTCCGCGCCGAAACGCAGAAAAAGAATGATGGTAAAATAGACGAATATGCCGCGGCCCTATCAAAGATAGTGATAAAGATAGCAAACTATAGAAAAGATATCGATGTTATTGAACAAGATAAATTCAAGGCCCAAACCGAGCTATCCACGCTTAGAAGCAAGAAAGTGGAGATAGACCATTATCGTAAGCAGATAATTAACACCCAAAAACAGATAGACAAGTCAGACGTTGCAATGGACATTTTGCAAGATACCACAGATGCATTGCAGATGGGTGTGGATGAACGGCAAATCCTTGAAGATGAAAAGTCAGGATTGCTTGTGGACCGTCAATATTATGATATGATTATAAGTCTATTGAAAGACGGCGGCATCAAGACCAAAATTATCAAACAATATCTTCCGTTAATCAACAAATACATTAATCAGTATCTTGCGGCCATGGAATTTTATGTCGGTTTCAATATAAACGAGCAATTTGAGGAAACAATCAAATCTCGTTTCCGTGACGAATTTACCTATGATAACTTTTCCGAAGGTGAAAAGAAACGAATCGACTTGGCCATCCTTTTTGCTTGGCGTACTATTGCCAAACTTAAGAATTCCATTAATACCAATCTGCTTATGTTTGATGAAACCTTCGATTCCTCACTGGACGGCGAAGGAACGGATGAATTTATGAAAATATTAAATACCTTGACTTCCGATAGTAATGTGTTTGTGATTTCACACAAACGCGATCAACTACTTGAAAAATTCGAAAAAGTAATCCGTTTCGAGAAAATAAAAGATTTTAGCCAGATTGTGGAGTAATTACACTTGCTTTCCTTTGATTGCCGTGTTATAATAGCCATATTGTCACTAAAGGAATTGCTTCGCAATGGAAATAAAACAATTGAACGATACTGAGAACCCTGAATCCCTGAATATTGCAATGGGCAAACAAAACAAGATTGATGCCAATCTCGAAAAGCAATGGGACGAATACCTCGAAGATGAAAAGGACTCGGAACCAGTTGTGGTTGATGAGGCCAAGATGATTGCACGTATCATTAAGGAACTATCCAATGTTTCCTCAATGACCGTAGAAGAATATACCCTTTATCAAAAGTGGTGTGAAGTTCATGAGAAATACCCTGCTTCGGAATCTGTAAATCTTTTAGGCAAGCGGCCACTCTTAAATCATGATCAAATATTGGCCATTGAACATGTTAAACGCAATATCTGGTACCCCGAAACACCAGACGATTATCTTAAGCTACAACCCGAACTAATATATACCGAGAACAGTTTTGGTGCTATTGAGAACTTCCCCGGACCAGAACTGTGGAATGCTATCCGCACATTTTCGTCCACAATGAAAAACAATAATAACATTGGCCGAAACCTAAATTTCATTGTGCAAGATAAAGTTTCAAAGAAGTATCTTGGTACTATTTGTATTTCATCTGATTTCCTTGACTTAACGCCACGCGATAAGTTCATAGGCTGGAGCCGAGAGATAAAGACACAAGGTCATATGATTAACCACACCGCAATTGGTTCAACAATTGTGCCGTTGCAGCCCTTGGGCTTCAACTATGTGGGCGGCAAACTTTTGGCCTTGCTATGTCTTTCGGATACCGTGCAAGAGGAATGGAAGAGGCAATATAAAGACGTTCTGGTAGGTGTAACCACCACAAGTCTGTACGGCTCCTTTTCCCAGTACCAAAACCTAAAACATTGGCATAAGCGCGGCCATTCTTCTGGTTCAGTGTCTTATGAACCTATGAAGGAAACAATTTACCTGATCCGGGACTGGCTCAAGTTGAATTACCCCCGCAAATACTTTGAATGGTATGTGGCAACAAAGACAACAGGTCAGCCATATAAGCGTGACCATCGCAACAGATCGTTGACCTTTGCATATTCTAAATTGAAGATTCCAAAGGACTTACAGAGGTCAAAACATGAACGTGGCATTTATTTCTCGGCCTTGTATGATAATTCAAAGGAATTCTTACGCAAGGAAATTACCGAGGAAACATTGGTTAAGTCCTTTGATACGAAAACTGAAACCCTTGTTCAACTCTGGAAAGATAAGTACGCAGGAAAGCGCATTAATGCTTTGCTGGCGGACAACAGAACCAATTTTGAAACATTATACTACGATGATCTCATATATATGGATTGGGAAGAAACTAAGAATAAATATCTAGCCGAAGTGGGAAGATAACGTAACTTTTAAAGTTACTGATTAATCAAAGGTTGTAAGAATTTACTCTTACAACCTTTTTTGTTGCTGAAAGTTATTATGGAGGGTGCGTCGGAATGTCACACTTGTAATTCCACAATTAGTTCTTATATGGAGTGTATGAGACAGTTTACTATTGAGACAGAAAACAGCTATGCTTTCCATGCATGTCTGCTATGTCTTTTTGTGTATAGTATAAACCAATTTAATCTGATATAATAATACCAAGAATCGAATCAGGAAACAAAATGACCTTTGACGTAAACCGCGCCACGACTGTTAAATCCCAACTTGCGAAATTGCTTGCTTCGGAAAACATTAGTATTAGGCACGTAATGGGAACGGCAACAGCGAGCTTTGATGTTAAGGCTCGCATTTTGCGTTTGCCCGTTTGGACAGGCATCTCCGAAGATTTGTACGATATGCTGGTAGTCCATGAGGTCGGCCATGCCCTTTATACCCCGGCAGATTTGTGGATAACAGAATTGGAGAGACTTGCGGAAAAGCATAATCCGAAGCCGGGAAATGACCGGGCCCTGGCGAAAACTCGGGAATCAATTCATAGTTTTTGTAACATTGTGGAGGACGTGCGCGTTGATATTATGCAACGCAAGCGTTACCCCGGTTCAAAACGAAATTACGTTATAGGCTATAAGGACTTGTTTGATCGGGACTTTTTCCGGACAAGCAAAATGCCAATTCCTGATATGTCTTTCATCAATCGTCTTAATATTTACAGCAAGGCCGGCTTTTCGGGTATTGTAATTCCGTTCACGGACGAGGAAAAGATTCTTGTCAAACGCACCCAGGAAACCGTAACTTTTGAGGACGTAATTGCACTAGCCGAGGAACTGTGGCTTGCTAAGTTGCACGAGGCCGAGAATTCCGAAGGCGAAGAAAATCAGCCAAGTAAGGGTGAAAAATCAGAAGATGATTCCGAAGGCGAAGGCCAGGAATCAGAAGATGATTCCGAAGGCGAAGGCCAGGAATCAGAAGATGATTCCGAAGGCGAAGGCCAGGAATCAGAAGATGATTCCGAAGGTGAAGGCGAAGGCGAAGAAAATCAGCCAAGCAAGGGCGAAAAATCAGAAGATGATTCCGAAGGCGAAGGCGCCAGTGACAATTCTGACGATTCTTTAATTCCGCCCGAGGCTCGGGAAGCTATGACTGCCGAAAAGGCCGATGCCCTAGAGAAATCAGAAAAGAATGAGTCCGTCAATCAGGCAAAGCGGCCGGATGGCCACTTTGGCGGCGTAGGCAGTCAGAACAAAAATCCGGAAGATTATTTACCCAAGGCTGAAACGGACGAGGCATTCCACCAGAATGTTGATAGTCTTGCTCAATCTGATGGTTGTTCTTATTATTATTCAACTATTCCGGAAGTGCGCGGCGAACCTTGGACCGATTATAAGGTTTATCTTGAGGAACACCGTAGGGCCGCTGTCGCGGAAGGCTACTCATATAATTTTGATGATCACCAGAAGTATCTTAATACTTTCAAGATTGAAGAAAATCAAGCAATCTCCTTCATGGTGAAGGAATTTGAAATGCGGAAATCTGCTTCCGCATATCAAAAATCATTGACCGCCAAAACAGGCGTTATCAATACCAATAAGTTGCATTCATACGTATTTACCGATGATATTTTTAAGCGCAATACTGTGGTGCCCACGGGCAAAAATCACGGTTTCGTTATGTTTATTGATTGGTCTGGCTCAATGTCCAGTAATATTCTAAACACAACCCGCCAGTTACTTTCGCTTTGCTTGTTTTGTAAAAGAATTGCCGTGCCATTTGAGGTATATACCTTCACAAGTAACGGTTATGTTTCCTCACAAAATAACGATGAAACTAAAGGTTTCGTAAAAACCTCGGAATCACTTCAACTTGATGCCGCTCACCGTATCCGTAATATTCTTTCATCTAGAATGAAAGTCCGGGAACTCAATGAGGCCATGCTTTATCTAGTAGCAATGGCCCGCACCGAGACCATGCGCCTGACGTCCGGCGTCCCGCTAGATTTTGCACCATATAGACCAGATTGTGACCGCATGAGCGGAACGCCACTCAATGAAACCATTATTATTGCTGAAAAAATTGTTAAAAAGTTTCAGCGGCAGGCCAAGATTGAAATTACCAATGTAATTTTCTTGACCGATGGCGAAGGCGCTTCACCGGCCCTTGGTGGAAATGAATATGCCGTTAAGTCAAAGGAATATGCCATTCTTATTCAGGACCCCGTAACACGGGAAGAATATATGTTGCCTCCTGTTTCTACCCCCAAAGGCGGCCGTATATCTCCCCGCTATAGCGGCAACACCGGGTGGGATTGGACTAATATGCTTTTAAAGGTTCTTAAGAATCGCACCAAGTGCAATCTCGTCGGTTTTTATTTGCTGGACCGCGGTTCAAATTGGAATTCTATTGTTTTTCAGGGCAAGTACTATAGTCCATCCGATGAAAGAGCTGCTCGTTCTATCTGGAAAACCACAGGATATACGCCAATCCAGAATAGTGGTTATGACGAATATTACCTAATTTCTTCTCGTGCCATGCAACTTGATCAAGTTGACTTTGGTAAGGAAGAGGATGATTCCGGCCAAATAGTTTCAAAGGAAATGACTCACGGCAAGATTGCCAGTGCCTTTAAAAAGCACATGGGCAAAAAAACAACTAACCGGGTTCTGTTAAGTAACTTTATTAAAAAGATCACTTGACCTTTTCCGTAAGACATGCTATAATTAACTCAACAGTGAAATAGGAAATAATATATTATGAAGATGGATATTGCAGCCCGCCAGAAATTTGTGGATGCCGCGTTTGTTATGTTTGGCAAGAATAAGGCAACTATTAACCGCGCCGAAATTAAGGCGCTGGTTTCTAAAAAGCGTCTTGATTATCCGAATTGGATTACCAATGACCTTGGCTTTCGAAAGGGCCGCGGCGAATATTTTCTTAGGACGATTCCTGACGCCGCCAATTCTTATGTGAAGCCTGTTAAAGTGACATGCACCAAGACTGACCGCAAGATTCGCGTTCCGGCTCGGCCGCCTTTGGTAGTCGCTTCTGTTCCTAATATTAATTCTGCGCCGGCTTTGGTGTCAACTATCGAAATGGCTTCACCCGCCACTTCTGACTTTTTAGGAAAGCAGGTTGAGGAAGTTATCAATCTTGTTCCTGAACAGGCCGAAGGTTATGTGCCTTTTGGTTATTACAATGACGTTAGGGATATTGTTAAGGCAGGCATCTTTTATCCTGTTTATGTGACCGGTCTTTCCGGCAACGGCAAAACAATGATGATCGAACAAATCCATGCCGACCTTGTTCGGGAAATGATTCGCGTCAACATTACAATTGAAACGGATGAGGACGATTTGATTGGTGGTTTTCGGCTTGTGAACGGCGCCACTGTCTGGCAGAATGGACCAGTTGTCATTGCCATGCTCCGTGGTTGCACTTTGCTTTTGGACGAGGTTGACTTGGGTTCAAATAAGCTTATGTGTCTCCAGCCAGTCCTTGAGGGCAAGGGCATTTTTCTTAAAAAGATTAATAAGATGATTCATCCAGTTAAGGGCTTCAACATTTTCGCAACGGCGAATACCAAGGGTAAGGGTTCGGATGATGGCCGCTTTATCGGCACCAACGTTTTGAATGAAGCTTTCCTTGAGCGGTTCTCAATTACTCTTGAACAGGAATATCCGAATTCAAAGGTGGAAACCAAGATTCTCCAGAACGTTATGCACAGTGTTGGTGTTGAGGATTCTGAATTTGTTAAGATGCTCGTTATGTGGGCGGAATTCATCCGCGACACATATAAGAACGGCGGCATCGGCGAGATTATTTCTACGCGCCGCTTGGTCCACATTTGCCAAGCTTATGCAATCTTCAAGGGTGATCGGAAGAAATCAATTGGCCTTTGCTTGAACCGCTTTGATGATGATACGAAGGCTTCCATGATGCAACTTTATGAAAAGGTGGATGAAACAATCAATCCAATCAAGGCATCGGCCTCCGCGGAAAATGAGGAATTCTCCACCATGGACCCAGATGATGCTCCGTTCTAAGGAATTGAGAGTCCAAAATATGGCTTGACATAACACTTTCCATGCGCTATAATAACCGATAATGGCCGACAAACATTATCGGTTAAATTTATGGAGAATATATAATGACTAATTCACTACGCGCCGGCCTGGAAGCCTTTGTTGAAGTTCTAACGGAAAACAACACAAGTCCCGGTATTACTGCTTCCCAGCTTGCCAAGAAAACGCGGATGACCCGCAAGTCTGCTATGAATCGTGTGAGCGAATTGCGGACTGCTGGTTTGCGCATTTTCAGCAACAAAAAGCACAACACAACTTATTATCGCATTGCTGCCTAATACGTAATTAGCGGGCGCCTATATATCAGTATAGGTGTCCGTTTTTATTTTAGGAGTGACTATTTTATGGAACTAACAATTAAGTCCGATGAATTACGTAAAAAGAAGCTTTTCGTGGCCACCCCTATGTATGGTGGTAAAAACGACGGATTGTATATGAAGTCTGCATTAGATTTGCAGGCCTTTCTTATAGCACATGGAATTGAATGTCGTTTCTCATTCCTCTTTAACGAAAGTTTGATTACACGCGCCAGAAATTATCTGGTAGACGAATTCCTCCGATCAGATTTCACTCATCTACTGTTTATCGATAGTGACGTTGAGTTTGATCCTAACGATATTCTGGCCCTGCTTATCCTTGATAAGGAAGTTAGTGGCGCACCTTACCCCAAAAAATCAATTAACTGGCACGCCATTCGGAATGCAATTGTCAAGAATCCAAAGATTGAAGTTGGTGAACTTGAAAAATTAGTTGGTGACTATGTATTCAATCCAATTCCGGGAACAAAGGAATTCAAAGTTTCTGAACCTCTTGAAGTTATGGAATTGGGCACAGGTTATATGATGGTAAAACGTGAAGTGTTTGACCATTTCAAGACTGAATATCCTCACTTGAGATATAAGCCAGATCATGCTGGTCAGGCCAACTTTGATGGCTCGCGCTATATCCATGCTTACTTTGATACGGTCATTGACCCACAAAGTCATCGTTATTTGTCAGAAGATTATATGTTTTGTCAGTATTACCGTGCCATTGGTGGCCACGTTTGGTTAATGCCATGGATGAAAACCAAGCACCAAGGAAACTACGCTTTCAGCGGCGACATGCTAGCAATAGCAAATGCCACGGGAAATTTGTAATGGGAGACGAAACAATTGATTATAGGTATTTGTGGGTTCGCCGGTTCTGGTAAAGGAACAGTAGGCGATTATTTAGAGAAAACTTTCCAATTTGAACAAGTATCATTCGCGGGCGTGTTGAAAGACATTACCGCGATTATGTTTAACTGGGACAGACAACTTGTGGAAGGCGCCACGCCAGAAAGCCGCGAATGGCGCGAAAAAGAAGATAAGTTTTGGACCGAGAGATTTGATTACAAAGTAACTCCACGAATCATCTTACAGAAGATGGGCACCGAAGTTATCAGAAACAATCTCCATAATTCATTCTGGTTGTTTGCGCTAGAACGAAAACTAGATCCTGCAAAGGATTATGTGATTACAGATGTTAGGTTTGTGAATGAGGTTGCTTTCCTAAAAAGATTAGATGGCTTACTTGTCCGGGTAAAACGTGGACCGGAACCAGAATATTTACTAGATGCCATTGCAGACCTCAGAGGAATCCGAATGTCTGAACCAGGAACTCTCATGGCCACAAATTGGCCAGGTGTTCATGCTTCGGAATGGCAATGGCTTGATTCCAGTATGGATTGTGTGCTTGATAATTCAGGAACTATTACCGATCTATTATATAAGGTAGACGGAATGATGAAAGCTATTGACAAACGATGATAATTATTGTATAATGAACCTATGAATTGAATTGGAGTGAATTTATAATGCAAGTAACGGATAAAACAATCGAAATCCTTAAGAACTTTTCCGCCATTAATAATGGCATGGTTCTGCGCAAGGGCAAACAGCAGACAACCGCATCCCCGGATGATAACATTTTTGCCGTGGCGCAGTTGGATGAATTTCCGGCTGAGTTTGGACTTTATGATCTACCAAACTTCCTGGCTAACCTATCAATACTCGAATCTCCTGTATTGGAATTCAATGGTAATACGGTTAAAATGACAGATAAGGATGGGTTTAATATGACCTATCGTGGCTGCGCGCCAGAAATTATTCATATACCGGCGGATGGCTTCATCAACCTCAAGATTGAAAAGCCAGATGGTGAATTGAATTTGTCCTCCGAACAATTGCAGAAGCTTATCAAGGTCGCCGCAGTCAACACGTTTGTCCACTTAACCATATTCGGCAAAGATGGCAAGCTGGCCATTAAAGTCAATGATCGTACCGCCGACACCTCAAATATCGGTGTTATGGTACTAGGCGAACACGCCGGCGCAGACTTTGAGTCAGTGTTTAAGGTCGAGCAACTAAAGATAATCCCGCAAAATTATAACGTGAAAATCATGAAAGATGCATATGCCATCTTTGAAACCAGTGATTGCTTGTTGAGATATGTTGTCGCTCTTGAATCTCCAACCAAGAAGAAGGTTAAGTAATATGGTCAAAACCAACAGCAATTCCCAGGTAGATATTAATTCACTCACAAAGGAAGACCGCGAAAAACTTAAGAATGCGGTTAAGAAAATTGATGATTCGCTGACACGCACCGTTGCCGAACGCGAATTTATCAAAGCCACGATTGATGATTTGGCCGATAAGGTGCCTCTTGATAAGAAGGTAATTCGCCGTTTGGCCAAGACGTTCCATAAAGCTTCCTTCCAGATGGATCAGGAAGAAAACGAAACGTTTGAAGAATTGTATAGCACACTATACACCACCGAGGTGGCGGAATGAATGCCAAAACGGCCGAGGCCAGTTCTCCGGAAACAAATGACAAGGTAAAGATCACGGTTTATATGACTACCCGCGAAATATATTCTTTTTTTGTTGACAATCATGAGCTAGCCCTTATCGAGGCGGTATATATCACAACAAATGGGTACCGTCATATAAATGGTTTAGAAACGATATTTTATCCACTCGCGCTTATTGCCAGAGTAAAAGTAAACGGCGTACCAGCACAGACCGTTGGCATACGCCAACGGTCTGTGACCGTTGGCGCATCAAACTAATAAATGAATTGCCTTTTGACGTTTTATCCTTTACCTTAGGATAAACAATTACATAATGGAGACGCATAATGTCGGACGCAAAAGAGTTCCTCTTTGTGGAAAAATATCGGCCACACACTGTTGATGAATGTGTATTGCCGGCTCGCATTAAGCGAGTATTCCAGGAATACGTAAACAAGAAACAAATTCCTAATATGATGCTATCTGGTGGACCTGGCGTAGGTAAAACTACGGCAGCTATTGCCATGTGCGAAGAAATTGGTCTCAGTTACCTGATGATCAATGCTTCCCGCGAACGCGGCATCGATATTCTCCGCGTCAAGGTAATCAATTATGCATCAACCTTAAGTCTGACTGGTGGTCATAAAGTGATCATCATGGACGAAGCCGATTCACTAACACCCGATACACAGTTGGCTTTGCGTGGAACGATTGAGGAATTCTCGTCTAATTGCACGTTTATCCTGACATGTAACTTCAAGTCTAAGCTGCTTGATGCCTTGCATTCCAGGATGCCGGACGTGGATTTCAATTTAACCAATGACGAAAAGCAAGGAATGGCCACCGCTTTCTTCAAGAGATTGAAGGAAATTCTTATGCTTGAGGGCATAAAGTATACCGACCCCGCCCTTGTTAAGATCATTCAAATGTATTTCCCCGATTATCGGAGAACGTTAGGTGAATTGCAGAGACTATCTATTTCTGGTTTGATTGATGAAACTATATTGGCTCAAATGTCCGATGTACGAAACATCAAAGAACTGGCCGGCTTCTTAAAGGATAAGAACTTTGGTGAAGTCCGTAAATGGGTAGTTGAGAATGGTGACGTTGATGCTACCCGTATCTTTAGAAAGATTTACGATGCATTGTATGAATATATGGTTCCCGCCGGCATTCCTATGGCAGTAATCATCATATCAAAATATCAATATCAGTCTGCTTTTGTTGCCGACCAGGAAATTAATTTAGTTGCTTGCCTGACCGAAATGATGGTCGAATGTGAGTTTAAATAATGGCCACAGTTACAACAATATATACCGATTATGATTATGACGCGCGCAAAATGAATGAGATTTGTAAAATGGACAGCCATTTATATAGTGAAGTCATTGCCGCATATGTCAAAAAAATAAAAGGCTCAGGCTCAGGCCGAGGCAAAGACGAAATTGCAGATGATTTTAATGTGGATGAAAATAAAATGGCTGATATTGAAAATTATGTTAAACAAACCGCTTTCGAGCAAATCAATCTAGAACTTGCGAGAAAGGGCCGGCAACCCATGACACGCAACACTGCACCAACAGATGAGAGTACCCGTATCCAAGCATTGGGTGCCGTTGGCGAAAAACTGGTGCGTTGGTATTTAACGACTGTTGATAAAATTAAAATCATTGAAGCTTTTGATCCGATGGACAAGGAGAAGGATTTCTCCTTTGAGAATGGCGAAACGGCTGAAATCAAGACGCAATCTCCATATTACAATCTTAATGCATTTGCGGTCAGGGATAACCAGCTAAACAAGTTGCGAAAAGTTGATCACATTTATTTTGTGGAAACACCTAGACGCAAAGAAATCTCTTCCGGGAGGTGGACTTTTTCTGTGCGAGGTGAATTTGCGGGGGGGGATTGGTTGGGTAAAAAAGCCGGTGATTATGAAAGTCGGGTTTATATATTGCATAAGAAAGATAATGATATCCGCAACATCATTGAAGAACTGAAGGTTTATGCCAAGGACGGTTCGAGCCGCAATATGTTGCTAATACCTATTAAGAAGTTGGAGGTAGCATTCACTATTACGCTGGATAAACATCTTATCCTTTTGGATAAGTACAGCACCAATCCAATTGGATTACTTGAATAATGAGCGAACTAGCGGAATAAAAGTTATAATCATGGCTGACCTATTTAAAGAGATAATTCCTGCAATTATGCAAACCAAAAAAGATGTTCTGGTGACCGAGGAAGATGAAAAAAGCTATGTTCCGTTCATTGTCAACAAAGCACTGTCCTTCCACCTCGACTGTGTTATGCGGGCCAATGAAATGAACATGCGCCCCGAACTTGATAAAAAGCTGCAAAATCACTACATGCTAAATACTATCAGAGGTTATAAACGACCTTTCCAGAAGTGGTATAAGCGGAAAACCGAGGAAAACATTGTTATGCTACAAGAGTATTACAATTATTCCAGTGATAAAGCAAAGGAAGCTTTGCGTGTTTTAAGCGATGACCAACTTAATGAGATAAGAAGAATATTGAACAAAGGTGGTAGCGATGATAAACTTAAGCAGCCTGGTGTGGGTAAAGCTTCCCGACGATAAAGCATTCTTGAAAATCAAGGAAACACTGACTAGAATTGGCGTGGCCTCCAAGAAAGACAAAATTCTATACCAATCCTGTCACATTCTACACAAGCAAGGCCGGTACGCAATCATTCACTTTAAGGAATTGTTTTCTCTAGACGGCAAGCGGTCAGACTTCTCCGAAGAAGATAAAGCAAGGCGAAACAGCATTGCCAACCTGTTGGCCGAATGGGGACTTGTAATTCTGGAAGACCCAGAAAAAACAAAAGACCCGGTGGCCAATATGGGATTAATCAAGATTATTTCATTCACCGAGAAGGTTGAATGGCAGCTTGTATCAAAATACAACATTGGAAAGAAAAAAACCTATTGATTGGAGTATATTATGGCCTCACCGGCATCTAAACCTACCCTAAAAGTTTTCAGAACATTTCCTATTGGTATCGAAATGCCTAAATTTGGCACCGAAGATTCCGCTTGTTTTGACTTGGCTTTTTCCTCATATGGTAAAGCGAGATATGATGGGTTCACGGAGAACAGCGGAACCTTCAGCCGGCCTTATGGTGAATATGGCTTTATCAAGCTTATGCCACATGAACGAGTCATGGCGCCCACTGGGTTGATATTTGGAATTCCAAGGGGTTATTCCTTGCGGATTCATCCACGTTCATCTGTGGCGTATAAGCAGGGCCTTGTCTTGGCCAACTGCGAAGCCGTCATTGACGCTGATTATTTCCACGAAACATTCATTTTGCTTCTAAACACCTCCATGATTCCAATTGACATATTCCCCGGTGATCGGGTGGCACAAGCGGAATTAGTTAAGGTCGCAGAGTATGTCATCAAAGAAACAAAAGAACAACCAACACAAACAACTGACCGTGTAGGCGGAATTGGTTCAACCGGCACATAATAGTGCTTGACATTTCCGCTGGTTATGTTAATATATAAAGAATAGCCGATTATGTAATGCGTACGGCTAATCTCGTCGGGTAGTTTAAAGAAAACGTTTCGGGTACCCCCCGTTTTATGAAGTCTGCAATGGCTTCCCCCACTCCATTTCCCTAAAGGAATAATATGAAGATCAATGTTTTGAAAAGTGTTACGGTCGTAACACCTACCGTTGGTAGTGAAAAATTGGCAGATGCCATTCGGAGCGTTGCAGATCAAACACACAAAAATATTCAGCACCTTCTAGTGATAGATGGTGCTGAATTTGTTGATAAGGTTGTTCCTTATGCTATAACCGAAAAAGGTTTTACCGGCGATATAATGATATTGCCCTATAATGTAGGCGCAAATGGATGGTACGGACACCGAGTTTATGCCGCAATCGGTCATCTAATCAACACAGATTATGTTGCTTTCCTTGATGAAGATAATTGGTACGACCCAGATCATATTGCGTCACTTGTTGATTGCATTCAGGAAGAACCAGGAGCCGAATTTGTTTATTCATACCGCAAAGTATGGACTGCCGATAAAACAGAATCATTGGAAGATAATTGCGAAAGCCTAGGCATGTGGCCCGTCTGGGTTTCAGAACAAGAAGAAAAATTAATGCCGCATTGTCATGTTGATACTTCATCATATCTGTTTAAGCGTGAGTTTTTGATTAATCATGGCCACATGTGGCACCATGGTTGGGGTGCCGACCGAAGATTCTTCCAGTATGCTACACAAAAAGCCCGCGTAAAGAACTATTCGACATTCAAACACACCCTGAATTATCGTCTGGATGGAAATACAGGTTCAGTAAATTTAGACTTCTTTAAAAAAGGAAACAAGTTTATGAAGAAATATTATGGAGAATACCCTTGGATAGAATCCCCTTAGTCTTTGGAGCAATATATGATTATGAATATAAGGACGTCGAGCCTTGGTTAGTATCACTTAAGCAATCCGGCTTTATGGGCAAGGTTGCTTTAATCGTATATCGCGGTTCACAGGAACTTATTGATAAGCTGGCCGAGCAAGGAGTACATGTTATTTGTTTTATGCGAACAGATAAAGGTTGTGATTGCGCATTTGACTTGACCAATAAGGGCATCATGTCTATTCGTTTCCTGCATATGTGGCATTTTCTAAACAACGACCTATTCCTCAAAGACGTTACGCATGTTATTGCAACAGATGTTAAAGACGTTATATTCCAACATAATCCAGATAAATTGATTGGCGAGGGCAGCCAAATCGTGGTTGGTCTTGAGGGCTTTACATACGATGTAGAGCCATGGTCAAAGGCAAATATGAAAACATCCTTTGGTGACGAAATTCTTGAAATGATGAGAGAGGTTCCCATTGTCTGCGCCGGTGTTATCGTTGGCGAAAAACACACAATATCAAATTTATTCAATCAAGTATACATACTAACAGAAGGCTCAAAGTATCCAGATAGAGTTCCTGGCGGCGGCGGCCCAGATCAATCAGCATTAAACATTGCGCTTACTGCTCCACCATGGAAAGATTTAGTTAAACATACCGAAAGTATCCTTCATGTCGGCACTTCCATGGAATGCATTGCTACTGGCCGCGGCGCCATTGGCGAATCGGTATTCAGACCAGACGGTAATCCTCGACAAGCATATGATTATTACACATCAAAGATGCTATTGAAATCCAGGCCTCGTATTGAAACCGATGGTTACGTGTTTGATGATGACCGTATTGTTGGTGAATATGTGATTATTCACCAATATGACCGAATGAAGCCATGGAAAGATAGCATAACAACAAGATATAAGGAATAACATGTTTAGTGAAATTGATTATATGACAGTTGCCGATCACAAAGAAAATGACGATTGGCCGTTTGATTGGCTACCAGTGAAAGGTCTGATTCCTTATATCAAGAGATTAGGACCAGAAACCGTGGGTGTTGAAATTGGTGTGGCCCGAGGCGAAAGTTCTTATGCAATCCTTGAAGCCTGTTCAAACGTTTCAATGTTATTTGGCATTGACCCATATGTTGCTTATGATGATTGGAACGGACCAGTAGATCAAGAGCATAATGATAAAACAAAAGAAATAGCCATAACAAATATGGAACCATTCAAAGATCGTTTTGTTTCCTTGTTTGGACTCACGTCCAAAGTGGTTATTCATAGCCAAGATTGCCAGCCGGGGTTTGATTTCGGAACTCTTGGATTTGTATTCATTGATGGTGATCATTCCTATGAAGGAGCCAAATGGGATATGCAAAATTATTATAGCTTTGTCCGTCCAGGCGGTATATTTTCTGGTCATGATTATAATCTTAAAACAGTGAGAACCGCGTTGGAAGAATTCAGGGCCGAAAACAAAATTCGTTTACCGGTACAAGTCGTGGATAATAACGCCTGGTTCTGGACGGTTTTTTAGAGGAAACAAAATTATGAGCATTAGAATTATCGATAGTCACCTAAGCCTCGATTACCTTAAGCAGTATAAAAAGGGCGATATTTTTATCGAAACGGGAACCTATCGGGGCGATACAATTTATATCGCCCTTGAAGCGGGGTTCGAGCAAATTTATTCATGTGAGATATACCGACCACTTTATCTTGATGCCGTGGAATTGTACAAAGAAAACAAATCAATTACAATTGATGAATTGGAATCTCCAGAATTTATTGCAACGAGATTGACTTACCTTGGTCAAATTTTCGATAAAGATGTTGAATGTACCTTCTGGTTAGATGCTCACGCATCTGGACCTTTGGGTGGTGGTAAGTCGGTTGGTTCGCCTGTATTGGATGAATTGAAAGCCATCCGCGATAATTCAAGTTGCAAAACGCATACAATCCTTATTGATGATAAGCGTTTGTTTGGGTGCGATGAATGGGGCGGCGTAACAGAAGAAGAAGCCATGACAATTCTGAAAGAAATCAACCCGAATTATAAGATTGCATACCTAGATGGTGTAATCGAAAAGGATATAATATGCGCGTATATCAATTGAGTTATCAGAACCGCCGCGCCATGATTGCAGCACCACAGGAGCCAAAGCCATGTTAGAAGTTGCAATTACATTTTGCGTTATAGTTTGCCTCTTAGTGTTGCTGAAATGGTGGCACGATGTTGGTATTGGTCCCGGGCGATGACATGACACCATGCAGGGCAACAAATGATGTGGACATGCAATCTACCGCCGGGACATAGAGGCCCGTGCAAATCGGGACGCTGGCCTAGTTTCAGGCTTTTGTTGTCTCTTTTCTTCCGCACTCACACAGGAGCCAAAGCCATGACACTTGAGGATGCAATTACTATCTGGTTGGCGTTCGCTGACGATCCAGACATCAGCGACGAGGAGCAAGAACTTGTTGATGAGGCTCGCCAAATTATTTGGAAGCGTGGTTGTGCGCTGCGGAAAATCCGCAGAGACGCCATTATTGATGATGCATAACAACCCACACAGGAGCCAAAGCCATGAGCCGCGATGAGGACAAGAAAATTGCCGAAAGCATGGGTTGGCGCGTGAGCTTTGACCCTTGGTGGAACTGGAACAAGATGGACGATCCTCCGGGATTCTATTTTAATCCACCCGGTGATGAATGGTGCGTTCGTAAGGATGGCCGCAATGATCTTCCTTGCAATGAGGCATTGCCACAATTTTCAACGAAAACAGAAGGAAACGCATAGCCATGACACACCCATTTGATGAGGTTGCACTTGATGCGGCACGGGAGGCTTTTATGTACGACAACGAGGAAGATATTGAGGTCGCATTTGAAGCAGCGTGGGCTTCGCTAATGGAGCGGGGCTTGGTAGAACTCAAACAGGAGCCAAAGCCATGAAACTAATCGCATATCACAACGATCAGTCCATCAAGAACGCAGTCTTGTTGCAGCTTCAAGCGCACTATGACGCGGATGAAATAGTTAAAGGTCAGTATTGGGAAGAAGGCAAAGGTTGCGCCGTGGGATGCGCAATCCATTCCAACAATCACATGGATTATGAGAAGCTTTTCGGTATCCATGTCACCTTGGCCCGCCTTGAAGATACGATCTTCGAGGGTTTACGACATGACATTGCAAAAGAGTGGCCCATTCGCTTTATGACGGCCATTCAGCCGGGTATGGATTTATCCCTCGTAAGCTGGAAGTTTTTATATTGGATGCTGACCGATGAGGAGGTCAATCCGGGCATTAACCACCCACTGGTGAAGGATGCGGTTGCGCAGGCCGCGCAAGTAATCTGCTCCATTTCTAAAGGCGATATGCCAAATATAGAAACGGCGGAATCGGCGGAATCGGCGTGTAAGGTGGCGAGG
>Ga0163149_10002551_pt1 | contig 21710 bp, 17 predicted proteins | sample OliLakLV19MP5G1_FD_148604 | JGI IMG/M metagenome (GOLD analysis project Ga0163149, IMG submission 148604) | Freshwater microbial mat bacterial communities from Lake Vanda, McMurdo Dry Valleys, Antarctica - Oligotrophic Lake LV.19.MP5.G1 | ecosystem: Environmental > Aquatic > Freshwater > Lake >...
AAACGCCCGCAGCTTTCTGACTTGCGTGAATCCGGTTCTATTGAACAGGATGCAGATATTGTTATGTTCTTGTATCGTCCTGAGTACTATAAAATTACGGTTGATGAAGAAGGTATGCCAACACAAGGCATGGCCGAAGTAATCATTGCCAAACATCGAAACGGCTCGCTCGAAAATGTGAAACTGAAATTTATCGGCAAGTACACCAAGTTTGCGGATTACGATTCGCCTGAAGGATTAACTCCAATGAGCAGCATCACTCGCGAAAGCCGCTTGAATACCTTTAATGAACCACCACCATCACCGATGAGTGATGATGATACTCCGTTTTGATAGGCGAGGAGTTGAGAGTCGATAATGGTAATTTTTTTGTACTTTAGAACTGGATTGTTAAAATGCCTACTGTTTTAAGAATTGGTCAGTTTCGATTTCACTTTTATTCTGATGAAGGGAATGAGCCTGCTCATATTCACATTGCTACCTCTGATGGAGAATGCAAATACTGGCTTAATAACCCTGTTAGATTGGCAAGGAATAGAAATGTGAAGCCACATGATATTAGAGAGATAGAAAATTTAGTTTTTGAACATCTTGATTTTTTTAAAGCAAAATTTTATGAATTCCATAATCGTTGAAAAAGAGACATTTGCCGAACCTGTAGCTATATCTACTTGGGTAGAAAATAGGATTATTTATGTAGAGCTCACAGATGGACGAATCATTGGATTTCCTGCTCATCGTTTTAGATTATTAAAAAATGCTTCCGATGAACAGCTTCAGAAAGTTGAAATTCGACTAAATGGCTACGCGCTGCGCTGGGAAGAATTGGACGAAGACCTTACAGTCAAAGGAATCGTTTTGGGTAACTTTCAGTTAGCCTAATTTCATTATTTAAGTTTATTTAGATTTCAAAAATTCATTTTGCTTTAGTACCTTCATCGCAGAAACTATTGTATGAAGGCACTTGTATTAAAAGAAGCGGGCAAGATTGAATTAGTGGAGCTACCAAAACCTTTGGTTAGTAATGGTAAGGCGTTGGTGCGCATCAAAGCAGCCGCGCTCAATCGCAGAGATGATTGGATACGCGAAGGGAAATATCCAAATATAAAATTTGGAGTTACTATGGGCTCCGATGGAGCAGGGGTGGTTGAAGCTGTTGGAGATGAAAAGGATCAACCTTGGGTAGGTCAGGAGGTAGTTATTAATCCAAACATCGATTGGGGTTCCGACCTTGAAGTGCAATCTAATAAATACACAATTTTAGGAATGCCGGTTGATGGCACGTTTGCCGAATATGTTTCAGTTCCTGTAGATCGTTTACATCGCAAGCCTCAGCACCTGGATTTTCTACAGGCTGCGGCACTACCTCTTGGAGGACTCACTGCGCATCGGGCTTTGTTTCGCAGAGGTGAATTGAAAAGCGGACAAAATGTATTGATCTCCGGATTTGGCGGTGGCGTGGCTCAGTTTGCGTTCTTGTTCGCGCAACCAGTAGATGCCAATGTTTATGTAAGCTCAGGCAGTGATGATAAAATTGATAAAGCATTGAAGCTTGGTGCGAAGGGCGCCTACAATTATAAAAAGCAAGCAACGTATCCTGACTTATGGAAAACAAAGGGTGGTTTCGATCTTGTGATTGATAGTGCGGGTGGTGATCAGATAAATAATTTCATTAAAGCACTAAAGCCAAAAGGCAAGATTGTTTTTTATGGGGCAACCAATGGGCTGCCATCTAAATTAGATATGTACCGCATGTTTTGGAATCAACTTTCATTGCTAGGTTCTACTATGGGCAGCGATCATGATTTTAGCGAGATGTTGGCCTTTGTAAGTAAGCACCAGATCCGACCGTTAGTTGATTCTATACGTCCGTTTTCTAAGATCGTTGAATCCTTTCCTGATATAACTAAGCCCAATAAGGTAGGTAAAATTGTTTTCCAGATTTAATCTTCAATTTGTTGAATGGCCGCTTGCAATTCGCGACCTGCTGATTGATTTTTCTGGCTTCGTGCCAATGCCAAGCCCTTTCTAAGTATTAAAAGCCCTTTAGCAGTTTCCGACTGGTCGGAATAAAACAATCCTGCGATATAATAGGTTGGCAAGTAGTCGGGGTGCGTAACCATTAAATGTTCAAAAAGACTTTTGGCTTTTTCTGGGTTTTGTTCTTTATGCTCTAAAGCAAGCGCATAATGATTAAACGGATCCGAATTGTCTTCTTCAAGAAACTGCTCTAACATCTCAATACGGTCTTTATTCATCGGAATTTCAAGTTTTTAAGTCTTATTTTTAGTTTTTATCCTTTATCTTGAGGCCAAATTTAGATCGAATAACATAAAGTTTTGATTCTCATTTTATTAAAGATTATATGAAAATATTGGTTTGCATCTCACATGTGCCAGATACCACTTCTAAGATCAATTTTGTAGATAATAATACAAAGTTTGATTCTACAGGCGTGCAATTTATTATCGGCCCGTATGATGATTATGCGCTGGCTCGAGCCATTGAAATAAAGGAAGCAACTCCCGGAACCACGGTTACTGTTTTAAACGTAGGCTTAGCCGATACAGAACCAACTATTAGAAAAGCATTGGCGATTGGTGCTGATGATGCTATTCGGGTAAATGCCGAGCCAACTGATTCGTTTTTTGTGGCTACTCAAATTGCAGAACATGCCAAGGGATACGAGTTGGTGTTGATGGGTCGTGAATCAATTGATTATAATAGCGGAGTTGTGCATGCCATGGTCGGTGAGATGTTGGGTTTACCATCCGCATCACCCGTAATGAAATTAGATATTGACGGCACTAAAGTAAAGATGACGATTGAGATTGAAGGGGGCAAGGAAGAAGTTGAAGCTAATCTCCCGTTAGTCGCAGGTTGCCAGGAGCCAATTGCGGAATGGAAAATTCCTAACATGCGGGGCATCATGTCCGCCCGCACAAAACCCTTGAAAGTTCTTGAACCAAAAGCAACGGAGGCAACTACCCTATTGCAAAAGTTTGAACTGCCTGCACCAAAAGGTGCTGTGCAAATGATCTCTGCCGATAATGTTGCGGAGTTGGTAACTAAATTAAAAAATGAAGCGAAAGTACTTTAGTATTCACCCTCTCTTTTGGAGAGGGGCAGGGGGTGAGGTTAAAAAATCTTAAATAATATATATGGCCATATTAGTTTTTGTTGAAGTAGCTGAAGGTAAAATTCGAAAGTCATCGCTGGAGGCAGTTTGTTATGCGCAAGCAATGGGAGATTCAGTTACTGCCATTGTGCTGGGACCTGCCGATGCAGCCGAAGTAAAATCATTGGGCAGTTATGGTGCAAAGAAAGTGTTGAATGTTGCTGATCCTAAACTTGAAAAAGGAATCATTCAAGTCTATGCATCAGTGCTTACAGAAGCAATGGAAGATGAGAAAGCTGATATTCTAGTTTTAGCAAATTCATCTCTAGGCACACCCGTAGCAGCGAAGGTGGCTGTGAAGACAGGAGCAAGTTTTGCCGCCAATGTTGTTGAATTACCAAATACAAGTGCTGGGTTTGTCGTGAAGCGAAGCATCTACACAGGCAAAGCATTTTCATTGGTTGAATTAAAGAATGTTAAAAAAGTTATTGCTTTAAAAAAGAATGCTGCTGAGGTTAAAGAGTCTGGCGGTACAGCCGAAATTATTAATTATTCAGTGACACTTTCTAATGCTGATTTTAACACAACCATTCTTTCCTCTGAAAAGGCAACGGGAGATGTTTTACTTCCTGAGGCAGGGATTGTAGTTTCAGGTGGTCGTGGACTTAAGGGACCGGAGCATTGGGGAATCTTAGAAGAGCTTGCGAAAACGTTGCATGCAGCAACAGGTTGCAGTAAACCAGTATCAGATATGGGTTGGAGACCACATCATGAACACGTGGGACAGACAGGTGTGAAGGTAGCCCCGCAGTTGTACATAGCAATTGGCATCTCTGGCGCTATTCAACATCTAGCTGGCGTCAATTCATCAAAATGTATTGTGGTGATCAATAAAGATGCCGATGCACCATTTTTTAAAGCTGCCGATTATGGGATTGTTGGCGATGCATTCGATGTAGTTCCTAAATTAACGGCTGCCATCAAAGCCGCAAACAGATGATGCGCGATCAATTTTTGTTGAAAGATGTGGTTTTATTACTTTTTGTATAATTTCAATTTTCTGTGGCAGCGTTGAAGAAAATAAAACTTGAAATACTTGGGCTCTCATCAAGTCAATCTCAGACTGGGTCTTTTGCACTCGTGCTAGGTGAGGTTGACGGCAACAGAAGACTTCCAATTATTATTGGAATGTTTGAGGCGCAGGCTATTGCAATTGAGATAGAAAAAATAATACCCAACAGACCAATGACTCATGATCTGTTCAAATCATTTTCAAATGCTTTTCATTTTCATGTGGAGGAGATTGTAATTTCCGATTTAAAAGAAGGTGTTTTCTTCGCTAAAATTGTTTGCACCGATGGGCTTAAGAAATCTGAAATAGATGCAAGACCTTCGGACGCAATTGCTATTGGGCTTAGGTTTGATGCACCAATCTTCACGCATGAAAGTATTTTAGCTGAAGCCGGCATTGTGCTAACCGATCAGGAAGAAGAAGATGAAAAAGCCGAAGTAAAACCTGAGTCAAAAACTAAAATTAAAAAAGAAGTCGCTCGCAAATCCAGCGGTGCAGAAGACTATAAAAATTATTCGATCGAAAAACTGAATGACCTCTTAAAAGATGCCATCGATAAAGAGGACTATGAACGGGCAGCTAAGATCAGAGATGAGCTAAGTAAACGTAACTAATCTTAGACAGCGACAGAAACATGGATTATTTGCGTGGTTTCCTGGGTATCATCTTTATTATTGCTATTGCATATTTACTTTCTGGCAATCGTAAAGCTGTTGATTGGCGTTTGGTCTTAATCGGTATTACCATTCAACTTGCCATTGGCCTAGTAATCAGTAAGGTCGAGTTTGCACAAATCGCGTTTCAGTTTGTCAGTTCAAAGTTTGTTACTTTTTTAAGTTTTGCCGCTAAAGGAGCAGAGTTCTTAATCGGTGACCTTTCAAAGAACAGCACAGGCGATCCAACTGTAAAGCACAACCTGGGTTTTCTCTTTGCATTTCAGGCTCTCCCCACAGTTATCTTCTTCTCAGCAGTAACAGCCGGATTATATTACCTGGGTATTCTTCAAAAAATTGTTTTTGGTTTTGCTTGGATCATGGCGCGCACTATGCGACTGTCTGGGGCGGAAAGTTTATCGGCAGCCGCCAATATCTTTATGGGGCAAACCGAGGCACCCTTGTTAGTGCGACCCTTTATCAATCGCATGACAAAATCAGAATTAAACTGTTTGATGGTAGGTGGCATGGCAACTATTGCGGGTAGTGTGTTGGGTGCTTATGTTTCTTTTTTAGGCGGTGGCGATCCTGAGCAGCAAGCGAAGTTTGCAAGTTATTTGTTGAGTGCGTCCATTATGAATGCGCCTGCGGCAATCGTTTTGGCTAAACTATTCCTGCCTGAAACCGAGCCTGAAAAAATTGACCGCAATCTGGTAGTTAACAAAAGTCAGATTGGGGTAAACCTTGTTGACGCAATTGCGGGAGGTGCTGCTGATGGACTGAAACTAGCATTAAATATTGGAGCGATGTTGCTTGCTTTCATTGCAATAATTTATGCAGTCAATTGGATATTGGTTGACTTCATAGGAGCGTACACTGGTCTTAATGATTTTGTTGTACAAAGTACCAATGGAACCTATCAGGGATTCTCCTTGCAATATATTTTAGGTCAGTTGTTCCGGATATTTGCTTTTTGCATAGGTGTAAGTTGGGACGAATCGTTGTATGTGGGTAGCTTACTTGGCCAAAAGATGGTGATCAATGAATTTGTTGCTTATCTTGATTTAGCCAACTTGAAGGCCGCAGGAGTGTTAAGTGAAAAGTCGATTCGAATTTCTACGTATGCGCTATGTGGGTTTGCCAACTTTAGCTCTATTGCTATTCAGATAGGAGGCATTGGTGGCATGGCACCAGAGCGCCAGGGAGATTTGTCTAAGTTAGGATTGAAAGCCATGATTGCGGCATCACTCGCCACCATGATGACGGCAACCATAGCCGGAGCCATATTTTAGAAATACTATTGTCGATCATGAAAATCTTTAATATTATTCTATCGCTACTGTTTGTTGTCTTTGTCATTGTGCAATTCAACGATCCGGATCCTACCATTTGGATTTTGATTTATTTAAATATGGCAATCATTTGTGCTTACGGAATTTTTAAAAAGCATAATAGTTTATGGCTGTTGATTACAGGTGTTTTATACTTCGTTTATGCCTGCTTTTTAATTCCCGGTGCGATGGAATGGTTTCGGTCTCCAAATAAGGAGATGCTTTTCGATGACATTGCTAAAATGCAAAACCTCTATATTGAAGAGACCCGCGAGTTTTTAGGGCTAGTCATTTGCCTGCTGGCAGTTGGCGGTTATATGCTAAAGAGCTGGGCTAGCAAGAGTTAAATCTTTTGTCTTTCATGGATTGTTGACGGAAGTTGGCTTGAGGCTCATCATTTTCATCTGTCGATTTTGAAACATCACGATTTCAAGAAATAGTGGCAATGGTTGCGAAATTTTATTACAAATCGGTTTTTATCGTTTTGCACGGGTAGTTCAAATAATTACCTTTAAGAGAATGAAGAAACTGCATTTATATACCCTCTTACTATTCTTTGGTTGTGCAGCACCCAAGGAAAAAATCCTAGACTCACCTATGTCATCAGCACAGGAAAAAAAATTAGTCATCTATCAAATGATGACTCGGCTATTTGGTAATCAAAATACTACCAACAAAACCCATGGAACCATTGAAGAGAATGGGGTCGGGAAGTTTAATGACATTAACGAAACTGCCTTAAAAGGGATCAAAGAGTTGGGCACCACCCACGTTTGGTATACGGGTGTTTTGGAACACGCAACCTTAAATGATAATACCGAATTTGGAATTCCATTAGATGATTCCGATGTAGTGAAAGGCAGAGCAGGTTCGCCTTACGCAATAAAAGACTATTACGATGTAAATCCCGATCTTGCTGTTGATATCAAAAACAGAGTTCAAGAGTTTGAGCAATTGATTGATCGCACCCATGCACAAGGCATGAAAGTGATCATAGACTTTGTACCCAATCACGTTGCGCGTGTTTACAAAAGTGATGCTAAGCCAGAAACGGTTAAGGATCTAGGTGAAGGCGATGACAACTCTGTTTCGTTTAAAGCCTCAAATAATTTCTATTATCTGCCGGGGCAAAGTTTTCAGCCTCCCACCAGATATAATTCAATAGGCTCCAATTCCTTCCCCACAAAGGATAAAAAGTTTGAAGAAACTCCCGCAAAGGTTACAGGCAACGATCAATTTACGGCATCACCTTCAATAGATGATTGGTTTGAAACCGTAAAATTGAATTATGGTGTTGATATCCAAAATGGAAGGACAAAACAGTTTGATCCCATCCCCAACACATGGGAAAAGATGCGCGATATTTTGATCTACTGGACAAATAAAAAAGTAGATGGCTTTCGGTGCGATATGGCCGAAATGGTTCCAGTTGAATTTTGGAATTGGGCAATACCTCAGGTAAAGGCAGTAAATCCGGAGATAATTTTCATTGCAGAAATTTACAATCCAGCCGAGTACAAAAATTACATTCAAACTGGATATTTTGATTTCTTGTACGACAAGGTTCAATTGTATGATACCCTTAGGTTATTGATCAATCGAAAATCTAACACATTAGGTATTGATCAAATTCAAAAAAGTCTTTCAGGTATAAATCATAACATGGTTCATTTTCTTGAAAATCATGATGAGCAAAGAATAGCTTCACCATTTTTTGCAGGTGATTATTGGAAAGCTGCGCCAGCGTTGGTGATCAGTGCGTTGATAGATCGCGGACCCGTAATGATTTACTTTGGACAAGAAGTAGGAGAGCCTGGTTTAGGAAGTGAAGGATTTGGTGGCGAAGATGGACGAACAACTATTTATGATTATTGGGGTGTGCCACAACATCAGAAGTGGGTAAATGGTGGAAAGTATGATGGTGGGTTACTGAGCGCAGATCAAAAACAACTTCGCCAATTCTATAGCGATGTGCTCACATTTGCGGCAACAAACAAAGCAATTGCCAATGGTGATTATTACGATCTTACCAAATACAATTTAGAACAAGGAAATATTTCAAATCAAATTCATGTATTCGCACGAGTACTGGGTGAGGAGCGATTAGTAATTGTTTCTGGATTTGAGGATAAGCCAGTACGTATAAAGATTAAACTTTCGGATGAGGTTGCTCAGGCGTTTCAATTGCAGAATGATAAGGTTTATATCGGTCGCGATTTGTTAAGAAGTGGTACCGATATCGGGCTCGACAATTCATTTGTGTTTGAAACGGATTTGTTTCCGCATACTGCTTACATTTTTAAGATTAAATACTGATGCAAAAATTTTTCGTCTTAAGCCTTATACTAATTTTCTCTGCCTGCCAAAAGCAGTCAGAGAATGTTGCGCGCTGGCCATACGGAGTTAATTATGAAGTCTTTGTTCGTTCATTTGCCGATAGCAATGGCGATGGCATTGGCGACTTTAATGGGTTGACAGCTAAGTTAGATTACTTAAAAGATTTAGGAGTAGGGGGTATTTGGTTGATGCCAATAATGCCTTCGCCCACCTATCACAAGTATGATGTTACTGATTACAAAGCCGTTGATCCCGAATACGGTACTCAAGAAGATTTTGAAAAGTTAGTTACGGAAGCGCATAAGCGCGGGATCAAAGTATTGGTGGATTTGATTTTAAATCACACGGGTTCTGATCATCCCTGGTTCCAGCAAGCTATCTCAGACAAAAAAAATCCGTATCGGGATTATTATGTGTGGGCGAAGAAGGATTCCGTTCGTGCGCTGATTTCTAAAAAGGAAACTTCGTTGGATTCGGATAACATAACGCAATGGCATCCGGTAAAAGGAGATACATTATCCGAGCATTACTACGGTTTCTTTTGGGGCGGCATGCCCGATTTGAATTTCGATAACGAAAAAGTGAAAGCCGAATTTGTTGAGATTGGAAAATACTGGTTGACCGACATGAATGTTGATGGATTTCGACTTGATGCCGCCAAACATATTTTTCCAACTGATCGGGCTGAAGATAATCATGCATTCTGGATTTGGTTTCGGGAAGCAATGCAAAAAATTAAGCCCGAGGTTTATCTGGTTGGCGAGGTGTGGAGCAACGCGAAAGATGTGGCACCTTATCTGAAAGGATTGCCTGCGCTTTTTAATTTTGATATGGGCTATGCAATCACTTCAGTGGTAAATGCAGGTAAGGATACTATCGGCCTCATAAGTAAATACAAGCAGATAAATGATTTCTATATTTCAAGTACCAATGAATTCATTGATGCGACATTCTTAAAAAATCATGACCAAAATAGAATTCTAAGTGAATTAGGTGATAACACTCACAAGGCACGCGTAGCTGCAGGAATTTTACTCACCCTACCAGGCACTCCCTACATTTATTATGGCGAAGAAATTGGTATGAAAGGACGCAAGCCCGATGAATTAATCCGTGAGCCATTTGTGTGGGCAGAAGGAAAGAACGAGGTTATGCAAACTACCTGGGAGAAGCCAACGTATAGTTCAGATCAAACAGTAATTCCATTATCTAAACAGAAGGATGATCCTGAGTCGTTGTATAACTTTTACAAACGTTTCATTCATTATAGAAATTCAAGTGAAGCGTTAACCTATGGCAGTATTGAAAGCTCACCGTTAAGCGTGCAAGAGCTTGTAAGTTTTATTAGAAAAAAAGGGGATGAACAACTCTTGATAATTAATAATGTATCGGATGTAGAAATTACAGTGCGATTAGAAAATGAGTTAAGTGGTTTTAGTAAAGTTGATTTTATTTCAGAAGGGGAAGCAGAGATAAAGAATCACGTGGTTGTGATACCCGCTTATGCTTCTTTAATAGTTAAGTAGCGATGTAATTTTTATATAAATGAAAAATGGTAAGGCGAGAGTAATAATTGAAGATGTGCAACCGATGGTAGATAACGGGTTGTATATGGCTAAGCGGACTGTGGGTGAACGCGTAGATGTTTCGGCCACCATTTTTGGCGATGGCCACGATCACATTCGCGCAGAAGTTTTATATAATAAGCAAGGTGCTAAAAAGTGGGAGACCGTGGAGTTAAACCCAACGTTTAACGATCGGTGGAGTGCCTCCTTTGATGTATCTGAAACTGGTATTTATGAATTTACTATTCATGCCTGGGTTGATCACTTTGATACGTGGTATGATGGTTTTAAGAAGAAGGCTGCTGCAAAGGTAGATGTAAAGGTAGAGTTGATGGAAGGAGCTTTACTTCTTACGGAATTATCAAAATCAAATTCTACGTTAGTCCCACATATAAAAAAGATTGAGGATACATCTCGGTATCAAGCGGCAATTGATTTTGTTTTAAGTCCTGCTTTTGCTGAGATCGTTCATGCCAATCCATTGCGAGCTCACGAAACAAAACTCGATTCAGAAATTAAAATTCAGGTGGAGTATGCGAAAGCAAATTTTTCGGCCTGGTATGAATTTTTTCCACGCTCAGCTTCTTTAGAATCAGGAAAGCATGGTACGTTTCAAGATTGCATAAGATTGTTGCCGCGCATCGCAGCCATGGGGTTTGATGTGTTGTACTTTCCGCCCATTCATCCTATAGGAAAAGTAAACCGTAAAGGAAAGAATAATAATGTTCGCTCAGTGAAAGGCGAGCCCGGTTCGCCTTGGGCAATTGGTAGTGATGAAGGTGGTCATAAATCTATCCTTCCGGCACTTGGTACGTTAGACGATTTCAAAAAGTTAGTTAGTGAATCGAAAAAGTTGGGAATTGATTTGGCTATGGACATTGCCTTTCAATGCGCACCCGATCACCCGTATGTAACCGAACATCCCGAATGGTTTAAGCAGCGGCCAGATGGTTCGATTCAATATGCAGAGAATCCGCCAAAGAAATATCAGGACATTTATCCATTCAATTTCGAAACGGATAATTGGAAAGAGTTGTGGGAAGAATTGAAATCGGTTTTCATCTTTTGGATTGATCAAGGAATTTTTATTTTCAGAATTGATAATCCGCACACTAAACCCATCCCATTTTGGCAATGGGTAATTGCTGAAGTACAAAAAGAATATCCAGACACGATATTTTTAGCGGAAGCATTTACACGACCTAAGATCATGGATTCGTTGGGCAAAGTTGGATTTACTCAGTCGTATACTTATTTCACGTGGCGGGTTTCCAAGCAAGAGTTGGTTCAGTATGTAAATGATTTAGTTTACGGCCCCTCCAGAAATTTCTTCCGGCCAAACTTCTGGCCCAACACGCCTGATATTTTACCCTATCATTTGCAGCATCAAGGCGAAAATAGTTTTATCCTTCGCTTTGCGCTAGCCGCCACGCTCTCCTCAAATTATGGTGTGTATGGACCCTCGTATGAATTTTATGAAAATACTCCGATAGAAGGAAGAGAGGAGTATTTCAATTCTGAAAAATATGAAGTGCGTAATTACGATTGGAAACGAACCAACCGGATGACGGATATTATGAGTTATTTAAACAAAATCAGAAAAGCAAACCCTGCGCTTCAGTCTACCTGGAACACGCAGTTCTGCGCAATTGAAAATAATCAGATAGTAGCTTACATAAAGGCAACAGACGATCTTTCAAATATTATTCTGGTTGTAGTAAATCTTGATCCAAACAATGGGCAAAATGGGTTTATACAATTGCCTAAAGAGCGGTTGAGATTAACGGATAAGATTAATGTTAAACTACACGATTTGATAACAGACGAACATTACACCTGGACACAAGAATGGAACTTTGTTGATCTCAATCCAAACAAAATGCCTTTTCATTTATTTAAGTTGCAAATTCACGAATCAAATATGTAATCATGGCTTCAGCTAAACGTACCGATCCACTCTGGTTTAAAGACGCAATTATCTACGAGTTAAGTGTGCGTTCTTTTTATGATAGCAATGGTGATGGTATTGGCGACTTTCAGGGATTGATTCAAAAACTTGATTACCTCGAGGACCTTGGCATCAATACAATTTGGTTGCTTCCGTTTTTTCCTTCTCCATTAAAGGATGATGGGTATGACATAACGGAGTATTGCGACATTCATGAAGACTATGGAACGCTTGCTGATTTCAGATTATTTTTAAAGGAGGCACATCGCAGAGAAATAAAAGTAATTACCGAGCTGGTATTAAATCATACGTCTGATCAACACCCTTGGTTTCAAAAATCGCGCAGTGCCCGGCCTGGCTCGCGCTATAAAGATTACTATGTGTGGAGTGAAACAGCCGATAAGTACAAGGAAGCGCGTGTTATGTTTAGTGATGAAGAACAATCAAACTGGGCATGGGATAATGAGGCGAAAGCTTATTTCTGGCATCGGTTCTATCGTCATCAACCTGAATTGAATTTTGAGAATTCAGAAGTACAACTCGAAATGATTAAGGTGGTTGACTTTTGGATGAAGATCGGTGTGGATGGGTTCAGGCTTTCGTCTGTTACTTTTTTGTTTGAAGAAGAAGGTACAAGTTGTGAGAATCTTCCGCAGACGCATGCATTTTTAAAACGCCTTCGTAGCCACATCGATAAACACTATGAAGACCGGATTTTAATTGCGGAAGCAAACTTGTGGCCCGAAGATGCTACAGAATATTTTGGCGAAGGCAAAGAGTGTCACATGAATTTTCATTACCCATTGATGCCACGCTTGTATCTTGGGTTAAGAACGGAAGACTCCTATCCGATAATAGATATTCTTGAGCAAACACCTTCAACGCCTCCAAATAGTCAGTGGGCTTTGTTCTTACGCAATCATGACGAGATTGCCCTTGAAATGGTAACGGAAGAAGAGAAAGACTATCTCTTTAAAGCTTACGCAAGTGAACCCAACACAAAACACAATTTAGGAATACGAAGAAGGTTAGCGCCTTTGTTGAGTAACGATAGAAGAAAAATTGAATTGCTCTATACTATTCTATTCTCGCTACCCGGCACACCGGTGATTTATTATGGTGATGAAATTGGAATGGGTGATAATATTTATTTGGGTGATCGGTTTGGTGTGCGCACACCCATGCAATGGAACATGAATTTAAATGCAGGATTTTCAACAGCAAATCCGCAGAAACTTTATCTGCCCATTGTAAGCGACCCGGTCTATCGCCACGAGTCAATTAATGTTGCCACACAGGAAGAAAATCCATCCTCACTCATGTGGTGGGTTAAAAATGTGCTTGCCATGCGCAAGCGACTAAATCTTTTTGGTCGTGGAGATATTAAGTTTATTGAAAGCACTAACTCTAAGATTTTGTGTTTTTCTCGCAGCTACGAAAAACAAAACATTATTGTAGTTGCAAACCTTTCGCAGTTTTCGCAAGCGACTACACTTGATCTTAAACAATTTAAAGATTGCGATATTACAGAAGTGTTTAGTCAAAATAGGTTTATGAGTGTGGGTGAGGGTGACTATCCCATAACCATTGGCCCTTATGGTTATTTCTGGTTTCAGGCAGATGCTACTGAAAAGAAACCGAAAGGTGGTGATGCCAATGAATTGTTTCTCTTTAAGTCTGATCTATCATGGGAGCGAGCATTTTCGAATTATAACGACATGCGCGTTTTAGAAAGAAAAGTGCTTCAACCGTTCATGAAGAAATGCCGCTGGTTTGGGGGCAAAGCACGTGCGATCAGTAAGATGAGCATCAATAAAATCATTCCGCTCAAGGCGGATGGTGAAATGCACTATCTTACAATTATAGAAGTGCATTACGTACAACGCCTGCCTGAATTGTATTTTCTACCCATGTGCTTTATTCCATCTGATAGTATTTTTGATAAGGTGGAGTACACAGCGCAAAGTGTAATTTGTAGAGCCGATATTCAAGGCAAGGTTGGTTTTATGTTAGACAGCAGTTATCATAAAGGCTTCCGCGATTTCATGTTTGCAAGCATGGATAGAAAAGTGCGCATTAAAGATGATGAAGGAACACTTGAATTTAATAGCAGTGTGTTCACTAAGTTGAACACTCAAACGATTGATTCAAAAATATTGAAGGCAGATCAAAGCAACACAGCTATTATTTATAATGATCAGTACTTCTTTAAGTTTTATAGAAAGATTGAGCAAGAGATAAATCCTGATCTTGAAATCATTCGGTTCCTTTCAGAGAATACCTCGTTTAGAAATGCGCCCAAATATGCAGGTAGTGTTGAGTATCGTGATAACAATGGGAACACGACTGTGCTTGGGTTATTGCAGGAGAAAGTGGAGAACCAAGGTGATGCGTGGGTAATGACCATAGATTCAGTTGGTCGTTTCTATGAACGGGTGATGGCCAAAGCGAAGAAGGAGAAACTACCCGCGTTAATAAATAAAGCAGCTATAAAATTTGAAGAAGCTCCGGAGTTGATTCAGGAATTTATTGGTCGGGGATTTTATGAGCGCGTGGTTCGGTTAGGGCAGCGCACAGCTGAAATGCACCTTGCGTTGGAATCCGATAAAACCAATCCTGCTTTTGCTCCTGATTATTTTAATGCCAATTATCAGCGGTCTCTTTATTCGGCCTTACGCAAACTTACGCGCGATCGGTTTAAACTATTGGAGCAATCATTGGATAAACTGAATGACGAAACGCAGACGCTTGCTAAAAAAGTGCTGGCTATGGAAGATGATGTGATGGAATGCTTTAGTGAAATATATCAAACGAAAATGAATGCAATCAAAACCCGTATTCATGGCGACTTCCATTTGGGGCAAGTATTATTTACCGGTAAAGATTTTATTATTATAGATTTTGAAGGCGAGCCGGGTTTTAGTTTCAGCGAAAGAAGACTGAAGAAAAACCCAATGAAAGATGTGGCGGGAATGATGCGCTCGTTTCACTATGCTGCATTTGGTAAAATTTTATTGAATGAAAATTATCGTGAAAAAGATCTTGAGTTTCTGGTGCAATGGGCCGAGCAATGGCAACATTATGTAAGTAGATTTTATTTGGGCGCATACCTGGAGCGCTCAGGACTCGACAATAAACTTAGTGATCAGGATGAAATTTTAATCCGAACCTATTTGCTTGAAAAGGCAATCTATGAATTAGGCTACGAATTAAACAGCAGACCCGATTGGGTAAATATTCCTTTGCGTGGAATTTATTACCACATGGACCGATATTTTGAAGCGAAAGAAGCACGGAAAAAGAAAAGCTAACTACCATGGCAAAGAAAAAGAGTTCAAAAAATGAGTCCACAGAGCAAGACAGTTTTAGTCTGCTTACCGACTTCGACATTCATTTGTTTAAAAGTGGCAAACACTTTAAGTTATACGAAAAATTAGGCGCTCACCTGGCTACATTCAAAAAGCAAGCGGGCACTTACTTTGCTGTTTGGGCACCAAACGCGCGCAGTGTTTCAGTGATTGGTAATTTCAATAGTTGGAATAGCAGCGCCCATAAGCTTACACCCCGTTGGGATGAGTCTGGAATTTGGGAAGGATTTTTTCCAGGCATTGGAAAAGGAGAGACCTATAAATATTCGATACACGCTAACACGGGCGATATTTTAGAGAAGGCAGATCCGTTTGCCTTTTATGCGGAGATAGCACCCAACACAGCTTCTATTGTTTGGGATCATGAGTATACCTGGCGCGATAGTCATTGGCTTGCCGAGCGCAAGAAGAATGAGAAGAAACCAAAACCATATTCGGTTTATGAAGTACATGCCGGAAGTTGGAAGCGGAAACCGGAAGATGGAAATCGTTCGTTGAGTTATAAAGAACAAGCCATTGAGTTAGTCAACTATGTGAAGGAAAGTGGATTCACGCACATAGAATTTCTTCCGGTGATGGAGCATCCATTCTTTGGTTCGTGGGGTTATCAGCTTACCGGTTATTTTGCGCCAACTAGCAGGTTCGGATCACCGCAAGAGTTTATGGAACTAGTGGATGCTTTTCATGAAGCCGAGATTGGAGTGATATTAGATTGGGTGCCTTCACATTTTCCGGGCGATGCGCACGGACTTTATAAATTTGATGGAACTCATTTGTTTGAGCATGCCGATCCGCGCAAAGGATTTCATCCGGATTGGAGCAGTTACATTTATAATTACGGTCGCCCTGAGGTTCGATCTTTCCTTATAAGCAATGCATTATTTTGGATTGAACTTTTTCATGCTGATGGATTGCGTGTGGATGCCGTTGCGTCCATGCTTTACTTAGATTATTCCCGCAAGGATGGTGAGTGGATACCGAATGAGTATGGCGGCAATGAAAACATTGAAGCGATTGCATTCCTAAAAGAATTTAATGAAGTTGTCTATGGAAATTTTCCAGATGTGGCAACTATTGCGGAAGAATCGACTGCATGGCCGGGTGTTTCTAAACCTACTTACCTAGGTGGTCTTGGGTTCGGGCAAAAGTGGATGATGGGTTGGATGCACGACACACTGCATTACTTTCAAACTGATCCGATTCATCGAAAATATCATCAGAATGAAATCACCTTTAGCGCGGTTTATGCCTTTACAGAAAATTTTATGCTGCCACTTTCGCATGACGAAGTGGTGCATGGAAAGGGTTCGCTGATGGGGCGCATGCCTGGCGATGAGTGGCGCAAGTTTGCAAACCTGCGCCTGATGTATGGGTACATGTATACACACCCGGGTACTAAACTTTTGTTTATGGGCGGTGAGTTCGGTCAAACTGCCGAGTGGAATCATGACAAGAGCCTCGATTGGTATTTGTTAGATCATGGCGGACATCGTGGTATTCATACACTTATAAAAGATCTGAATTCATTTTACAAAAATGAACTCGCGCTCTATCAATATTCTTTTGACGAGCGTGGTTTTGAATGGGTAGATTATTCCGATCGTGAAAACAGTGTAATTGTTTATATGCGGAAAAGTGAAGTTAAAGAAGACTCGCTGATTGTGATTTGCAATTTTACTCCGGAAGCAAGAAATCTATATCGCATTGGTGTTCCTTTTCGAGGCACATGGAAAGAAGTTTTCAATTCAGACGAGTTGAAGTATGGTGGAAGTGGCGTGTTGAATCAAGGAGTGTTGAATACAACTCCGGTAAAATATCATAACAAAGATTACTCAGTATCCATAACATTACCTCCGTTGGGGATTTCCATTTTAAAACTTCAGGAAGAAAAAGCAGAGTTTGACTTGGAGTAGTATTGAGTCGTTAGTCTTGAGTATTAAGTCGTTAGTAAATAGTAATGGGTAATCGGTATTCAGTAAGAGGTAATGAGTAATCGGTAAGTAGTAAATCTAAATTCGTAATTCGTAAATCTTAATTCGTCCTTCGTCCTTCCAAATTCGTAATTCACTATGTCGTCTTCCAATAAATACGTTTGTATTCACGGCCACTTTTATCAACCCCCGCGCGAAAATGCGTGGCTTGAAGTAATTGAAGTTCAGGATTCAGCACATCCGTATCATGATTGGAATGAGCGCATTACTGCAGAGTGCTACGAACCCAATGCAACATCTCGTATTCTCGATGAAGAGCGAATCATTAAGAACATCGTTAATAACTATGCCCGCATCAGTTTCAACTTTGGGGCTACATTACTTTCGTGGATGGAGGTTTATGCGCCCGATACCTACGAAGCTATTTTAGAAGCGGACAAACTGAGCGCGAAGAATTTTGGTGGTCATGGTTCGGCAGTGGCTCAGGTTTACAATCACATCATCATGCCGTTGGCAAACAGGCGCGATAAGGAAACTCAAATAATTTGGGGAATTCGTGATTTTGAATACCGGTTTAAGCGCAAGCCTGAAGGTATGTGGCTGGCCGAAACAGCCGTTGATACTGAAACGCTTGAAGTCCTAGCGGAGAATGATATTAAGTTTACAATTCTTGCACCGCGGCAGGCTAAGGCCGTGCGCAAAATTGGCGATACAGAATGGAAGCACGTAAATGACAGAAGTGTAAATACCACCAAAGCATATCGGTGCAACCTGCCAAGTGGCAAATCAATCATTGTTTTCTTTTACGAAGGTGATATTTCGCAAGGCATTGCATTCAATGGGTTATTGAATGACGGCAAACGCTTTGCCGATCGACTTCTTAATACCTTTAATGAAGATGATGCAAGGCCACAACTCGTGCACGTAGCTACTGATGGCGAAACGTATGGCCATCATCACAAGCATGGTGAAATGGCGTTGGCATTTTGCCTCGACTTTATTGAGGAAGATAAAAATGCAACGCTCACCAACTACGCACAGTTTATTGATTTGTGCCCAGCCGAAGAGGAAGCCCAGATAATTGAAGATAGTTCATGGAGTTGCGTGCATGGGGTTGAGCGCTGGCGAAATAACTGCGGCTGTAATTCTGGCAAACCAGGCTATCATCAACTCTGGCGCAAGCCATTGAGGGAAGCCTTGGATTGGTTGCGCGACAGTGTGGAAGTAATTTTTGAACGGGAAGCAATTAAAGTTGTTAAAGAACCTTGGAAAGCTCGCAATGAGTATATCAGCATTGTACTGAAGCGGAGCGATGAGAATATAAACCACTTCCTGAAAGATCATGCCCTGACCGATGCATCCGCTAACCGGATTTTGCGCATCATGGAAATGCAACGCCATGCCATGTTGATGTACACCAGTTGTGGCTGGTTCTTCGATGAGATTTCAGGTATTGAAACCATTCAGGTGATGCAGTATGCCTGCCGCGTAATTCAATTGGCCAACCAGATTGGTATGGTTGATTTGGAAGAAGAGTTTATGAAACGATTGGAAACGGCACCGAGTAATGTGGCCACCTATCAAAACGGGTCCAACGTATATAAAAATGTGGTGTTACCTTCGCGCACTAACCTACAACGCGTGGGTATGCACTATGCAGTCTCGTCTATTTTTGAAGAAGAAACGGAGGCCATGAATATTTTCAACTACACAACAAGCAACGATTTCTTTGTGAAAAAAGAAGCGGGTGAACAAAAGTTGGCGCTGGGTATAACCAAAGTAAAATCGATGGTTACCCGATCCGAAAAGAAATTTGCCTTTGCCGTAATCTATTTAGGGAAGCATAATATTATTGGAAATATTTCTTTGGATATGGAACCCGATCGCTTTGCCAGTATGCAGTTTCGTATGGTGAAGTCCTTCGAAGAAGGACGGTTGGGCGATGTAATTGGATTGATGCAGGTTTACTTTGGGCCGGATAAGTACACAATCTGGCAACTGTTTCAGGATGAGAAGCGTAAAATCTTGGACATGATTTCGCAGGAAAGTATGGCAGAGTTGGAGCAATCGCTTCGCAAAAGTTATAACCGCGATTATCCGTTAATCAATGCACTGGCGAACAATAATATTCCAATCCCCAGTACCTATAAAACTACTTTCGAATACGTTTTGAATGCCGACTTGATTAAAAGTTTTCAATCTGAAAAGATCAACATTAAAGAAATGGAACGCATAGTAGGGGAGTTGGCAAAATGGAATTTTAAAATTGAAGACCCAAGCAAAGTATCACGTTTGGCAGGAGATAGTATTTTCCGAGAGTTGAAACGGATTAGTGATGAGCGCGAAAATCTAAAACGCATTCAAAGGCTCAACAGATTATTTCCGTTACTTCAAAAGTTTAAACTCGAACCAAATTTTCATAAGAGCCAGAATTTCTATTTTGAACTCTCGCAAGAGCGAAAGAATGAAGTACCTAAAGAGTTAGAAGTAGAGTGGGCGGAACAGTTTAAACTGTTGGGTAAGAATTTGGGGGTTAAACTAGAATGATAATAGGGATATATAGGAAACGGAGTTTCCTATATAGAGACGTTATGCACAATGCCGCGAGGACAGAGTAGTGGCCACCGCGCATTGGCACATTTGCTTGCCACACATTCCATCTCGACACCAAAGCAAGCAAAAGAGCCAAAATTGTTACCACCATTTGACTAATGAATGTGATACTTTAAACAATGGACATAAACTTTCAATCCGGAGAATTCTATAACAACCCTGATTTATTTTCAACAATACTAAATGTTGGAGCAGCCTTATTAGGAGCATTGATATCTGCTTGGATTGCTATTTGGATATTCAACAAAGGAAATAAGAATCAAAGAGCAATTGAGGGTGAAAAAGAAACGAAAAGACTAGCGGAAACAAAAATTTACTTTGAGACGTTAGTCAATCTATTAATTGATGAGCCCATTGAAAGGCAACAAGCGGAGATTCTTAAATTCACCAATAAGCTTAAGAAAAAAAAATTTCAGCACTATGAAATGCAAGTAATGGTGGGGCTTAGCCTAGAGTATATTAAAAAGGTTGAGCACAAGGACTTATTCAAGATATATGTTTCAGACAAAGATGTTGAGGCAAAAACGGTGATTTTTAATAAACTTGTAACAGAGTTAGATTTGATCACAGCAATAAAGGAAAATCTTCACGAGCACTATAATAGCTTCTTTACTGACTATAAAAAATTTGAAGGGGACTTTCAAACTAATGCTGAAAGTGTAATAAAGCTTTTTACAAAAGAAATATCTGACGCATTAGCCAATGGCATTCAGTTAAATCAAGACCCATTTTTAGCAAGTATGCAGACTCTGATAATTGCTTGGAAAGCACTTGAGACAGATCCAACTATTGATGACCATGGAGACCCATTTGTTGTAACACAACACTTACTCGAGCCGTTGTTGGAATTGTGTAATAGCAATCAGAATGATAGGCGGGCTCCAGTTTTAAGCAGTTACATACGGAGCGCTAAATTCGCTTTGGAAAATTTCAATGAATTACGGACGTTTTTCAGAAAGGCATTTTTATTTTCAGCGAGACATCTTGTTAGAGCGAGAGTAAGAATCATTAACTTCCTGGAACAGTTGAGCTAAAAGAACTATTAAAAAATGGATAAACTTCAATTTCTTATTGATTGGTATAATAGAGAAGAAGAACGCAAAGCCTCTGTAGAGAACTCTTTAAACATTCCAATTGGCATCTTAACTGTGCTCTTTGCAATTCAGTTTTACTTAATGAAAGATTTTGACTTTGAGAGTTGTCGTAGCTGGGAAAAAGTCGCCCTATTGATATTTACTATTGGTTCCTCATTGTCTTCACTTGCCGCAGGTTGGTATATTTTCAAATCGTATCATAACTTCCCTAATGAATACAAATATGGTGGCATACCATATCCAACTCAGTTAATTAAACATGAAAAAGAACTTATAGAGTTTTATGAACAAAATGCTGAGGAATTTGACAACGTTACTGGTGAGGATAAGTTTAAGGAGTATTTACAAGGCAAGTTAGCGGAACATATCGACAAGAATTCATTTAACAATGACGAAAAATATAGATTTTTAAACATCTCGAAAAGATTAATCTTCCTATCTATCATAACGATTATAATTGCATTCATTCCATTTTTGACAAATCTTCTTACCAGACCTACAAAACCTCAACAAGTGGAAATAATTAATTTGGACTCTTTAAATAAAAGAGTTGAAACTCTGGAAAACAGTTTAGAACATAACCTGAAAGAAAATGCCAACCGAACAAAGACCGACACCACCGCCACCGCCACCGGACAGACAAATTAGAGAAATTAGGCCGACAACTCCACCGCCACCAC
>Ga0163149_10002557_pt1 | contig 21687 bp, 19 predicted proteins | sample OliLakLV19MP5G1_FD_148604 | JGI IMG/M metagenome (GOLD analysis project Ga0163149, IMG submission 148604) | Freshwater microbial mat bacterial communities from Lake Vanda, McMurdo Dry Valleys, Antarctica - Oligotrophic Lake LV.19.MP5.G1 | ecosystem: Environmental > Aquatic > Freshwater > Lake >...
CTCAACAGGTTGATCCAGATACACTAAGTTATAGTTGATTTGTTTCTCCAACATCCAACTCCTCGATTCCTCCAACCACTCCTGCATTCTTTGTTGATAAGCTTTCTGTTCTGAATAGCTATCAACCTTTGTTCGGGTTCCGGTTTCCAGATCTTCGAATGTAAACGAACCTCTATAGTCAAATGTAGATTCCGTCTTGCCCAGCAAATGAAAAACAATAACCTCGTTTCGCAATGTTTTTAATCGCGATATAAATTGATGAATGTCTCTTGTTTCATCATACATGTCGGTAACAAAAATGATCATCTCCTTTCCATGATGATCAAACAATTGCTCAATGCTGTTCCCTTTTTCCCACACCCCCTCACTTTTTACATGAATAAGTTCCGTCAGGAATCGCAAAAACTGTTGCTGCTCAAATCGTGGCAACACACTTTTAATCTGCTGATCATTTACTGCATATAATCCAAAGGTATCGCTTTGCTTGCGCGCCAGATAGGCTAATGCCGCAATCATCACCTTAGCATATTGCATTTTGCTCACACCATTTTCTGTATAAGCCATGGAATGACTTGCGTCCAGCATGAACTTAACCGTGATATTGGTTTCAATCTCTGCTTGCTTGATATAGTAGCGTTCGGTGCGCGCAAACATTTTCCAATCTAATTGTCGCAAGTCATCACCGGGTTGGTAACTTCTATACTGACTAAACTCTTGCCCAGCGCCAACCGATTGACTTTTGTTGCTGCCACTCATAAAGCCTTCAACAATAATACGCGCAACTAACTCAAGTCCGCTTACTGTATGTAACACGGAAGGATTGAGAAGTTCTTTGATGCGCGCGTCCATTGCCCTATTGAAATCTACACTTAGTGATTATTTCAGCTTTTACTTCATCCCATGAATAGGAATAAGGAGCAATACCTTTTATATCAACATCTTCGTCAGCATCAGTAAAATAGGTTATACTTTTCCAGAGGAAGAAGAGTTGAGATTCGCCATACTTTAATTGAAACCATTTTAACATCTGATCCCAACTATATTCTTGTAAGAGAGCATAGATATCAAAGAAATCTTTTCTTTTTCCACGGCCACAAATGGTATGCATTTTCATAGCAGCAATATCCGGTACAGAGTATAGTTGAATTGTATCTACCGTTAAAAAAGGTTCTATTAATGGGAATGGTTCATAGACAAAATCACATTTGACATTATCAAGATTGCAAAACAACATTCTCTCACTTTTGCCCATTGGCTCATACTTCCAAGTTGAACTACCTGCCAAGAGGGCTTCAATTTCTAAAGGAAGAAACAGTTGGGGCGAGAATAAATCAAGATCAATAGATGTTCTGTGCCCTATCTGCAAAGCCAATGACGTTCCACCTGCAAGAGCAAACTGCTTTTGAATAAAAGAAATGGTAAAAATTTCTTTTAGCAACTTAAGTGTAGTACCATCAACGGTAGAAAGATGAAGCATGAAGTTCAGTCTGTGGAATGTTAAAATACCAACTACAAAAATGTAGGGTTTTAGGATCTAATTCTTTTGATTTCTTTAACTCAATTCGTATTTCCTCTTTAGAATAGAGCGTAAGCAACTTCTCAAAGTCTTGCATTTTACCTCTGGTAAGCACGCGCTCTACTATGTATCGTTTATGCTTTTGTAAGTCGACATCGTTAATGTCAACATCCCAAAACAGATTTTGTGCAAAAGGAAAGAAATTCATGCTATAAAAATATGAAATACGACTACCCAAAAAAACTTACTGTTGTGGTTAAATACCTTTTCGAATTGAAATGTTTTCTAACAAATGTGTAGTCACAGCATCTGAAATAACTCCTTCCGACTCCGCTTTAAAATTCATGAGAATGCGATGCCTCAACACAGGGTATGCCACGTGGCGAATGTCTTCTTGCGTTACAGCAAATCGTCCGCCAAGCAAAGCGCGGGCTTTAGCGGTAAGAATCATAGCCTGCCCTGCGCGCGGCCCGGCACCCCACCGTACCCACTCATTTACAAACTTTACTTCGCTGTGATTGGCGCGTGTTGCCCGCACGAGATTGCTCACCCATTCCACCAACTCGGCATTGATGTGTACATCACGAACTAATTTCTGGGCTTCCAAAATTTTGCTTCCTTCAATTACCTTTTGAATTGCAGCCGGTCGTTTGCCCGTAGTGCTTTCTAAAATAGCACGCTCTTCTTCCGCAGTTGGGTAGCTTACTTTTATATAAAGAAGAAAGCGATCGAGTTGCGCTTCGGGTAATGGAAATGTTCCGGCTTGCTCGATTGGGTTTTGTGTAGCTAATATAAAGAAAGGTCGCTCTAGCGGATATGTAATGCCCGCGTAGGTTACTTCAAACTCTTGCATCGCTTCAAGCAATGCGGCTTGTGTTTTAGGAGAGGTGCGATTGATTTCATCTGCCAAAATGATGTTGGCAAAAATTGGCCCTTTATTGAACTTGAAAATTCGTTTGCCTGTTGTGTGATCTTCTTCTAAAATTTCTGTGCCGATAATGTCGGTAGGCATTAAATCGGGCGTAAACTGAATGCGTTTGAATTTTAATTCAATGGCTTCGGACAGCGAACGAATCATTAATGTTTTCGCAAGACCAGGAACTCCTTCTAACAAAGCATGACCGCCCGCTAAAAATGTAATCAGCAATTGATCAATAATTTCCTCCTGACCTACAATCACTTTTTTGATTTCCTGTTTCAGCTTGTTCAATCCGGCAATAATTTCTTGAACAGATTTCTCTACGGTTGCTAGTTCCTGATTCATATCTTTATTTTAACTCGTCAATGCGTACATAATTATATTCACACTAAAGCGCGTGTTGTCGATTCTATAAAAGCGTTTATTTCTAAAATCATAATCCCACTCACATCCATAATCTTTATTACTATACAAAACGCCAATCCGATTGTTTAATTCAATAGCTTTTAGATAGTCGTGCACAATATCATCGCCCCAGCCATTTAGTTCTTGTGATGTAGTAGGCGGACCATCGAACTTGAAGAAGATGGAATACAACGGATGAGTATTCGGAATTTTCTTCAATGCCTTTGCTCCAAAAATTCGTTCCATTTGTGATTCGAAAGATTTAGCAAACAGGCCATCAATGTCATGATTGCAATCATCTACAAATACAAACCCGCCATTGTTTATATACTTCTCAAAGTTCTCGCGCTCTTGCGCTGTAAACTCTACCAACTTATGTCCGCTGAGGTAACAGAAGGGACAACGGAAAATATCTTCACTACTTAAAGAAACAATATTCTCATTCGTATCAATCTTAAGAGTTGTGTATTCAATCAACGAGTTCAACACATTTACCGGCATGCGCTGATCCACATCCCAATCACCAGACTCATATTGCAGGCGTGTAAAAAAGAACTTGTTGTTATCGAAATGCATTATCAATGTTACCTCAAACCGAACCGCAATTTTGCTTTTTAAACGATCATTAACAGGGTTCTTACCCCTGAATTATATGAACGGAAGAACTGACTATACTATCTAAAAAAAAAGTCCCCGAAACCGATTCCGGGAACTTATTAAACTTATTGTCCCTCACCCATCAAAAATCTCAGTTCACAAAACTCTTCTCGCCCTCCCCACGGGGAGAGGGCAATGCGCATTGCGAGAACAGATGAAATTCAATGGGTTAGGGTTTTACTCTTATTTTTAAAATATCAAGAAATTCAAATCGACATTTATTACTAAACAGCGTCCGACAAACTTGAGAATGTAAAGTCTCTCACCTTAAGCGGAGGTAGCAGGTAATTCTGATTCGATTCAACACTTACCGTACGCTCCACCTTACCAAGTTCTTCCAGGTTGTTTAGCATAATGATTGGGCTTTCGTTGAAGCGGAAGTTTTTGACCGGATATTGAATCTTTCCGTTTTCAATATAAAAAGTACCATCACGAGTTAAGCCCGTTAACAAAAGTGATTGCGGATCAACATCGCGGATATACCACAAGCGAGTAACCAACACACCTTTTTTAGTTCCGGCTATTAATTCTTCTAATGATTTTGTGCCACCTTCCATAATGGCTGCATCGGGGCCAGGTACTGCTTTCACACCTTTCTTCTCCGCCCAATAGCGTGAGTACGAAAGATTTTTAATCACACCTTTTTCTATCCACGATACTTTTTCTTGTGGCCGTCCATCTCCATTCCAGGTGCTGGTTGGCAAATCAGGATTGAGTGGATCCGAATAAATATTCACGCGCTCATCAACCAACTTTTCACCTTGTCGCGTGCCACCACCGGCTTTACTCAAAAAACTTCGGCCTTCATCGGCTTGGCGTGCATCCAATCTAAAAAAGATGTTCTCTAATAAAACCGCTACAGCTGCGGGCTCTAAAATTACGGTGTATTTACCGGGCTCTATCGCTTTCGCTTCCGCGGATTTCAACGCTTTCTCGGTAGCAATTTGTGTTGCTTTTTTTGTATCAAGCTTTGTTACATCATTGTAGCCACGCGTTGCATAACCTGATCCACGACCATCTTCTGTGCGCACCGTTACAGAAAAATTTGTGTTGGTAGAAGTGTTGTATGCAAACAATCCTTTGGAATTCATCATGGCCGTATAGCCTGTGTTGTCTTCCAAAAAACCTGCGGCCACTGCCTTACCTGCTTTGGCAACCTCCAAACTCTGGGCAACAAGATCAGAACGCAATCGAGGGGTGATATCGGCAGTTGCCTTTATGTATGTTTTTGGTTCCGCATACTGCTGTGGTCCTAAGAAAGAAACATACTCAGGATTTTCCGGAGCAAGTTGTGCTAACTCTTCCGATCTGCGAACTACTTTTTCAAGCGATGCATCATCGAATTCATTTATCGTGGCAACGCCTGATTTTTTTCCGTACGCGGATGAAACAACCAATTGACTTTGACTCACCTTAGCGCTTGTAGAAACAGCGTTGCGCGCGTACCGAATGTTTGCACTATCAGTGCCACTAAGATTCACTTCGCATTCATCTGCTTTTGAATAGCTCAGCACTTTTATTAGTAAAGCCTGGGCCTCGTCTTTTGTAAGTATAGTCATGGTATTATCCGATGTTTCGTGCTGTGTTTATAACATTAACTCCATTGAAGCGCGCAGTAGAAGAACCATGCGACACTGAATTGCTTTGTGGCGGCTGACCTTTGCCATCACCAAACGCACCACCTAATCGGTAATCGCTAGCGTCTGCAATACCTACGCACGAATTCCAAAACTCCTGGCTATTTGCCTGATAAGCAACATCGCGAAGCATACCAACAATTTTTCCATTTTTGATTTCATAGAAAAGTTGTCCGCCAAACTGGAAATTGTAGCGCTGCTGATCAATGGAGAATGAGCCATCACCAATAATGTAAATTCCTTTTTCTACGCCTTTAATCAAATCCTCCACACTCTTCTTTTCTTTTCCAGGTTGTAACGACACGTTTGGCATCCGCTGAAACTGAACACTGCTCCAGTTATCCGCATAGCAGCAACCTTGCGATGCTTTCAATCCAAGAATATGTGCTTGATCGCGAATGGTTTGATAGTTTACGAGTACTCCATCTTTAATGATATCCCACTTACCACAACCAACACCTTCATCGTCATAACCAACAGCGCCCAATGAACCGACTTGTGTTTTATCAGCAACAAAATTTACGATGTCACTTCCAAATTTAAATTTCTTCGATTCCCACTTATCCAGTGTTAAGAAACTTGTTCCCGCAAAGTTTGCTTCATAGCCCAACACGCGATCTAACTCAGTTGGGTGACCTACTGATTCGTGAATAGTTAACCATAAGTGTGATGGATCCAGAATCAAATCATACTTCCCGGGCTCTACTGATTTTGCTTTTAATTTTTCACCTGCCTGTGCACCACCTGCTTTGGCATCTTCCAACATATCGTAGCGACCTTTATATAGTGACACACCACCGCCCCCTATAATTTTATCTTGTGGCCTGTGGTCGAGATACTCATACCCCATGCCCATAGGTGCACTTAGTGTATTACGCGTTTCAAATTTACCGGTAGCCGCATCAATCTTGGTAATGAAAAAGGCAGGCCAGATGCGGTGAATATCCTGATCGATGTACGAACCATCGGTGGATGCAAAATATTTTTGTTCGTTGATAAGGAACAATAAAGAGGTTATATAGTTTGCGCCCGACTTCATGGCCGCATCATTAACACCCAACAACAAATCAACTTTCTCTTTTATAGGAACTTCAAACCCATTTTTCTCAATGGGTGCTTTCCAGCTTACCTCGCCATAGCCTTTCTGAGGTGCAAGTTGAACAGGCTCTGAAAGCAATCTGGCATTTTCTTTTGCTGTGGCAACGGCTGTCTCCGCTGCTTTCGCGATGCTGTCTTTATCCATTTTATCTGTGGCCGCAAAACCCCAACAACCATTGGCTATTACGCGCACACCCAGACCATACGATTCGGTATTGACGATGTTTTGCACTTTGTCTTCGCGCGTAACAACAAATTGATTGAGGTACCGACCGATGCGCACATCGGTATAAGTGGCACCTTTACTTCGTGCAGCATTTAAGGCAACATCGGCTAATTGTTTTTTTAGCGTTACGTCCACCTGCTCAAGCGCACGTGCCGGATCGATGGGATTGCCCATCCCCTGCATGCCAGGAATCATGGTGGCCGCTGCGCCCATGCCTGTTAGGTAAATAAAATCTCTGCGTTTCAAATGGGTTGAATTTAAAGTTTAACTGCTCCTCAACAATACTTATGTAAGACGGACAGAATCTAAAAAAGTTCTGTGATTCGAGTTAGTAATTTAAAACTGAGCGTGCAAATACTTGTTCGATTTCGGGATTTTAGTACTGCCTATACACGTTTTGTTATGGATTATTTAATCGAATCTCTTTAATAGCCTTTTTCCTTCTTCCATGTAGTCCCAAAATTCCAAATTCATTGCTATAAATATTAAGGATTGGAGTGAGTAAAAGAGTCCATGTTTTATTCTATCAATGTCAGTTTCAAAACTAACTTTTTGGATTACACTTGTAATGAATCCATAATGCTCATATTGAGCGTAATACTTTAAAATGTCATATCCTTTAGCAAGTATTTTGAATGAGGAGTCTTTTAGCATCTCCTCAGCAATTTTTTGAGGTCCTGGAAGTCTATTTAAATTTGAATCTAAATCCAAATCCAAATAAGTAAGATTCTTCATAAAACTATAATCATTCTCGAATCTATTGAGGCCAAATTGATACTGTTCATTTGTCATCCATCCATTTCGCAATGAGTCGGACATATATTTCTTGAGACTTTTTATCTGGTCATAGTTAACAATACAAATTCGATCAGTCCACTCCTTATGACTTTTCATTTTTCCCATTGAGATATAACTAATTGTAAAGAAGTCAGTAAGATTGGATCTTAGAATCAAGCCAATGGAGTGTTCAATTTTTAAATTGTTGTCAAGTTCTATAATGAGTATTCTAATGGAATTTAAGTTCGCGTCAAGCCGCTCTAAATAATGTACAAACAAATGTTCTTGAGAGAAATCCAAGGATTCTTTGTCTCGATATTTGTCAAATATCTTATTACAAAATACATTTAAGTCTGCCGTTAAAACAGCGAGATCTTCCATTTTGACTAATTATCAGTACCATCCGAATATAAACAATTGCTTTTATTTTTGTTTTGAAATTTAAAGGAGTAGACATCTCCTAAAAACAAAAATCCCCAAGCTTGCGCTCGGGGATTTTAAAATCAAACAAACAAAAATTTATTAAACAGCGTCTGAAAGACTGGAGAAGGTAAAGTCTCTGATCTTCATAGCAGGAATTAATGATCCATCTACACGCATCGGCTTGCCCAGTGTTTCCAGGTTGTTCAACATAATAATTGGGCTTTCATTGAAGCGGAAATTTTTTACCGGATGTTTAATCTTTCCATTTTCAATATAGAAAGTACCATCGCGGGTAAGGCCCGTAAAGAGCAAGGTTTGTGGATCAACCGCGCGGATGTACCAGAAGCGTGTTACCAACACACCTTTCTTTGTGTCTTTAATCATGTCTTCAATAGAGGCTGTGCCGCCCACCATAATTCGGTTTCCCGGAAACGGGGTTGACTCTACATTCTTTTGTGAAGCCCAATAGCGATCGTAGATAAGATTGGAAACAACACCATCTTTTATCAAATCCATTTTCTTACGCGGTTGGCCACCCCCGCCACCGAATCGGCCGCCACCGCCACCAGCCCAATTGCCTACCGGAACTTCTTCATTCCACGGATCGGTATAAATATGTATACGTTCATCAACAATTTTTTCGCCCAACTTGGTGCCGCCACCTTTCTTCGACATAAAGCTGCGACCTTCATCAGCCGTGCGGGCATTAAAACCTTGAAACATTAATCCAACCAAATCACTGGCTGCATTGGGTTCAAGAATAACTGTGTACTTACCCGGCTCAATCGCTTTTGCATTCCGCGATTGTAATGCTTTGTCAATAGCAATGCGCGAAGCTTCTGCTGTATTTAATTTACTAACATCATTAAAGTTACGCGCTACCCAACCCGAACCGGTGCCATCATTCGTGCGCATGGTTACTGTAAAGTCGACAGTTGTTGATCGATTATACGCAAACATTCCTTTGCTATTCATCACTGCAGAAAACCCACGGCTATCTTCTAAAAACCCAGCAGCGGTTACATCTTTCATCGAGGCAGGCTCAATGCTGTTGGCAGCTGCTTGCGCACGATAGTCGGGCGTAATCTTAGCGGTAGACTCAATGAATGTTTTTGGTTCGGCACCATACGATTGTGATCCTAGTAAATCCATAAACTCTGGATTCTCAGGAGCAAGTTGTGCCAACTCTTCAGCGCGCCTTACTACTTTCTCCAAAGAAGCATCATCAAATTCATTGATGCTGGCACCACCTGATTTTTTTCCGAAAAAAGTTTGTACCGAAAGGCTTACATCACTGTTCTCGCCAGCGGTACTCACACTGTTACGCGCATAACGAATGTTGCCGCCATCAGTGCCGTTTAAGTTTGCTTCAATGCCATCGGCTTTAGAGAATCCGATGACCTTCTCTAAAATTTTCTTAGCATCATCTTTTGATAGTATTGCCATATCTTATCGTTTTATGTTAATCGTTATTTGTTGTTCGAGTTCTTTATCTAATTCACAATTGACAAAAAATCAATTGACAAAATTTTAATATAAGGACTGAATGCGTTCTTCTTGATTTCATATTGTCAATTTTCTTATTGTCAACTGTCAATTTAGTTCGACTAAATAGTTCTTCCTGTGTTAATAACATTCACTCCATTAAAGCGTGTGGTTGCCGATCCGTGCGATACCGCATTGGATTGACTTGGCTGACCTTTGCCATCATTGAACGCTCCATTCAAGCGGTAATCACGCTCATCACAAACCTGCACACAAGAATTCCAGAACTCTTGTGTGTTGGCCTGGTAGGCAACATCTTTTAACATGCCTGCTATTTTTCCATTCTTTATTTCAAAGAATAACACGCCACCAAACTGAAAGTTGTATCGTTGCTGATCGATTGAGAATGATCCGTCTTTCACGATGTAAATTCCTTTTTCAACTCCGGCAATCATTTGATCTGGTGTAAGCGGTTGCTTGCCTGGTTGCAATGAGATGTTAGCCATCCGTTGAAACTGAACATCACTCCAGCTTTGAGAATAAGAACAGCCGTGTGATTCGTTCTGACCTAACAGTCTAACCTGATCGCGAGTGGCCTGATAATTTACAAGCACACCATCTTTAATTATATCCCACTTTTTGCATTTCACTCCTTCATCATCGTACCCCACAGCACCCAATGAACCAACTTGTGTTTTATCGGCAACAATGTTCACAGCATCACTTCCAAATTTGAATTTCTTCGATTGCCATTTATCAAACGTGAGGAAGCTTGTGCCAGCATAGTTTGCTTCGTAGCCAAGCACACGATCCAATTCAGTTGGGTGACCCACTGATTCGTGAATGGTTAACCACAAGTGTGAAGGTTCCAACACTAAATCATATTTGCCTGGCTCAACCGATTTTGCAGCAATCATTTCTTTAGCCTGAAGTGCTGCCATGGTTGCATCTTCCACCATGTCGTATGAATTGTTGTAAAGGATTACGCCACCCGGTGCTTGAATTTTATCGGATGCATTTCCATCTAAATATTCGTAGCCCATCCCTACTGGTGCACTAAATGCTGAACGGGTTTTGAATGAGCCTGAGGCGCGATCGACCATCGAAACTTGAAAGTTTGGCCACGTGCGATGAACATCCTGATCTATATAAGAACCATCGGATGAAGCAAAATATTTTTGCTCATTCACTAAAAACATAAGGCTGTTTACAAAGCTTGCTCCATTCTCCATCGCTTTCGCATTCGCGTTAAGCAACAGTTCTACTTTCTCCTTTACGGGAACTTCAAAACCATTTTTAACAATCGGAGTTTTCCAACTGATCTCACCATAAGAAGGCGTAGCCGCTAGCTTCACCGGTTCTTTCTGAAATTTTGAATTTGCTTTTGCTATTGCCACAGCGCGCTCTGCGGTTTTCTTTATTCCCTCAGGCGTAACATCATTGCTGGCAGCAAAGCCCCAGGTTCCATTGACAATTACGCGCACACCCGCTCCATACGATTCGGTGTTGGTAATACCTTGAACTTTACGTTCACGAGTAACTACAAACTGATTCAGGTAACGACCAATGCGTACATCGGTATATGTTGCTCCCAATGATTTCGCTGTATTCAAAGCAACATCAGTCAACACTTTCTTTTGCGATACGTCCATTAAAGGAACAAGCATGCGTGCCGGATCAATCTCGTGGCCAAATCCCGTAAACGGCAACACCATGGCGCCTGCGCCCAATCCTGCCATTTGTATAAAGTCTCTTCTTCTCATTTGTTAGTAGTTAGTATTGAGTAGTAAGTAGTAAGTCTTATTTCTTTCTACTTACGTCTTGTGTCTATATCGTTCTTGCTGTATTAATTACATTCACGCCATTAAATCTTGAAGTAGAACTTCCGTGCGACACCGCACTTACTTGTGCCGGTTGCCCTTTGCCATCGAAGAACGAACCGAAAAGTCGGTAATCTTTTTCATCACAGATTTTTACACAGCTATTCCAAAACTCCTGCGTGTTGGATTGATAGGCAACATCATCCAGCATGCCTGCTATCTCACCGTTTTTGATTTCGTAAAACACAGTGCCTCCAAATTGAAAATTGTATCGCTGTTGATCGATTGAGTATGACCCACGACCAGCAATGTAAATTCCTTTCTCAACATCTTTAATCATCTCCGAAAGTGAATAAGATTCCTTGCCGGGAGCTAATGATACGTTAGGCATACGCTGAAACTGCACATCACTCCAGCTTTGTGAATAGCAGCAACCATTTGATTCCTTTGAACCAATCATGTGCGCTTGGTCGCGGATGGCTTGCACGTTCACAAAAATTCCATCTTTAATTAAATCCCATCGCTTGCTCTTCACACCTTCATCATCATACCCTACTGCACCTAATGAATTAGCCTGCATTTTATCTGCAAAGATGTTTACCACTTTGCTTCCATAATTAAAGGTTCCCGACTTCAGTTTATCTAACGTGGCAAAACTGGTTCCGGCATAGTTTGCTTCATAGCCTAAGATGCGATCAAGCTCTAATGGATGACCCACAGATTCGTGAATAGTTAACCCCAAATGATTTGGCTCTAACACCAGATCATATTTTCCGGGCTCTACCGATTTTGCTTTCAATTTTTCTTTGGCCTGCTTCGCTGCAGCAATAGCATCCTCCACAATATCGTAGCTGTTGCGATACAACGTCATCCCGAAAGGTGTTACCAATTTGTCTTCACTTTTTGGAATCATGTATTCATAACCCATGCCCATTGGGGCACTCAATGCATCGCGCGATTTAAACTGACCGGAAGCCCGATCGATAACCGACACCGTAAAGGTTGGCCAAATGCGATGGATGTCCTGATCGATATAAGAACCATCCGTTGACGCAAAATATTTTTGTTCGTTAACCTGAAACAGATTCGAGTTTACAAAGCTGGCTCCATTCTTCATCGCTTCACTGTTGGCATTCAGCAACAGTTCAACTTTTTCGGATACTGGAACTTCAAAAGCATTCTTTAGAATAGGGGTGTTCCAAACAACTTCTCCATAACCGGGTACTGGTGCAAGCCTTACAGGTTCTTTTTGGAATTTAGAATTTGCCTTTGCAATCGCCACAGCTTGAGCGGTTGCTTTGCTGATGCCATCTTTAGTTACCAGATTGGTTGAGGCAAAGCCCCACGTGCCATTGGCAATTACCCGTATGCCAACACCAAATGATTCAGAGCTTTGAATTCCTTGCACTCTTTTTTCACGCGTGCTTACGGATTGATTTAGATACCGACCTATGCGAACATCAGCGTAGGTAGCACCCAAGGACTTTGCTGCATTAAGCGCAGCATCGGCTAGTACTTTCTTTTGTGCAGTGGTTAATGAACCTTCTAAAAGTGCTTCTGCCGAAACTGGATTTCCCATCATTGAGAATGGAAGCATCAGGCCACCTAAACCCAAACCTGTCAGTTGAACAAAATCACGTCTTTTCACAATTTCAATATTTAGTTAAACACTGCTCGCTAACAACTGGTAAGTAGTTAAAAGACTTTTAGAAAAATAATAACTAATACACAAAAGACTTAAATACCCGATAAGTGGAAAAATGGTGCAGTAAAAATTTCAATGTTTTAAATGCAACCGATTTAGTTATTTATTGAATCTGGCGTTGGCTTAAGTACCGTTGATAATCAAAAACATAAGTATCTTGAGGTTTCTTTAAAGAATTCCAATTATGACATCAAAAAAAATAACCATCCTCGGGGGTGGCAATCTGGGCGCTGCCATTGCTGAAGGGCTATTGAAAAGTGGATTTGCACGAGCAAGTGACCTCACCGTTACGCGAAGAACTCTCGATCGATTAACCTATCTTAAAGAAAAAGGAGTAACGACTACAAGCGATAACGTAGCTGCTATAAAAGCTGGTGAAATAATTATTGTTGCCCTTAAACCTTATAATGTAAAGGAAGTACTTGAAGGATTGAAGAGTTCGTTCGATCCCGCACGACACATTATCATCAGTGTAGTTACCGGAGTTTCTATAATGGATTTGAGTGCCATTGTTGGTTCAAAGATTCCGCTTTTCCGGGCTATGCCTAATACGGCTATTGCTATTCAGGAGTCCGTGACTTGCATGTGCTCGCAGTATAGCTCGAATGAACAAGTGAACTATGTAACAGAGTTATTCAATCAATTGGGTATCACTATTGCCATTGATGAAAAATTAATGGATGCTGCTACTGTGTTGGGTGCATGTGGTATTGCTTATGCGCTTCGATTTATTCGTGCTGCCACACAAGGTGGAATTGAAATTGGGTTTGATGCGAAGACAGCTAATCTGATTGCAGCACAAACCGTGAAAGGTGCTGCTGAACTTTTATTAAAAGGCAATCGCCACCCGGAAGAAGAGATTGACAAAGTTACAACACCAAAAGGCTGCACGATTGTTGGGCTCAATGAAATGGAACACCGTGGATTTAGTTCTTCATTAATTCGTGGGATAAGTGCTTCGTATAATAAGATAGTGTCTTAACCATAACAACTTTAACATAGGCGTCTGACCGCTGTTATCGGAAGCAAAAAGCGGTCTGAAGCCTAAGACGAGATACTTGATTCGTGGGATCAGCGATCGATATATAAAAATGTCTTAACCGATGAAGGCTTATTTTTTGATTAACTCATAAAAATCTGCTTTTATTTTATCATCACTGGGTCTCTTGGCATGTAGATCAAAGTAACTTCCCTCTCTGTCTATTAATATATATCGAGGTATTGATGTGATTTCAAATTTTTGGTTAATCTCTGATTCGTCTCCAACCCAAAAATTGACAAACCCCTGAGTATCGAGTCCGTATTTTTCGATGGCCTTTTTCCATCTTCGTTCATCAGCATCTAACGAAACCAATACAAACGTTATTTCATTTTTAAATTCTTTAAGTAAAGTTCTTTCATAGTCAAATTCCTCAATACAAGGTGCGCACCAACTTGCCCAAAAGTCTATGTATAAAATTGAATGTCCTTTACTTAGCTCAATAAAATTGCTTAGCGCTTCTTCTCCAGCATATCCTTTTTTTATGCGATCGGCCTCAAGTTGTTGGTACAATTCAAACTGTCGTTTTAAATTTTGTTGCCCGCCCAAATCTGCAATTATCACATCTTCCAATGGCGTGGTTTTTAGAATGGCATAGGTTGACCAAAAAACTGAATCATAAGGAATTTGTGCGAGTTCCCTCGCACCAGGCTCATTTCCTTTAAACGATTCAAACTCTTTATTAAAAATCTCGGTTGACATCAACTCAAGATGATGCCAATGCTTTGGTTTATTTCTGCTGTTCCGGTGTCCATCCTGAACCAAATGATACGGATAGTATTTGTCTTCAAACAAGCGGTAAGAAACGGAGGTAATAATAGTATCACCCAGAACAACTCTTTTGCTTTCTGCCCTAACTATTGCGTATGTATCAGCCGTGATATAAACTGTGCCCGTGTTGGATAAGATATTTTTTAACCTCTCGGATTTCAAAGGATCCTCCACCTGGGCATAATCAATTTTATAAACTCGCTTTCCATCAAGTGTGGTTGCCTCTTTTAACTCGAAATCAAATTGGTCATTATTCTTGCTTAACGAGCTAACCCCATTATAATAAAATTGTAAACTACTTTTTTTGTGTCCTTGTTGATAGTCCACCAAATCTGAACTTAACAATGTATTCAACGAAATAGGCACATGGGTTTCGGCTTGTTGAGTTCTATCATAGCTTCGTCTTAACTGGGTAATTCGTATCTCCTGTTTATCGTCTGCTGAATTTTGTTGGCTCTTATAGCCCTTCTTTTTTAAGATTTCGGCTGCGGCTTCAATTACCCGACCATACACGGAATCATCCTTACAATAATGCCGGTAAAAAAATTTTTGAACAAAGTCCGTTTGCTGATAGTTGATTGGAATATTTTTGAATGCTGCCTTTACAATCTCCCGAGCATTTAACTCTTTGCTGTATATGGTAACTTCATTTAGCAAAGTTGTGCTGGGCTGTAATTCAATAATATGTTGTGTTTTAGAAAGAACTATTGTTCGGGTTTCAAAACCAATACAACTGACTTTTATTTCCAGCACATCTGCATAGCTAATTGAAAATTGTCCGCTCGAGTTTGAGCTTGTGCCTTTGGATGTGCCGGGGATACTAATAGAGGCAAATGGGATTGGCTCACGTGTTATCTTATCGATAACAATTCCTTCCGAAATTTTTTGGGCATCGGAAACTAATGGAATAAACAAACAGATGAACGCAAACAATATTTTTATCATTATATAAAGATAGTTTTTTTGGCTCTTGTAACGTGTTGTATATTGCCCCTAATATTTCTTTTTTATTATTTTATCAATAGTTAGTGCTTATTCTGAAAATTAATATGGACAAACTGTTAACTACAACCGATTTTATATCAACAAAAATTTATTTCTTGCGCGTTGAGAAAATTCTTTTGGATGCAGTTTTAGCTTTGTTATATGGTGTTGAAGTAAAACGATTAAAGGAAGCTGTTCGGAGGAACATAGAGAGATTTCCGGAAGACTTTATGTTTGAGCTAACCACAACCGAATGGTCACTTCTAAGGACGCAATTTGCGACCATAGAAAAGGGTAGAGGTAAATATCCTAAGTACTTACCTTTCGCATTTACGGAACAAGGCGTGGCTATGCTTTCAGGTATTCTCAAAAGTCCCAGAGCCATTGAAACTAATATTGCAATTATGCGAACATTTGTTGCTATTAGAAAGTGGATGGCTTCAAACAAAGAACTTGCTGCTAAAATAAAACAGTTGGAAAGTAAATACGATGAACAGTTCAGCGCTGTCTTCGATGCTATTCGGCAGCTTATTATCAAGGAAAATAAAAAATTGCGACCAATTGGTTTCAAAATATCAAGTCAACCCAAGAAGAAAAAATAATGAGCATCTTCTCAACCCCTAGCCGCATAATTGTTACCTGTAGCAAGCGCCACACTACCTATCTTGAACAAGAAATAGTTGAGCTTGGCTACACACCCGTTCGCACCTTTGTAACAGGAGTAGAATTATTGGGTACAGTGAATGATTGCATCATCCTGAATCTTAATCTTCGTTGTTGCAGTCAAGTGCTTTACTCGCTGAAGCAATTTCCGGCCAACGGTCCGGAAGAAGTTTATGATAATCTGATTCAATATCCATGGGAGGAATTATTAACTCCGGAAGGATATTTTTCAATTACCAGCAATGCCGAACACTTTACAATAAACAATGAGTTATTCGTAAACGTAAAAGTAAAAGATGCAATTGCCGACCGTATGCGAAGAGAAACAATGCGCAGACCGGATTCCGGATCGGCAAAAGAAGGCGCTGTTTTTCATCTTTATTGGAAAGAAGAACAAGCTGAAATTTTTCTGGATACCTCAGGCGAAACCTTAGCCAAACATGGTTATCGAAAAATTCCCGGCAAGGCACCGATGATGGAGTCATTGGCCGCAGCCACCCTACTGGCAACTAAATGGGATCGCACTTCGCCTTTTGTTAATCCTATGTGCGGAGCATCAACAGTGGCCATTGAAGCCGCGTTGATTGCCACCAATCGCAGACCCGGATTATTCAGAAAAAATTATTCCTTCATGCATATTACAGGCTACGATGCAAATTTTTATAATGAACAGGTGGAGAAGTTGACTTCGCAGATTAAAGAAGTTGACGGACTAAAAATAATCGCCACTGATATTAGCGAAGATGCCATCATGATTTCGAAAGTGAATGCCGGTTTAGCGGGTGTTGAGCACTTAATTGAATTTGGTGTTTGCGATTTCGCAGAAACAGCAATTCCTGAAACTCCGGGACTTATTTATTTTAATCCTGAGTATGGCGAACGATTAGGAGAAATTTCAGAATTGGAAACCACCTATGCGCGCATTGGTGACTTCATGAAGAAAAAATGCCAGGGATATTTAGGCTACATTTTTACCGGCAACCTAGATCTTGCAAAAAAGATCGGCTTAAAAGCAAACCGAAGGATTGAATTTTATACAGGTAAAATTGATTGCCGATTGCTTGAGTATGAATTGTATGGTGGAAGTAGACGAGTACCTAAAGAAAATCTTGAAATAATAACCTAACGATCATCATGAGACCAGCTGCTCTTACAGGTTTAATTCTCTTTACATCCTTTCTAATTAGTATGGGTCAGGAAAAAACGACACACGTAATTGCTCACCGGGGTGCGTGGAAAAATACGGGAGTGCCTGAAAACTCTATTGCCTCGTTACAACATGCTATTGACTTGGGTTGTTATGGAAGTGAGTTTGATGTGCACATGAGTGCTGATTCGGTGCTTTTCATTTTACATGATCATTCCATACAAGACGTTCACATAGAAAAAACAAATGCGGCCGATCTTAAAAAAATAAAGTTGTCGAATGGAGAATCACTTCCAACCCTTGAGGAATATTTGCTTTCAGGAAAAAATCAAACCAAAACACGACTTATTCTTGAAATAAAATCATCGAGCATTAATAAAGAAAGATCGATTGCCTTGACAAAAAAATGTGTTGAACTGGTAACAAAAATTGGTGTGGTTGCTATTACTGATTACATCGCGTTTGATTTTGACGTTTGTTTAAAAGTTAAATCACTTTCACCTAAAGCCGCTGTTCAATATTTAAATGGCGATAAAAGTCCTGAAGATTTAGCTGAGGCCGGATTAGATGGTTTCGATTATCATTTTAGTATGTTGAAACGAAATGAAAACTGGCTTGCCGATGCGCATAAAAGAAAATTGAGCACCAATGCATGGACAGTAAACGATGTGGGAACTATGCGCTGGTTGATCGATCAAAAAATTGATATGATCACGACCAACGAGCCTGAGAAATTAATTGAACTTCTCACCAAATGAAGAAGCAGGCATCTGGGTGTAATCAGATGCCTTGTTTTATTAAAACCGCTTTTGAAAATCTATATCAGTCAGGTTCAATCGCTTCATAGTGGCTTGATAATCTGAGTAGTTAGGTCTTCCTACAAGATCAGCTGGTACCACCACTATCCTGAAAACCTGATCTGCAGTCCATTGGTTACCAACAAGCGATAACGGAAATGTTGCATCTAAAAAGAGGTTTACATCTACATCAGTAAAATCAAAATTGTATTGCATCAGGCCTTCTTCAAAAAACACCTGCTGGGGCAACAATCGCCAGATGTCTTTGCTATTTTCAACATCCCATAGTACATACACCAAAGTAACATCAGACGTTAGCACGTCAAACCCATACGGCTCAAGGTGTGCATAATCGTTTGCTTCCGTAAAGTCGACCTCAATCTCAAATGCCTTCGAAGTTATGATTGATCCGTTTTCACCGGGAATTCCTTCAGGACCCATCGGCCCTTCACATGCCACACCTAAAGCTAAAACCATCAAGAAGAGTAACTTTTTCATTTTTATAATTTTAATGGAACATTTTACCAATGTTGTGCCAACTCTTCAGAGTATACGGCAAATGTTCCGCAGGTTTTGATTCTGGCATAACTACCACCCGACAACTAACATCTCAACCGGCAAGGTACTTTTCTTCCACTGGTATAATCAGCATTGTTAATGCGGTTGAAGCTCTTGATATTGCCTCCATAAAATATAAAATTCATGAACAAACCTATTCTGCCTGCTTTGGTCTTAATGTTTAGTACACTTGCTGCATTCGCTCAATCTGAAAGAGTGCTGCCAGCCGAGTCGGCTCTTACCTCTACCGCACAAGTAACCATTAAAGGGAAAGTCGTTCCATATAAAGTTACCGCAGGTACACAGCCCGTTTGGAATGCGGAGGGCAAACCCAGTGCTTCTTTATTTTATACGTATTACGAACGCACCGATGTTTCGGATAAAAGTAAACGTCCATTAGTAATTTCTTTCAATGGCGGTCCGGGCTCTGCTTCTATGTGGATGCATGTTGCCTACACTGGGCCTAAGCAATTGAATATTGATTCTGAAGGCTATCCCGTACAGCCTTATGGAATTCGCGATAATCCACATTCTATTTTAGATGTTGCCGATATCGTCTACATCGATCCTGTTAACACCGGCTTCTCGCGCATCTTAGATCCCAAAGCAGAAAAGTCAACCTTCTTTGGTGTGAATGCTGATATTAAATACTTAGGCGATTGGCTCGACAATTTTGTTTCGCGTAGCAGCCGCTGGACTTCACCGAAATATATTATTGGCGAGAGTTATGGAACTACCCGCGTGTCCGGCTTAGCGTTAGAACTTCAAAACTCACATTGGATGTATCTGAATGGTGTCATCTTAGTTTCTCCTACTGATCTCGGCATTAAACGTGATGGCCCTGTGAACGATGCGCTGTCATTACCATATTATACTGCCGCAGCCTGGTATCATAAAATGTTGCCAACCGATTTACAACAAAAAGATTTGACTGATGTATTAGCTGAATCAGAAAAGTTCACGGTTGACGAATTTATTCCGGCACTTACAAAAGGAGGATTTATCGATCCTGCAAAAAGAAAAGAGATCGCTGGCAAAGCAGCGCGCTACTCAGGTCTTTCCGAACAAGTTTTTCTTGACCATAACTTAGCAGTACCTACACAATTTTTCTGGAAGGAGTTGCTGCGCGATAAGGGTTTTACCGTTGGTCGGTTAGACTCACGCTATAAAGGCATAGATAGAATGACTGCGGGAGATAGTCCTGATTTTAACTCAGAGCTAACTTCGTGGTTGCATTCGTTTACGCCAGCAATCAATTATTATTTACGAGACGTGCTGAAGTACAAAACTGATTTACAATACAATATGTTTGGTCCTGTGCGCCCATGGGATAATTCGAATGATCAGACTGGTGAAAACTTACGTTTGGCAATGGCCGAAAATCCATACATGCACGTAATGATTCAATCTGGTTTTTATGATGGCGCTACTACTTACTTCGATGCAAAATATTCTATGTGGCAAATTGACCCTAGCGGTAAAATGAAAGATCGTTTCCGTTTTGAAGGTTACCGCAGCGGGCACATGATGTATTTGCGCGCTGAAGATTTAGCAACATCCAACGAGCACATCCGTGATTTCATTAAAAAGACTACGCCAGCAACAGGAGCCCCAGCAAAGTATTGATTTAGAAAGTTAAAATTAGGTGTCCTACACTTTTAAAGTGTAGGACACCCTTTTTTACTCATGTTTCAAAGCCTCCGTTGCATTCGTGTTTGCCGATCTTATTAAAAGAAATAGTATCGAGGCAACTGCAAAAATGGCTACCACGGCAACAGGCAAAATAAAATCTATCGCGGTAAGCCAAATCCTTACGGGATAGGTTGCCAACCATAAACCTCCCGCATAGTAACTCAACGGAAATGTCACTGCGCCCGCTAACAACAGCACAATCGCAAATTCTGTTGACAGTAATTTGATAATGTTGAGCATCGTTGCGCCTAGTGTTTTACGTATGCCAATTTCTTTGGCGCGTTGATAGGTCATAAAATAAGTAAATCCAAAAAGCCCAAGACACGCTATGCCTTTCAATGCCGTTGAGCGATCGCCTTCAATAAATTCTAAAGGAAAAATGTCAAGGAAGATATAATCAACCGCGTAAACAGAAGATTCCGTAAAGGTTTTCTGTTGGTTACCGTCATCAATCATCATCACCGCCTCCACATGCGTGGTGACAGGAAACATCCGCGTGTAACTTTCAACGGCAGGAATTGTCTCCTTCAAGGTTTCGCCAACAGCAGGAAAAATCTGCGCTTTGCTGTACTGCAGTTCCTTATCAATGAGTCGCGAATAGCTTACACGGACGATGTCCTTTGACCTCGGAAAAAATTTATCATAACTCTTTTCGAACTCAACATAGTTCAACATCAACAGACAAACGACAATGCCCGCCACCAGACCCGTGATATTAATAAAGGTGAAAACGGAGTGCATGCGCCTGTTGCGCAGACTAAACTTCAAGTAGTTTGAAATCATAATAGGATAAGGGCGAATTGAATTTCTATTTCTAAGTAAAATCCCGGGTCTAAAAAAGCGTACCACATTCCACAACAATCTCCGCTTTGCTCGTTTCTCTCCAACCTTCTTTAAGTCTTTCTCAAATTTCTGAATCAAGTCGCCTTCAATTTCTTCATAGAGATGATTAAGGCAAATTAACTGCAAAAACTGAAGTGCATAGTAAGGCGGCTTCTTCTGTTCTTCAAATGATTCATTATCAGATTTCATAGCTGGTTATTATATTTGTAATATGAAAACGATAACCCTGGAAGTGAGCGACCCCGTTGCTGAAAAAGTGGCACGAATGACACCCGCTGAAAAAAAAACATTCTCAGACACGGTAGATCGGATTTTGTTAAAGCGCAAAAGTTTATCCGAAATTATGCACGAAGCCACCGAGCAAGCACGAAAAAATGGTTTAACTTCTGAAATTTTAGAAGAGCTACTTAAGGAAAAGTAAATGCGGCTTGTCTTTGATTGCAATGTGTTAGTCAGGGCCTTGTTAGATGATTCTTCTTTTTCAGGCCATGCACTAGAGAAAGCAGAATCTACTTCTTGCACATT
>Ga0163149_10002559_pt1 | contig 21664 bp, 23 predicted proteins | sample OliLakLV19MP5G1_FD_148604 | JGI IMG/M metagenome (GOLD analysis project Ga0163149, IMG submission 148604) | Freshwater microbial mat bacterial communities from Lake Vanda, McMurdo Dry Valleys, Antarctica - Oligotrophic Lake LV.19.MP5.G1 | ecosystem: Environmental > Aquatic > Freshwater > Lake >...
CCTTTATTACAAGTATTGGAGATTGGTCTTTGGAGATATAGGTTATAATACATTTTGCACACGGATGACACAGATTGGAAAGATGAACACACCTGCCCGTCCGTTCAGGCTGGGATTATTTTGATAAATCAAAATCCCGGAACTCTGCGTAACAGAGAAATCTGTGTTCATCCGTTTAGTCCGTGTCATCCGTGTTCAAATTCTTCTGTGATAACCCCTTCACCCAAGTTGACACGAAAAATACTGGAGAATTTTTTTTCTGCGTTTCTATTTTACCGCAGGCATAATAATCTGTGTTTATCTGTGTAATCTGTGGCTAACCTCATTGCCGCAGGCAATCCTTTCGTGCCGTTTTATGCCTCAAACTACACCTGGAAAACACCATTCCTCATACTTTCTATTACCGGATTACAATTCGCGGCACTAATCCCCTCACTAATCATTTCTCTTGTCTTCACCGGGTCAATAATTGCATCCACCCATAAACGGGCAGCTGCATAATAAGGAGAGGTCTGTTTATCGTACCGGCCTTTGATATCATCCAGCAGTTTTTGTTCTGCTTCTGGAGTTATCACCTGGCCTTTGGATTTCAGTGAGGCTACTTCTATCTGTAATAAAGTTTTAGCCGCTGCATCACCTCCCATCACTGCAATTTTTGCAGAAGGCCAGGCATAAATGAAACGGGGATCATAAGCTTTACCGCACATCGCATAGTTGCCGGCGCCATAACTGTTACCGATAATGATGGTGATCTTGGGCACTACAGAATTGGCGACCGCATTCACCATCTTCGCCCCGTCTTTAATGATGCCCGCATGTTCACTGCGACTGCCCACCATAAAACCGGTCACATCTTGTAAAAAAACTAATGGTATTTTTTTCTGGTTGCAGTTCAATATAAAACGGGCTGCTTTATCAGCGCTGTCATTATAGATCACACCACCCAATTGCATTTCGCCTTTCCTGCTCTTTACTATTTTACGTTGATTCGCCACGATACCTACGGCCCAGCCATCAATACGGCCGTAACCGCATATGATGGTTTTGCCATACTCTTCTTTGAATTGTTCAAACTCGCTATCATCGACGATCCTTTCAATGATCTCCACCATATCATAGGGCTTGCCATCATGCGGGAATAAGCCATACAATTCTTCCGGGCTCTTAGCCGGTGCTTTAGATGCGACCCTGTCAAAACCAGCTTTTGGTGTAGCACCCAGCATGGAAAACATTTTTTTGATATGGTCCATGCATTCCTGCTCGGTCTTGAATTTATAATCGGCAATACCGGAGATCTCTGTATGCGTAACGGCACCACCCAGTGTTTCATTATCGATATCTTCCCCGATCGCCGCTTTAACTAAATAAGGGCCGGCCAGATAAATGGAACCATTGCCTTCCACCATGAGGGTTTCATCACTCATAATAGGAAGATAAGCGCCGCCTGCTACACAGGGCCCCATTACCGCAGCTATTTGGGTAATACCCATACCACTCATACGGGCATTGTTGCGGAAGATGCGGCCAAAATGTTCTTTATCAGGAAATATTTCATCCTGCATAGGCAGGAATACGCCTGCACTATCTACCAAATAAATAACCGGTAAACGGTTTTCCATCGCTATCTCCTGGAGTCGTAAATTCTTTTTACCCGTGATCGGGAACCAGGCCCCGGCTTTCACGGTCTGATCGTTGGCAAGTATTACACATTGCCGGCCGCTTACATAACCAATACCCGCTACGGTACCACCGGCAGGGCAACCGCCTTGTTCCGCATACATTTCATATCCGGCGAAGGCGGCGATCTCGATAAAGGGCTGGTCTTTGTCAGCCAAATAATCGATCCGCTCCCGGGGAGTGAGTTTGTTTTTCTCCCGTTGCTTTTCGATAGCTTTTTTACCGCCGCCTTCATAGATCTTTTCCAGTCTCCGCCGCATTTCGCTGAGGCTTTGTTTCAATACGTCTTCGTTCTTTTTGAATTCGAGGTTCATGTGCAATCTGTTAAGTGGCAAAGATAAGGGAGAGCTTGAGTTGGGTAATTCTTCAGGCCACACCGCCAATTAATATGTTTAAAACGTTTGTACAGGTATGACCAGCTAGTACAGGAAAAAAGATTATTATCTTCCTTTATAGAAGGGATAAATCGGGGCATATAAATTACCGACTCCCAATCTTTTCCCAAAAACGAATAGGACAATAAGAAGATCAGCAACGCCTTGTAAAAGAAATTTTGTATTTTTTATTATTTCACCAACGCAATGACAGACGCCGTAAAACTTACGCTGCTTAAAACGTTACATACCCTTATCTGGTTATTTTTTAACGTGGTAATATTTTACCTGTATTATGCAGCCATCACCAATAAGATTGATAAATGGGTATGGATCGGTATTGGTCTGATAGTATTGGAGGGTATGGTGTTGCTTATTTTTAAACGGTTATGCCCGGTCACGCTGCTTGCCCGCAAATACTCGGATTCTACAAAAGATAATTTTGATATTTTTTTACCCAACTGGCTGGCAAAGTATAATAAACTGATCTACACGACAGTTTTTATTATTGTTTTGGTATTACTGGCTTATCGTTTATATGCCAATAGCCTCTGAGTAGTTGAATTGAAAATTACACCTGCCCCGTCCGGACCATCTCGTCAATCTTATACACGGCAAAAAGAACAAACAAGAATAGTATAATTGAGAAGATCAGCACAGCCCAATAGGCTTTCTTCGTATCAATGGCATACTTGGCAGGCCTGTCTGGCAAATAGACGACTGGCATAGTATCACCTATTTTATATTTCATATAAGCTACGGTGGCTCTTCCTTTATAGGCCTTACCTGTGGCCCGGTCTTTATATTCCAGAGTCAAAATATCCATTGTTGCCGCCCGGGGCATTCGCAGGGTGCTGATATGAGTAACGACACTATCAGTATATATACCTGATTTTTTAATTTTTGCCGCCCACCGCATTCTCCAGATAGTAAGTACCATTGGAAAGGCCGCGAGCAGGATAAGGCCGATATAAATGAATGCCATAGGTTGGGGTTTATGTTACTAAGTTAAGACGCTACCTTTCTAAAACTACATAAAAAATTTGTGTTTGAGTTCCTCCTATTATTCCGGCTTCGCTTTCATTTTATAGGTTTATGAAACAAATAGAATCTTAGGCATACAGAAATCCACAAATACAGTTTTGGGATCAAATTGCCGATAAAAGCCTGAAGCCAAACAATTGTCACCAATCTTTTTCGTTTAGTTCTTGTGGTTACAATTTGTTGGCTGACCTTTACTCATGCCTGGTAGCTGTGAAATAGTTATGATAGTTCGACTTCGGTTTTTTTTATTGGTACTCTGTAGTATTATTGCTTTGCCGTCTTTAAGGGCTCAAAATTACCAGGCCCTGCATGGTTCTTCGTATGCCGGTAGTCTTGGTGTGGCTAATAACCCGGCATCGATTGTACACGTGCCCTTTGCCTGGGATATCACCCCATTGGCTGTTCAATTAAAACATAGTACCAATGCATTTGTTGTAAATGGTGCGTCCCTGCTTTCACCGGGGGGTGCTGAGGTCCTGGGTATTCCCGGTAACCGTAAACGGGTATTGCTGGCTAACCAGGATATCAGACTTTTCAATGCCCGCATCCGGTTGAGTCCTCAATCGGCCATTGCTTTTGGCGCATCCATAAGAAATTATCTTTCTGCGAATACTTCTGTCGTGAATTGGCAGGAGTTTTTTGCTGACCTCCGCAACTTCATCGACATTAACACCAATAATTTCCCGCTATCCGCAACCGCGAGGGCCGGAGCATGGGCAGAATTGCATGGCAGTTATGCCCGTACCCTCATCAATAAGGATGCGATGTTATTAAATGCCGGCATTACGTTAAAAGTAAATAAGGGACTGGGCGGAGGATACCTTACAGCTGATGAACTGGCTGTAGTTCCGGGAACAGTGAATGGAGACCCCGGTTATTATGTGACCGGGGGAAATCTTGCGTATGGGTACTCTTCTAATCTCGATGACCTGGATGGAGCCAGGGGTTTCAGTGCTATACGGAAACAATTATTGAAAAGAACATTTGCTTCGGTCTCTGCAAGTTTGGGCGCGGAGCTGATCATTCCCGCCGATATAGAAGGAGATGAGGGTAATAATTATGCCTATGATCTCAAGTTAGGTGTGTCATTACTCGATCTTGGTTATAATACTTACCAGTATAGTAATAACAGTCGCCTGGCCATTTTAAATAAAGCTAATATCAGCGACTCCCTGGTGCAATCAACTTTTGAAGGTCTTTCCGGTGTTGATGATCTTCCCGACAGCCTGCAGGTTGTTGCCGGAAGCACCAGTACGATCGGGGGGTATTTTCAATTGTATCAACCTATGCGGATCGTTATAAACGCTGATAAACATGTAAGCGGTCATTTTTTTATAAATGGAGAACTCACCATTCCATTAACGGCGGCCCTGGAGATTGGTGAAAAGAAAAAACTTTTTTTCCGGGAGATGAATCTTCTCGCTATTACACCACGGTATGAAACAAAGACAATTGGGTTCTACTTGCCGATGCTATACAATACCAACAAACAATTTTGGATCGGGGGTGCTTTCAAAGCCGGGCCTTTACTTTTGGGTGTCCATAACTTGGGCAACCTTTTTAGCAAAAATAAATTGCAAAACGGCGGGGGCTACCTCGCCCTGACTTTCCGGCCGGGAAAAAAGCAGCAACAAACTGATAAGCAGCAAAACCTGCAGTCAAAAAAATTATCCCGCCGGGAACGAAAAAACCTCGATTGCCCGGTGTTGTGATTTTTATAGCAGCAACCTGAATCCCCTTTATTTTTCTCTTTCAACAGCAATACTGCAATCTCCGATAAGTGCGGCCAAAGCTCCAACTGCTGCAAGTATGGGGGCAAATACGGCACCCACTACGCCGATCGTCAGTGGGAACGACATCACCTCTTTACCAGCCTTATCATGGATGGTAATTTTTCTTACATTACCTTCTTCGACCAGGTCTTTTACTTTTTTGAGTAGCTGTTCACCTTTAATGGTAAAGGTTTCTTTGAATGTGGATGACATAATTGACTTTTTTTATTGTAGGAAAATGTAACCCATTTTCCCGGTATTTCAAAAATAAACAAAGTTTGGATGATGAGCTGCCCGAAAAATTTTCAGATATTTAAGTTTCAATTTTTTTTATGCAATACATAATCATCGAACGGTTTCGACCGGGTACAATAAGAGCGATGTATGAACGCTTTGAAAAAAAGTGGAGGATGCTGCCGGTGGGAGTAACTTATATTAATAGCTGGCTCAATGAACCGGTGACGTTATGCTACCAGTTAATGGAAACTGAATCACCCGAAGCCTTGAAGCAATGGATGGAGCAATGGAACGACCTGGTGGAATTTGAAGTGGTGCCCGTGATCAGTTCTGCGGAAGCAAAGGCGAAAACTTACAGTTAAACAAAGGAAAACGAATGCTTCCAAAGGAAGCCTTTACCTTTATCCCTACATGAGTTTATATATTACCCGGTCAGTAATCATCATTACCTGCCCCAAACGATTAGCTCCTTACCTCGAGCAGGAAGTCAGGGAATTGGGATTTACCATTGATGAAGCATTTATAACAGGTGTCCGTTTATCCGGAACGATCAATGATTGTATCAAATTAAATTTGAACCTGCGTTGTGCCAGCCAGGTGCTTTACAGCCTGCAACAATTTGAAGCGGACAATGCCGATGCTATTTATAATAAGCTGGTCAATTATTCCTGGGAAACGATTTTACCAGACCCCGGCTATTTTTCTATCACCAGTAATGTCAATAACCCGACGATCAATAACAGTATGTTCGCCAACCTTCGGGTCAAGGATGCGATCGTAGACCGGCTACGGGAACAAAGAGGCACCCGGCCATCGACAGGTTCGGAACTAACGGGTGCAGTGATACATTTGTTTTGGAAAAATGAAAAGGCGGAGATATTTATTGACACATCCGGTGATTCACTGGGACGGCATGGTTATCGAAAAATTCCCGGGCAAGCACCGATGCTGGAAGCACTGGCGGCAGCGACGATCCTTGCCACCCGTTGGGACAAGCTATCGCCTTTTGTGAACCCAATGTGTGGTTCTGGTACACTGGCCATTGAAGCAGCTATGATCGCTACTAACAGGAGACCGGGGTTGTTCAGAACGAATTATGCCTTTATGCATTTGCAGGGTTATGATGAAGCAGTATATTTAAAGGAAGATGACTTACTGGAGCAGCAGATTATTGATGTACCGGGGCTGCGGATCATTGCTACTGATTATAGTGCAAGAGCTATTGAGAATGCCAGGAAGAATGCGGTTGCGGCTGGTGTAGCTAACCTTATTGAATTTGCAGTTTGTGATTTTGCTGCTACCGAAATCCCCCCCGGCGTACCAGGAATTTTTTATGTAAACCCTGAGTATGGAGAACGACTCGGTGATATTGCAGAACTGGAAGCAACCTACGCACGTATCGGTGATTTTATGAAGCAACATTGCGGTGGTTATTTTGGTTATATATTCACGGGCAACCTGGAGCTTGCCAAAAAAATTGGCTTAAAGGCTAAACGCCGCATCGAATTTTATACCAGCAAGATAGATTGCCGGTTGTTAGAATATGAGTTGTATAGTGGAACCAGGGAAACTAAAGTTTAACGTTCAATGTTTTAGGTTCAACGTTCGTTTAGCAGGTAAGTATTTCTTTTAAAAATTACTTAATTCAAAAAGTATCAACCAGTTTATTTAAATTATTATCAGCATTTTTGATTGTATAAAAGTGTTGACGTTCAACCTCAAATCCTTTAAAATGGAAATTTCAGCATTACAGCAAATTGTAAAGGAACGATATTTTAAAACCGATAGTGAAAGGGGGATCTATCATACTGCACTGTGGTTTTATGAAGAGGTCGGAGAGCTTTCTTCGGCCATTGCAAGCGGCGATCAGCAGAATGCGAAAGAAGAATTTGCTGATGTATTAATGTGGTTACTTACCCTGGCAAACCTGATGGAGGTGAACATGGAAGAAGTGATCACTGAATACCTGGCAAATAGCCGGAAACTGCCCTCAAAATAATTAGCCGATATACCCGACAGCTATCCCGCAAAAAAGTCTAAAAATTTCTGACGATCTTTTAAGTCTAACAGGTTTCAAATCGGTGAGCCTGTTGGGTACAGCGAATAAAGAAGGGCAACCCTGCAGGGTTATTATAAATTTGTTTGAATATGTATTGCCCGTTCTAAAGCTGTTATCATTTATTATACACAGCTATTCGTTCGCTGATAGGATCGATCTATAAAGCTAGCTGCGGTATAAAAAAATTAGAATTTTTATTTTATCGTTATATCCCCTTTTTCAAAAGGACCTTTAAAACTGCTGGGGTCAATACTAAAATGACGGGTGTAGATATTGTTTTGCTGGAAGAGGTTTTTTAACCAGGTAGCTGTTTCTTCAAAGCCCTTTGCATCTTTTGCATCAAAATCATTTAACTCCAGCCCTTTCGCTTCTTTCATCATGGCTTGTGGGTCATCAAGGTAGTAGTATAACACGGCCAGGTTGAAATAACTGGCGTATCTTATTTTACGGTCATGCTTGCTCGTGGATGAATAGATTTTTTTTATTTTTTCAAAGTAATCGATAACTGGCTTTATTTGCTCCCGCACACCCAGCATCGGGCTGCTGGCACTCATATTGAACAGCACTTCATTGAGTTGCTGGAAGGTCTGCCGGTGGGCACTGTATTCCGGGTGTTTCCGGCTGTCAATGATCCACATAAAATCGTTGACCGTCGCTTCACTAAAACCAAAATTATCCGTGATGCGATTGCTCAGGTCATGCATGGCCCTGTTCACAGCACTACGGTACAGGTCGCGGGTTACCACCATTGAGTTGACCAGGAAATAACCTTCCGCCAAGTATTTGATGGCAAATTCCGGACTCTTATACACTTGTTTATATTGGCGGCGGCACAACTCTTCGTCCATCACATGCATGCCTTTATAATCAGCAATGTTTGCCTTAGCTTCAAAACTATATACTACTTCCTGGTGATAGAAGACTCTGGTACCGGTGATCTGCCCGTTCCCGTTTTTTACTATTTCAGTTCTTTCTTTTACAGAAAATGATTCTGGCACCAGGTCACCCAATTTTATATTGATAGCTAAATGCGCATCCGCTGGTAATTTTCGCCATCCTTCCAGTAACACGGATTTATCGGGGGAGAGGTCGTCTAAAAAAGATTGCATGAGTTTTGTTCCTTCAATGGTAACATGATAGGTCCGGTATGTACTGTCGAGTCGCAGCTTAGGTAATGAACGGTATTGCACCGTAAAACGATAGCGGTCGAGATCTACTGATTTTTGTGCAGCAAGGGCCAGCGGAAAAAGTAGCATAGCAGCAATGTATAGTTTTTTCACAGAAGAGGATTTTATTGGTTTCATAACGCCGGGAGCCGGCAAATATTTCTAAAGACAGGCTTGCCTTATTTTTTTAGGCCTGTAATTGCCAGGAAACTCATTGATGGATAGTAATATCCCGTATTCATGGCCGGAACTTTACGAAAATTATCGCTGCACGTGCATAAAAAGGATTTGGCACGAATGGATTTTATTGTAGCTTTAAAATGACATTTATTAATCTGGTACTTTTTTCTGCTACCGGATATTCATCTCACCTGGCTCTGACTTACTAGCGCAATCCCGCCCTGTATTTATTAACCACAACCAAAAACCTTAACATGAGAAAGTCATTTTTATTGTCGGCTGGTGTCGCCATTGCTTTATTTTCAGTTATCAGGTTTGGAGGCACTAACTCCGAAACAGCCAAGCTAGTTCCCACAGCAATTGATGTGATCGAATGTGCACCCTCTTCTCCTTATGTAACCCGTGCAGTAAAGTTTACGCCTCCAGCACCCGGCTTTGCTGTAATGGTGCGAAAGAATGTTTATTCATTGACACCCGCCGAGATCACTTCACTTAAGACGGGCATCACGAATATGAAGGCACTACCGCTCACTGATCCCACCAGCTGGACTTACCAGGCCGCTATTCATGGTACAGCACTTCCCAACGCTTTACCATCTTGGAATTCCTGTCACCAGTCAGGCGCTGCTTTTTTCTTTTTGGCCTGGCATCGTATGTACTGCTATTTTTTTGAACGGATATTAAGAGCAAAATCGGGCAATCCTAATTTGACTTTACCTTACTGGAATTACCAGACCAATCCGGTTTTGCACCCGGACTATCGTAATAGTACTGCAGGCAATCCGCTTTATGATGGGACAAGAAATTCCAGTATCAATACTGGTGGATCTCTGCCGGCATCGATCGGTACTTCCATCAATAATGCATTACTGGAAATCCCGTATTTTGATTTCCAGGGCGGTATAAATGGTCCGCATGGGTCTGTTCATGTTACCGTAGGGGGCAATATGGTGAGTGTATCGTCTGCCGGGCAGGATCCTTTGTTCTGGTTGCACCATTGCAATGTGGACCGGTTATGGGATGAATGGCTGGGAAAGTGTGGTGGCCGAGCAGCCCCAACTGATGCCGCCTGGTTGAACAAGACCTATACTTTTTTTGATGAAACAGGTACAGCCATCAGTATGACCGGTAGCCAGGTGATAACATCTGCGAGCCAGTTAAATTATAAGTATGATGATTCGAAAAGCTGCTTCAAGCCTTTACCCTGGAAATGGTATGTGTACAAACGCTGGCCCCTGATCAAATGGCCTATCCCTTACCTCATTAATACTAAAATGTTAAAAAGATCATTGAAGGAGGCCAAGCCGGAAACACTAGATAACTTTATAAAAGAAAGGAATAAATCCCGGTTTAATTTTGACGATAAAGAAGCACCGGATAAGCTGATCATTGAATTAGAGAGTGTGAAAGTGGATAAATCACCCGAGGGTGTAGTAGAAGTGTACCTGAACCTGCCGGGCAATGAACAACCCAACGCTAAAAGTAAATCCTTTGTCGGGTTGTTGGATCTGTTCTCCGTACAACATGCCAATGCTCATCCAAATATGAAGGGGATGGCAAGCGAAACAAGGATTGAATTAAATGCAAGTAAGGCCGCCAGGGCATTGGGATTAAGCATGGCCGACCTGAAGAATGCCGAGATAAGTTTTTATGTACGGGGTAATACCCTGCGGGGAAAAGAACTAAATGCTGCTGCAGTAATAAAGGTGGGCGGTATCAATATGGCAATCGAACTCGCACAGCGATAGAAAAAAGTTTGTATGGATATAAAGAAATTATTGCACAGCTTCTTGCTGTTGTTACTGGTATCTCTCTCAGCTTTTTCCTGTAAAGGTGCAGAACCAAAGGCAGGAGCTAAAGGAGATACCATTATTCTTGCCCGTAGTGATTCCTCCTTTACGATCGAAGCAGGGAAAGCCTATTATCAAACAGCAGTGGTTACGACCGGCGAAAAAATAATAAGCGGGAAAAAATTATTGTTGTTACTCGACGAACCGGTCATCGGGCAAAATCCTGATGGTGTATACGAAGTCTATATCTGCCGGGAACAATGTACTATCAGCATTCTTTCCTCCTCCAGCCCAGGATTTGTGAACCTTGTGGATCTCTACGCACTAGCTGTAAATGATCCCCCAAAATCTCTTACTATTGATATTACAAAGAAAATAGCTGAATGGACAAAAACGGGACAAGCTCTTCCTTCCTTTTTTGTGACCATTGTCTTCAGGGGAAATATCATGCCCGGTAATGTGGAATCTGTGAATACGGGGAAAATAACCGTAAAAGGAATGCGGGTAGTGCAGGAGAATTAATTTTTCAGTTATGCAAGTTTCTTTCTTGCAAATAGCATCACATGCCCGTAAAAATTGTAGGTAGTGCAATGGTCCGGTGATTCATTTGTTTAAAGGTCTCATAATTTCAGGTAAACCCGGTATCAGCAGTTCTTTAAAAGCCGTTAAGGGTTTATACATCTCCTTCATTAAAGGATAACAGGATATTGGTCACTTTTGACGCTACTTTCCTGTAGTGCACCGCAGCTTTATCCAGCATGAACTTAGAAGCCTTAAAAACATCCGTGCCTTCATATTTATCGGAGAGATAGATCACTTCAGTTATACCCGATTGAATAATGGCTTTAGCACATTCGTTGCAGGGAAAGAGCGCCGTATAGATCTTGCAGCCCTGCAGGTCCATACCGATATTATTCAGGATGGCATTCAGTTCTGCATGGCAGATATAAGGGTACTTGGTACTTAAAAATTCGCCTTTCTTTTCCCAGGGGAAGTCATCATCATCACAGCCAATGGGTAGCCCATTATACCCCGCACCTACAATTTTATTCTTGTCATTCACAATACATGCGCCTACCTGTGTACTGGGATCCTTGCTTCGTTTGGCAGAGAGCAGCGCTACTCCCATAAAATATTCATCCCATGAAATATAATCTTGTCTTTTTTTCACGTTCAGCCAATTTGATTTATAAGAGGTTGATCACTTGTACCTAGTGCAAACATTAATCAAGGGTAAAGCAAATATTTTTTTCGCATCAATTTGTATGCACTCAATCCCGGTTCCCAGCTATCCCGGATCTCCTTTTCTGATTTTCCATCGATGATCTGCTGGCGGAATAAGCCAGAGCCCACCCGGTATTCAACAAGTCCCATTTCTTTACTGAGTTTGGAATCAAAGAATTGTTCTTTGTTTGGCGAAGCCTTAAACAATTCCATCACCCATTGCAGGTTGATCTGTTTGCTTTTTCTCAGCAGTTCCGTATCGTAGTTGCGCAGATCAAGCCCGTAACAAACCTCGTTCATAAACAAGGGCGTTTCTGACATGCCTTTAATACCGGTGGGGGTGAAAGAGAATTCGTATTTGCCTTTTAGTGCCGGGCTGCCTAATACCGTAAAAGGAAAATACGTACCGCGACCATGGTTAAGATAAATTCCTTCAAACATACAGGTGGAAGGATATAAGAGAATAGATTGCTGTGTATTCAGGTTGGGCGATGGTTTTACCGGCAGCGTATATGGCATATCATGGTTATAGGCGGCTACCGGTATAATAGTGATCCTGCACTTTACTTTTTCTTTTAACCATTCTTCACCATTGGCCATTTGTGCAAACTCAGCCACCGTCAGTCCATGCGACATCGGGATAGGGAACATCCCAATACCTGATTTGTATTTCATATCAAGCACAGGCCCATCCACCAGGTAGCCATTGGGATTGGGCCGGTCGAGAATCAGCATTTCTTTTCCATTCTCATAACAGGCTTCCATCAGTCTTACCAGGGCATTGATATTAGTATAAAAACGACAGCCTACATCCTGAAGGTCATAAATCAGTATATCAATATTCGCCAGGTCTTCTTTGCTGGGTTTGTTTTTGGCACCGTATAAAGAAATGACGGGTATACCAGTTGCTACATCGGTTTCATCGGCCACAGACACTCCAGCGCTCGCATTTCCCCGGAAGCCATGTTCGGGTCCGAATACTTTTACTATGTTTACCCCCAATGCTTTCAGGCTATCGACCAGGTGGGTTGTGCCGATGATGGAAGTGGGGTTGGCCATCATGGCGACCCGTTTTCCTTGCAGCAGGGGCAGGTATTTTTCTGTTTGTTCAGCACCTGTTTTAAGGGTGGTTTTATCAGTAGAAGCGTCTTGTGATTGATTTTTTGAACTTGAACAAAAACAGGAACCAACAGTAAGAACTGCAAGGAGTAATAATTTCATGGCAAAAAATTAATTGTAAAGGATAAATATACAGGATAATTATTTGCGGAAAAAGACTGCCGGATCGGTACATCCGGCTTACCGTGTATAATGCTGTTTATACTATGATCTTCTTATTTTTTTTGCTTAACTGCTGAAGGGGTTGGATGATTTATAAACTACGGATATATGTCGTCCGGGTCCTTCATAGGGCGAAGGACGGCCAATGATTCTCAGTTGGCTCACGTTGGTCCGTTTGCAGCAGTTGCTTCCAAAGGATGATTACTTTATTTAGCCACTGCCATCTTTACTTTCTTATTTTTTATTTTTTGGTCTTTGATCAGCCGGAGTGTTTCGCCGATCTTGATCTTCTTCACAGCTACAAAAGAAAAGAAATCTTTTACTTCGATCAGGCCAATATCTTCTTTTTTTAACTGGCCGCGGTTGGAAAGAAAACCAACGATATCAATTTTGTTGACCTTGTCTTTTTTTCCGGCAGCGATGAATAGGGTAGACCATTGTGGTTTGTCCGGCAGGGTACTGGTTTCCGGCAATTCAATTTTTTCTATTGCAGGGTCGATGTAAGCAGGAAGGGTTTCTTCCGGTGATAGTATAAGAATAGCAGTACCGCTGGCATCCATCCGGGCTGTTCTTCCATTGCGATGGGTAAAAATATCTTCGCTACCCGGCAAATGATAATGAATGATGTAACGGATATTAGCAATATCAAGCCCACGGGAGGCAAGGTCAGTTGTTACCAGTACATTAGCGGTGCCATTCCTGAATTTGCAAAGGGCTGCATCTCTTTCCTGCTGCTCCATCGCCCCGTGATAAAATACATTGACAATATCTTTTTCTTTTAACCAGTTACTGGTTCGCTCAACGGATTCCCGGTGATTACAAAAAATTATAGTGGACCGGTTGCCCAGCATACAGATCAGCCGGAACAAGATTTCTAATTTATCTTTTCCATCACTCACCAGCGTTTTTATGGCAAGCCCGTTATCTTCTGCTGTTTCATCGAGAAAATCAAGTTTGACCGTTTCCGTCATACCAATAAAATCCGGGACAGTCAATGCTTCAGTGGCCGATGTTAATATTCTTTTGTTGATCGATTTCAATGAACCGATAATAAAGGACATTTCTTCCTGGAAGCCCAGCTCCAGTGATTTATCAAACTCATCGAGCACCATTGTTTCAATACTATCGGTCGTGATATTGCCTCTCCGGATATGATCGGCGAGCCGCCCGGGTGTGCCGATCAGTAAGGCCGGGGGTTGTGTCAGGTTATTTTCTTCAGTTTCCCTTAAATGGCCTCCATAACAGCAGGTTACTTTCAGGTTGGTCCCCATGCTTTTAAATACGGTTTCAATTTGCAAAGCCAGTTCACGGGAGGGCACAATGATAATAGCCTGGGTTTTTGAATTAGCAGGGTTTAATAATTTAACCAGTGGTAAAAGAAAGGCCAGCGTTTTGCCGGACCCGGTCGCAGATAGCAATAACACATTATTATGTGCTGCAATGGCATTGATAGAAGCCAGTTGCATTTCGTTCAACGATTTGATATTTAGCTTTGCTAATATGTTGTCAGTGGAAATTTTATTGGGCATAGTCGCAAAAGTACGGTAGTTCTGCTTGCTATCCCGAATGTACAGGGTTTGGTAGTGGGTCAGGTTGAATTTTTTCACGCAAAGTCGCTAATTAGACAAGATGCAACGATTGTATTCTTAGCGGCTTTTTTCCCTCTGTGCAGCTTGGTGGTCTCTGTGTCTCTGTGCCTCCATAGTTCAACAATTTGAAACTAAGACCTTATTGGGTTTGAGTACGGTCTCAGTTTGAATTGCAGTGTTATATAAGATAAACCCAGACATAGCGAGAACAGAGAGATTCACTGCGTTTCTCTGTGCAGCTTGGGGAGGTCTGTTTCTCCGTGTTTCAAAATTTTGAAACTGATACCTTACCAGGGTTTTAGATTGTATCAGGATTGAAAAACTTCAACAGGGGTCGTTGAGTTCGCTGAGGGTTTAAAGTAGTTATATGCCGCGTGAAACTGGTTTACTAGCATTACTTATTGGAAAACAAACCCAGTCTTGAAATTATCAGCCATATGTTTTTTTAGATTTTTTTGTCGTGATGCCGGCTGATTTTTTTTCATTGTTTGTTTTTGGGGCAATGCTTTTTTTATCTGCAGGAAGGTGCGGGAATCCCGGGAAATCCTGGTCAATATGCGGATCGGGATTTTGTTGTACTTCTTCCTCTTTTTTTAGCGGGTTTGATTTTTTAGCCATGGTAGTTTATTGTACTTTTTACCTCAAAACATCGTGCCGGATAATAAGGAAGTCCACTTTTTTAAACCTTGGCATGCATTTTTCAGCATCCATCTAAATAAATTCATTTTATGAGCAATTCAAACACGAAATCAACAGAATTAACAGAGGGCCAGAAACCTGTAGAAAAGATTCCACAACCACCTGTTACAAAAGGAAAAAGGACATATGAAATGATGAAAAAACATCTTTTGGATGAGAACGATGTTATTACAGAGGAAGATTTCAAAAACCTGGTAGTAGCTGCTGAATTGCCAACCGATGAAGCTCATCAGCCGCTTATCATCACCAATGATGAGAACCGGCCAAAAGATGAAGATAAAGACCCTAAAATGATAACTCCCTGGAACGTTATTTCATAGTGAAATAACACATTTTTATAGGAATATGCTGCAGGGTAGCGTTGTCAATTTCGTTGATTAGCAAACTACTTGTTTTCCTTTATTTTGAACTATCGCTTTAAATGATCGATATGAAAAGAAAAATTGTTTTTTCAACCTTACAACTGGCCGTAGCGATGCTGATTACAGTCGGTGCAGGCATGGCACAAACAACGAGTAAAGAAAAGAAGCTCGTACGGGACAGTGATGAGGCAAAAGCTGATTTTATTAGCTCCGATGGACTTATGCAAAATTTATTTACCAATGCCTATGGGTATGCTATTTTCCCCAATGTGGGTAAAGGCGGTATCGGTATTGGTGGTGCGGCCGGTAATGGGATCGTGTATGAACAGGGAAATATAATTGGTAAGGCAAAGTTAACACAGCTGAGTATCGGCTTTCAATTTGGTGGCCAGGCCTACCGGGAAGTAATATTCTTTGAATCAAAAGCAGACCTGGATCGTTTCCGGGAAAATAAGATCGAGTTTTCTGCCCAGGCATCGGCTGTTGCAGCTACGGCTGGTGCTTCAGCGAATGTAAAGTACAAGGAAGGAGTAATGATTTTTACCCAGCAAAAAGGTGGTTTGATGTATGAAGCATCGGTGGGGGGACAGAAATTTAATTTCAGTGCCTTCTAACCAAAACAAACCTTAGTCGCGATCTTCTATCCAATCAATTTTTACCTTGCGGCGCATCAGTTCAGCAACAGGTTTACCGTTTGCGTCATACTCTTTCACGGCGATAAAGAACAGGTAAAGAGGTGTGGAAAGGTTTTTGAATTTGATTACCTCTTCTGCTTCAGTATGATATAATTGTTTGATCGCTTTGGTGCAGACAAGCCCTTTATCACCCATGCCTACGGTGGTCCGGTTGAAAGAGTGCCATTCTGCACTTTCCTTGAAAAACCAGTACGACCACCCGGTTTCGCTGATATTTAATTCCCGGTTAAGGTTGAATTTATCGCCTTCTCTCAGTTCCAGCAGGTTCAGGTAAGCAAAGTCATTGATGACACTCGTCTCTGTAAACCTGTAAACAGAATCTTTTATGCTGGCAAAAACATAGACCCCTTCAACACCGTTCAGCAGGATCTGGAATTTGAAGCCCTTTTTCTTCAGCGTTATATTGGATTGGAAATCCAGTAATTTATGGGATGTCTCGTCCTGTATAAGCCGGATAAACACATCTTTCTCCTGCGAAAAAGAGATCACGGGTATAAGAATAAATAATAGTAAGGCTGTTTTAAAACTGTTGAGTATTTTCATTTTTTAAATGTTGAGCAAATTTACTCTTTATCGGCGAAAACGTCCGGCCTTTGGCAAAAGACAAAAAGCAGGTACTTCCGGGCTGCTAAAATAAACTTATTGATCCGGAACCCGGAAGTATTGCTGTTAAGGATGGTGTACTCATAAGCACAGATGCTGATGGGGGTATTTTGGTTGTACCTGCCGGGTTATTTTTCTCCTAAGCTTGCTTTTTTTGTGTGCCGCATTCCAGTAGGGTAACGATTATTTTACTTTCTTTTTCTTAAAATAATCATATTTACCCGCTGTCCCTTTCGACAGGTTAATGGAGAGCAGGACAGTGGTTTCACTGCTGCTGAGGTTTTTGTTGTCAATACCAGATAAAAAATCTGGTTGCCGAAAAATATCCAGTCATTCTATTGGACCAGTACGGTATTTTAAGTCCAGTTGATCTTGCTGATTCAAGACTTCTTTCTAAGGCTTCTATTTTTGGTTTATTCTTTTCCAAATATTTTTGATGTTGTGTGGATTATTCATGGGGAAGTTCCGTTACGGGAATAAAAAAAATTTCAATAAAAGGTCGGCCACCTGAGCGGGCTGGTAGCCGGAAACGGCATCAAATTGGTATGGCAGGTGTATAAAAATTATTTGATGAAGTCCCGGCAAACCTCAATCCCCGAGCTGCGAAATCTCCATTCGTTAGCTAAATTCATGGATGCGCAATTCCGGATCCCGGGTACTTCCATACGCTTTGGACTTGATTCGCTGATCGGTCTTGTACCCGGTGTGGGCGATCTGGTTTCTTTTTTTATCTCCGGCTACATGGTATCGATTGCTGTCAAAAAAGGGGCGAGCGGGTTTGTACAGGCGAGAATGCTGTTCAATATTGTTATTGACGCCGTGGTGGGGGCGGTACCAATCCTTGGTGATATTTTTGATGTAGCATTCAAAGCCAATCAGCGAAATATGAAACTCTTGCAGCAGCATTATGGCGAGGGCAAACACCAGGGGAGTTCTAAAAAAGTGATTGTACCTGTGGTAATCGTAATGATAGGTGTGTTGGTTGGATTGGTTTGGTTGTTCTATAAGCTAATCAGTTGGGTATTTTAAACCCCGGCTCGTGAAGTTGCAGTCGGGATAACTTACCCCAAAAGAAACCTTCAAAAAACTAAAGCATATTGCAACATGCTATTCTACTGAATTTGGCGGAAGTCAAGGTTATACAGTGGTTACGTTTATTTTAAATCAAGTAATAAAAAGTCACAGGCCGGGAGGCCTGCGACAGCAGCGTATTCACAATCCAGGAATTTCAGTTTCACATAAATCAGTAGAGGTATGTGTTATATCATTTGTTATCAGCATTGCTCTTGTTAGCAGATATTAGCGCTGATATAATTGATATTCTAATATCATCTACTTCTTCATCAAAGACATTCCAGCAGAATGTAACTGCTACCAAATCGAACTCAGGGATTATTATTAGTGATTGTCCTCCGTGACCAAAACCAGCGATTACATCAGTGCCATCTTTGTCTGGCCTCCACCACTGAAACCCATATCCAAAGTCCAAAACTTGCGTAGTATCTGAAAGCCTATTTGTACTTTTCTCGATCCATTGAGTTGAGACAATTTGATTGCCCTCCCAGTTACCTTTATGTAGTACAAGCAATCCGATTTTTGCTAAATCCTCCGCCTCTAGATATAATCCTCCTAGTGCATCGGGAAACCCTGTGGGAGTTTTTTTCCAATGATAATTTTTAATCCCTAACGGTTCAAACAGATATTTTTCGGCATATTCGTCAAGATGCAGGCCAGTCGTCTTTTTAATGATTACAGACATTAATTGACTCCCACCACTGTTGTAAATCCATTTGGTGTCAGGTAGTGTATCCATTGGCTGGTTAAGTGTGAACTGAATCCAGTCGTCGCTTTTTTCCAGCATAAAAGTAGTGTTATTAGGGTCTGTATCTGGTGTGCCTATTTCATGCCACTCCATACCCAGTTTCATTTTTAACAAATGTTCAAGATTAGCTTTATACAAAGGATCTTCCACCTTCGATAGGTCAAAATCAGTTAGATAATCTAATATTGGAACTTCTGTAGAAGGTATTTTACCCTGATCGATGGCAATCCCAATTAGTAGAGAACTGATTGACTTAGTTATAGACTGAAGAGTATGAACTTCTCTATCTTTATAATATGGATGCCAAAATGGATGATAGTAATTAAACTCACCAAAAACTGTTGAATCTTGACAAGTATTATAGCCACATCCTATGGGGCTACTTTTGCCTTTACTAATCTTTTTGTAGTCATTTCTAAATAGAGTGTCCAGTACAAGCTTTCCGTTTTTGACAATAAAGATTCTATCAACATTCCCGTATTTTCCTTCATTAACTTCCTTTAAAAGAAAGTCAATTGGTTCTTTCCTCAGCCCTTCGATTTCAAAAGTGGAGTTTACAAAGAAGTCATTCGGCAATTCAGTATTCTCTTTGGCTTGCTGACATGCCACCAATAAAAAAGAAATGAAGGCTGTATAAAGATAAAATTTCATCTTACTTTTCTGATAAGGCATGTGTTTATGACTGAAGTTGATTTGTATTTATTTTAAGTCGAACGAAATTTTGTCAGCTTGGCCCAATCTGTACACCGAGCCAACCCAATTGCATGCAACAATTAAATATACAGCAATCCGAAGAAAGTTTCAAAATTTGGGACTTGATTTTCAACTCTTTAGTAATCGCCTTTTTGTATTGTTAGTGCGTTCATTTCAGCGGCATAAATTTCTTCTTTCAACATTAATTCGTCTGAAGGGCTTTCAATATTGACCAATTGCTCTCTTTTACATGCAGGTGCAAGTGAGGTTTAAATTCAAATCAGAATAATTTATAAATGATTTTTTAAACCTGCCCCTGAAACCTTTCCTGGAAAAGAAAAACCCTCATCAAAGCCTAGCCTGATAAGGGTTCATCTATTTAATGGTGCCCGGGGCCAAGGCTGAAAGCCGCAGGCGGCAGAGGTAGTTTGCAACTACCGACTTCTACTAAAAAAAATATATACAACAAAACAAAGATTTTTTTCAGTCAGTAGTCGCAGACTACTACCAACCTTTCATCATCTTCTTATTTATTTTTTCGGCATTCTCAGGACAACAGGGCCGGCTCAATACTCCCGCATTGAAAATAATAAAACCGACCCGGCTCTTTTTTCCCTGATGAAGATTGCTAAAGCTCTCGGCGTTGGTATGGCCGATTTGTTTACCGCCGATGATGTGTTTAAAGATGTAAACTCCGTTGATAAATCCCTGATGGAAAAAGTAAGTCTGATTGATTCCCTGGAAAAAAAAGAACGGGCAGCTTTCTTTACGATACTCGATGCTCTCGTAGCTAAGAAAAAAATGAAGGATAATCTTTCTAATGTGCTGCAGTTAGCTTAATAAAAAAGCCTCTGATTAATCAACGGCTTTTATCTCTTGTTTTATATAACTCCGTAGTACGCTGAGTTGCTTGCCAGATTCGGAAAGATAGAATTACTGGCTTATTGTTCCGAAAAACGAGTTTGCTTACTTCTTTTCCTTCGGTTCTTCTTTGTTTTAACCGATTCAACTTCATTAGTAATGCAATATTCATCTAAAATGCTATTGTAGCCCGCATTAGACATTTTTCCATAATTACCACATGGAGTATCATTCCATATACCAGTTCTCATTAAGTAACTTCTCTCGCCAATTCTGTAATACTCCAAATTGCCAAAGTTTACTATTTCCTGGTTTACCAATTCTGCACAGAAATAATTAACGCTATCTATCTTGTAAATAAGCAAAGTGGTATCACTAATATTTAAAACAGAAAAACCTGCTTTATGATTGATGGCTATTATGGCGTCCTTAAATGTGATTTTAGCACTATCCTGGGCATGACATTGCTTGCTGCTGGAGAAAAAAATAATCATAAAAAAGAACCAAATATTTTTCATATTATGCTTAATGGCTGATTGCTGTTACAGATGCATTATTCTTTTTTGAATATTTGAGGGTTTTTTTTCAACAGTAGTCCATTGTATTTTTACTTTTTCCCCATACTCTTTGTTAAACATATTAGTGTATACATCTCGTATGTCCTTATCCATTTTATTAACAGTAGCAATAATAACAAGGGCTTCATGATTTTTGCCTGCTGCACCAAACTGTCTAACTGTTTTAAGTGCTCGGTTTATAGCTGCTTTATAATTATCGCTGGCCCCTGCGTTAAACTCAACATTGGCCAAATATCCATCACTTTCAATTTGCTTATGATTGTCGGTATTAAATTTTGAACTTACCCCAACATCCCTCTTTTCCTTTTCATCGTATACTGCAATGTTAAACGGCACAGCGTTTTTTATCTCCTTTTTATCATGCCTCATTATAAAATCCCAACTTGGCAAAACACTGTTTTTATTCTGTTGCGACCTAGTGTCGCCGCCTATAGTAGTTTCATTTGCCAGAACAAGAGCCTTCTGACTATCATCATTTTTTGTTCCATCATCAAACTTGATATGCATATTTTCAAGTTTTTGAGTTGTTATATTTTGTACTCTTGTGATATTGATTTTGGTAAGAGCAGTCTTTTTATTGTATTGATAGGTTACTAAATATTCCTCAAGACCGTCAAGGTCAATAGCCCAAATAGGTTTATTTCCCGCAAATTGATACGGTGTGTACCATGGATACAATTTCGTTAATGGATCAACCGACAAAAATCTAACTAACCTCCTATCATATATTCGCATTCCATAATCTTGTATTCCTTCCCCTGCGTTCTTATCATTCTCCTTCCCGTTGAACCCGTAACGGTAGCCGTTTGTAGAACTATATTGTCTTCCAGGCATATCCATACCGCCTGGATAGTAGGCTGCGTCAAAGAACTACATTCAAATTACGAAAAATATGCTACAATTTTTGCTACGGGAGTGTTTACAAGTTTTGCGATTACCATATCCCGGTTAATAGTAT
>Ga0163149_10002561_pt1 | contig 21659 bp, 13 predicted proteins | sample OliLakLV19MP5G1_FD_148604 | JGI IMG/M metagenome (GOLD analysis project Ga0163149, IMG submission 148604) | Freshwater microbial mat bacterial communities from Lake Vanda, McMurdo Dry Valleys, Antarctica - Oligotrophic Lake LV.19.MP5.G1 | ecosystem: Environmental > Aquatic > Freshwater > Lake >...
TCAATTAGTTATATCGTTATTTATTAACAATTTGATTTTTAGAACTCCCCTTAAAATATTAACATTCACTAAATGAAAATATACATCGTATTTATTTTGCTTTTTCTGTTTCCATATGTGGTGTTTTGTGAAAACGACACTCAAAGAGGCAATGGCATGTTGTTTATACCCAACAAGGGTCAGATAGCTGATATGCAGGGCAATATCAGGCCTGAACTTTTATACGTTGGAGATGGCGGGGGATACAAGGTTTTTCTGGAAAAAAATAAAATACATTATGTGTTAAGTAAAACAACGGGCAGCAGAGATGATGCTAAGTCATCAGGCAACGCTTCGTGGTTATCCGAAAGTAAATTAAAAGCTGATGAGGCAAAAAATTTATTAGTCAACATTCACAGGTTTGACGTTGAGTTTGTAAATGCAAATGAGAACGTTGAGGTTATTGAGGATCGCAAAGTTGAAGGCTATAAAAATTTTTATTATTCACATTGTTCAAATGGAGTTACAAATGTTAATTCATTCAATCAATTGCTGTACAAAAATGTATATGACAATATTGATGTTGTTTATTACGGGGGAAAAGAAAATGGTTTGAAGTATGATATAGTGGTAAAGCCTAAAGCGGATTATAAGCAAATAAAATTGAACCTGAGTGGTATTGATGGTCTTGAAGTAAGAGATAATAACCTGGTAATTGAAACCAGTGTTGGGGAATTTGTAGAGTACATGCCGCGTGTTTACCAGCAAATAAATGGTAAAATTATTAATGTGAAGGCGGAATACGTATTGAGTGGTATAAATGAGGTTGAATTTAAAATTGAAAAGTATAACACATCATTTCCGTTGGTTATAGATCCTGTTAATTATTGGGTAACGTATTTGGGTGGCAGTGATGATGATATAACCAATGATATAACTGCCGATGCAACTGGCAATATGATTGTTGTCGGAAGTACTGCAAGTATAGGTTTTCCCGGCGCCGTTGGTACTTATCAAACAGTATTAAATGGGTTGCGTGATGTGTTAGTATCCAAATTTTCAGATAGTGGCGGTATGCTTTGGTCAACCTATTACGGTGGTAGCGGAGCACCAGGCGGGTTTGGGTTTTATGAAGATGTTGGTTGTGGAGTTGCTGCAAATTCTGCAGGTGATATTGCTATAACCGGCAAATGTTATTCTCCCGATTTTCCTACGAGTGCGGCCTGTTACCAGTTAACATTAAACGGGACGTGTGATATGTTCTTGGTTAAACTTACCTCTGCAGGTTTGAGAGACTGGGCAACTTTAATCGGCGGCTCAGATCCGGTAGCGGCGTTTGTTAAAGATGAAGCTTTTGCTACATGTTTTACTTCTGCTAACGAACTTGTTATTGCCGGTGTAACATCCTCAAATGACTTCCCTGTTACCGACGGAAGTTCGTTAGGAGGAAGTACTGATATTGGTATTTGTAAATTTTCATCTACCGGTTCGCTGCTTAAGTGCAGGTACATTGGAGGAACAGCAGATGAAATGGTATCATCCTGGATAAAGGGTTGTGATGTTATTGAGGATCATAGTAATAATATTATCCTGGTATCAAGTTCCGCTTCTACAGATTTTCCCGTTACTGCTGGTGCATTTCAAAATGTGCTTGCTGGTGGTGGTGGGTTTGGATTTACAGAGGATGTAGTGTTGCTGAAATTGAACAATTCATTGGGTACAGTATGGTCTACTTATTTTGGTGGAGCCGAATCTGAAACGGGATTATCGGTGGATGTAGATGCAAATGATAATATATTTTTTACGGGTTATACGTCTTCAATGAACCTGCCAGTATTAAATGCAGCGCAGGCTACTCCCGGCGGTAGCAGCTTCGGCGGCGCCTTTACCAGCGATGTGTATGTGGCAAGTTTTACAACCGGCGGAGCGCAGCGGTGGACAACCTATAATGGGGGAGTAGATTATGAATACAATCCATCCCTTTGTGTTGATGACAAAGATGATGTTTACCTGTTCGCTAGTTACGAGGATGGCTTTGTAGGGACCATGACAGTTTTTGCATGCGCCTTCCAAAAAAACTTTGCAGGAATAGAAGACCAGTATTTTACTAAGTATGATAATTCAGGTGCTCTGGTTTGTAATAGCTGGCTTGGTGGTGCAAGTGAAGATGATATAGATTATTGTATGGGTGGTATTGCGGAGTACAAAGGGTTTATTTATATGACCAGTACAACATTTGGCACCGGATATCCTGTTACCGCAAATGCGTATCAAAGTGCAACTTCTGCTTGTTGTTCAAATTATGCAGGCAATCTGGCAGATATTACCCTGGTGAAAATATGTGGAAAAAGTTGTGGAGATAACTCATTGGCCACAGTTGATTTTACTCAAACATATACACAGGTCACTATTTGTGATTCAGCATCAGTTGATTTCACAATAAATTATACACCTTGCGATCCTAAAGACATTATTTATGAATGGACATTTCAAAATGGAAGTATATCCACTTCTTCCCTGGCTCAGCCAACAGGCGTACGTTTTTATGATGGAACACACCATGTTAAATTAAAAATTACAACACTTTGTGGAGTAGATTCCGTTGAACACGATGTAATAACGGATGTAAGGAAACCGCTTGATTACTATCTCGGCGATACTACAGTTTGTATAGAAGGAGAAACTCAGATTACCATCAAAGACGCTCAAACAGCACATTGGACACCATCATCCGGATTGAATGATCCAAACTCTACCACTGTAATAATAAAACCTTCCGGCCTTGTAGCTTCATATACGGTTACGGGTATCTCCAATATAGGTTGTACATATGTTCTTCCTATGACAATTACTGTAGGGGCCGCTTCGGGCATAATCTTTGTTCCTAATGCATTCACTCCTAATAATGATAACCTGAATGAAATTTTTAGAGTAGAAGGTGAAGACATTACGGAATTTGATCTTAAAATTTATAACAGGTGGGGTGATTTGATTTGTCATTCACAGAGTTTAAAACAAGGCTGGGACCTTTAAAATTAAAGGTACCCTTGCGCAGGAGGATGTATATGTTTGGGTAGTTAATTTCAAATCCTTATGCACTGGCGACGATAATATTCGCAAAATGGGCCATGTAATGGTTACCAGGTAAACATTGTTTCAAAACCCTTTAAATACGTTCACTGAGTTCAATCAGTCTCTACCGTTTATCACTGAATTAGGCTGCTTTATCACACTTTCAGGGTCGTGTTGTGCATAATTTAATACATTTGTATTAATAAACACTAAACATGATGAACAAGAAATTTTTATTGACTGCTGCTGTTGTTTTGTCGTCTCTTTTGACATTTGCCGGTGATGATAATAAAGCGAAACTTATCGAAAAGGTTGAGAAAAAGGGCAACGAAATTGTTATCCCTTATGAAAAATATTTACTTCCTAACGGACTTATAATTCTTGTTCACGAGGATCATTCAGATCCTGTAATGCATTTAGATGTTACGTATCACGTAGGTTCTTACCGGGAGCAGGAGGGGCGTTCTGGCTTCGCACATTTCTTTGAACACATGATGTTCCAGGGTTCTGATAACGTTGCCGATGAAGAGCATTTTAAAATTGTAACTGAAGCGGGTGGACAAATGAACGGAACAACTACATCCGATCGTACGAATTATTTTGAAACGCTTCCTACAAATCAATTGGAAGTTGCCATGTGGTTGGAGTCTGACAGGATGGGATTTTTATTGGATGCTGTTACACAGAAAAAGTTTGAAGTGCAAAGAGCTACCGTTAAAAATGAAAGAGGACAAAATTATGATAACCGTCCTTACGGATTGGTGCATGAAAAAATTGCCGGCGCATTATATCCACAAGGGCATCCGTATTCATGGCCAACTATTGGGTTCATTGAAGACCTTAATAGGGTTGATGTTAATGACCTGAAGAAATTTTTTATGCGCTGGTATGGACCGAACAACGCTGTGCTCACCGTTGCAGGAGATGTAAATACTGCTGATGTGGTAAAGCTTGCCGAAAAATATTTTGGTCCTATTCCACGTGGTCCGGAAGTAAAATCAATTCCTAAAACACCGGTGACATTGGATAAGGATAGGTACATTTCTTATGAGGATAATATCCGTTTCCCAATGACCATGTATGCTTATCCAACCGTTCCGGGTCGTCATGATGATGAGGCTGCACTCGATGTATTGTCGGATATATTAGGTGGTGGAAAAAATTCGATCTTCTATCAAACATTTGTAAAAACACAAAAAGCGGTTCAGGCAACAGTGAGTAATCCATGCCAGGAACTTGCGGGAATATTTACACTAAATGTAGTAGCATTCCCGGGAGTGCCGCTTAAAGATATTCATGACAAAATAAAAGAGTGTTTTGTGGAATTTGAAAAAAGAGGTGTAAAAGATGAAGACCTTAGCAAATACAAAGCAAATTACGAAGCACAACTTTTTAATTCCCTTGGAAGCGTTAGCGGTAAGGCATCTACATTAGCTGCGGATCAGACTTTTGCAGGTGATGCAAGCTATATTAAAAAGGATTATGCACGTTACATGAAAGTTACTAAAGATGATGTGTTGCGTGTGTACAATAAATATATCAAAGGCAAACCAGCGGTAATACTTACTGTTTATCCGAAAGGAAAAGCAGACATCGTTGCGATCCCTGATAATTTTAAAACTCCTGAGAGAAATATAAATGCACCCGAGGCAGCAGAGTATAAAAACCTTGCTTACAATAAGGCAAAAGACAATTTCGATCGTCACACAAAACCTACCGCTGGTCCTAATCCAATAGTAAATGTACCTGCGTTATGGAAAGAGAATTTTGCAAACGGGTTAAAGGTTATCGGCACAAAGAGTGATGAAATACCAACTGTAACATTGCGTCTTTCGCTTACTGCTGGCCATCGTTTTGAACCAAAGGAAAAAGCGGGCATAGCAGCGCTTACAGCCGATATGTTAAATGAATCCACTCAAAAACATACCGGTGAGCAGATCAGTGAAATGCTGGAGAGTATGGGAAGTTCTATTCGAATTAGTTCAGGTGACGAAGAAATAAATATTACCGTTACTTCATTGTCAAAAAATCTGGATGCTACCTTAAAGCTCACGGAAGAAGTTTTATTTGCTCCTTTATTTAGTCAGGATGATTTCGAGAGAGTTAAGAAACAACAATTGGAAGGTATAGCCAACCGTGTAACTTCACCTGTTGCGATCGCAGATAACATATACAATAGATTACTATATGGTAACGATCATATAATGGGGATCCCTACAGATGGAACAGAGGCAACAGTTAAAGTGCTTTCTGTAGAAGATGTAAAACAGTATTACAATGACCATTTTTCTCCATCCATTACATCATTGGTTATTGTTGGAGATGTTTCAAAAGAAGCAATCCTTCCGAAGATAGATTTTTTGAAAAATTGGGCAGCAAAAAATGTTATAAAACCTGCTGAAGCAAAAAGTCCGGTGATAGATAAATCCAGGATTTATTTAGTGAACAAAGAAAAAGCTCCGCAATCTCAGATCCGTATTGGGTTCATGGCAATGCCTTATGATGCAACGGGGGAGTACTATAAATCACAAATGATGAATTACTCATTAGGTGGTGCATTCAACAGCCGTATTAACTTGAACCTTCGAGAGGATAAGGGATATACCTATGGAGCGCACTCTTATTTCACAGGTTCAAAATTTGCAGGCCCCTATACAGCAAGCGCCGGGGTTCGTGGTAACTCAACTGATAGTTCAGTAATTGAATTTATGAAAGAGATAAAGAACTTCGCAGATAACGGAATGAAACAGGAGGAGCTTGATTTTACAAGAAAATCAGTTGGACAAAGTGAGGCACTGAAATATGAAACACCTTCAAATAAAGCGGGGTTCTTAAAACGTATTCTTGATTATGATCTCGATCCGAAATATGTTGGCACACAATCTGAGATCCTGAATAAAATGAGTTTGGAAGAAGTAAACAGGCTGGCGAAGAAGAATCTTCAATATGATAAAGTGAATATACTGGTTGTGGGGGATAAAGCAAGTGTTGGTGAGGGCCTGAAAAAATTGGGTTACGAAGTGATAGAGCTGGATTTGAACGGAAATCCTGTAAACGTCGCTAATCCAGAATTGCCTATGAAAGAAGTTGAGAATAAGAAAAAGGTAAAGGATTAATTTTGGGTATTCAGTATTCGGTGATCTGTGAATCGGTCACTGAATACTGATAACTGATCACCGATTACATTTTCCTCTTCCCTTGAAAAAATCGCGTTAATAGTAATCCGCATTCTTCTCCCATAACGCCTCCTGTAGCTGTTGTTTTCGGATGTAGAATTGAAGAACTCATATTTGAGTATCCTCTTTTAAGATCAGCAGCACCATAAACAATTTTATTTATTTGCGACCACATCAATGCTCCACCGCACATCACGCAGGGTTCAAGAGTAACAAACAAAGTACATTCATTTAAGTATTTACCGCCAAGTGTATTGGCTGCTGCAGTAATAGCCTGCATTTCTGCATGTGCGGTAACATCGTTAAGTCTTTCTGTTAAGTTATGGGCACGTGCTATAATACGATTAGCGATCACAATAACAGCGCCAACGGGCACTTCATCAAGAGCGTAAGCCTTTTCCGCTTCTTTATAAGCCTCACGCATAAAATATTCATCTGTGAAAATATCCATAATATGTTTGAAATACAGTAAATATAATTGGTTTAACTGTATTAATACATGTGGTGCCCGACAAATTTCCCAATTGCCACTAAGTCACAGAGGCGCAAAGGTTCACAAAGAGTAAATCTTAGTGTTTTTCTTCGTGTCTTAGTGCCTTTGTGGCAAAGTGAAATCAATATCAACTCAGGAATTTTTGTCGACATTTAATGGGGGTAATTTTTAATTCTTAATTTTACAATTAGTTTAAAATCTGCCTTCATAAATCTAAATTCTTAAATTAATTATATGTTACGTACAAATACCTGCGGGGAATTGACAATAAAAAATGTGAGTGAAGTTGTTACCCTTTGTGGATGGGTACAGCGCACGCGCGAATTAGGGGCTATGACTTTTGTCGATTTGCGTGACAGGTATGGAATTACGCAGCTTGTTTTTAATGTGGATTCAAATCCTGCTTTGTTTGAGGAGGCGAAAAAACTGGGTAGAGAATTTGTAGTAAAAGCTTCAGGAAAAGTTGCGGAAAGAAGCAGTAAAAATTTAAAGATGCCAACAGGAGAGATCGAGATCCTGATAGAAAAAATTGAAATATTAAATGGCTCTTTAACTCCGCCATTCACTATCGAGAACGAAACAGATGGAGGAGAGGAGTTAAGAATGAAATATCGTTACCTGGATTTGCGTAGAAATATTGTGCGTGAAGGATTAGAATTGCGCCATCGTTTGGCCTTAGAAACAAGAAATTATTTAGACAAACAAAAATTTTTAGAAGTTGAAACCCCGGTACTGATCAAATCAACCCCCGAAGGTGCGCGTGATTTTGTGGTGCCATCGAGAATGAACCAAGGGCAATTTTATGCTTTGCCACAATCACCGCAAACATTTAAACAGTTACTAATGGTGGCAGGTTTTGACCGCTACTACCAGATTGTGAAATGTTTCAGAGATGAGGATTTGCGTGCCGACAGACAACCTGAATTTTCTCAAATAGACTGCGAAATGAGTTTTGTTGAGCGGGCAGATATTCTTTCCATGTTCGAAGGATTAACGAAACATCTTTTTAAAACTGTTAAAGGAATTGATATACCTGCATTGCCGCATATGACATACGCTGATGCAGCGAAATATTATGGCAACGATAAGCCTGACACGCGTTTCGAAATGAAATTCGTTGAGTTGAAGTCCCCCTTGGAAGGGGGTGTCCGCAGGACGGGGGATGTAGATATTGTGAGTGGAAAAGGATTTAAAGTTTTTGATGATGCACAATTAGTCGTTGGTGTTTGCGCCAAAGGCGGTGGAGAATATACACGTAAGCAGTTGGATGAATTAACGGAATTTGTAAAGCGGCCCCAAGTAGGCGCAACCGGTTTGGTTTACGTTCGGTATAATTCCGATGGAACATTAAAATCATCGGTAGATAAATTTTATAACGAAGAAGAACTGAAAAAATGGGCTGCTGCATTTAATGCGCAACCCGGAGATCTTATGTTGGTGTTGGCGGGGGAGACAAATAAAACACGCAAAGCACTCAGTGAACTTCGCTTAGAAATGGGAACACGTTTGGGCTTAAGGGATAAAAATAAATTTTCCTGTTTGTGGGTAGTTGATTTTCCTTTGTTGGAATGGAACGAGGAAATAAACAGGTGGTCTGCTATGCACCATCCATTCACTTCGCCATTAAATGAAGATATGTTGTTATTTGAATCTGATCCGGGAAAAGTAAGGGCTAATGCTTATGATATGGTTATCAACGGAGTGGAAATAGGTGGAGGTTCTATTCGAATACACAATAAAGAACTGCAACAAAAGATGTTCGAATGTTTAGGATTCACTCCAAAAGAAGCACAGGAGCAATTCGGGTTTTTAATGAATGCTTTTGAATACGGTGCCCCTCCACATGGCGGTATCGCGCTGGGTTTCGACAGACTATGTTCGCTCTTTGGCGGTTCTGATTCTATTCGTGATTTTATCGCTTTCCCCAAAAACAATTCAGGCCGCGATGTGATGATCGATGCTCCATCTGCAATTGATCAAAACCAATTGAAAGAATTGGGGATTTCGATCTAATTACTTTTTGTACTATCAGAAATTTCCTGTAGAGATTCAATGATGGTCATCATGTCTTCTGCATATTTTTCTTTTTGATCTGCACGGGTCCAAACAACAACCTGGTAAAATTTATTTTGTGTTTCAATGATTGCCAGTTTATAAAAGATATTCTCGTTTTTTACTTCACCTTCTATTTCTGTGATCAATGCTTTTGCTCCGTTGATCTCTTGTCTACCAGGAATACTTATTTTGCCGCCCTTTACAAAATCCTTAAATGGTGTCGATACTATATTTTTATAATAAGTGTCAATATCATAATCCAGGTCGTAAGCCTGCATATCGGCTTTTGATTCGTCGATTACCAGCAAATAAAATTCTCTTTCTGTATTCTCGTATTGTGAGGAAGCGCGTTCGTGCATACCCGAAGATGCCTTAAGATATGAAGGGATAGCGATGGAGTAATTGTCGTTGATCACCACTTTGTTGAACACGACAGAAGATTTGCAAGAAAATAAAAACAAACAAAGTGAGCTTATAAATATTATCGTGCGTTGCATAAAATAAATTTTGCTACGAAAGATAATAAAATGATAGTGAAATTCTTTAATCCGGGTCCTGATTATTTTATCAGGTTCACATTTCCGGTATATCTTTTTCTGCCGGTATTTGATCCGGCTACATTGATTTTCCACACATACACGTCCTGTTGGGCTATCATAGTTCCACCATTCGCGCGACCATCCCATCCAATGGCAGGGTTGTCAGATTTAAAGATCAGGTTTCCCCAGCGATCAAATATTACCAACTCGTATTGTTTCTGGTCGATGCCGGTTCCAACAGGACAAAATAGATCATTTACTCCATCTCCGTTTGGGGTAAATGTATTTGGGACGTAGAAGGTAAAATCTGTAGTGATTTTTATAAAGTCGAAGATGCTGTCCATACAGCCAAACTGATTTGAAACGATTAAAGTTACTTTATATGAACCGGTATCAGGTGCAGCATAATGGTGTGAAGGATTTTGTTGTGTGCTGTATGAGCTTATTACATCGCCAAAATTCCAGCTCCATTGTGTTGCTCCAATTGATTGATCGGTAAAATAAACAGTATTGTTTAATAGCGTTGGGTTGGCTGAGGAACTAAAGTTTGCCAGGGGATTTGGAAATACAGTGATGTAATTATTTTGAGTTGCAGTATTAATGCAGCCGTTATTGTCTGTTACGGTTAATGAGACGTTGTATGATCCCGGATCATTATAGCAATGTGTTCCTGTGTTCGAAGAAGGGTTATTTCCATAATTCCATATTGCACTTTGTGAATTTAAAGTGGTGTTTGTAAAATTTACACATAGTTCTGAACAGCCTGATTGTTTGTCAGCACTAAAAGAAACTACTGGAAGTGGATGTGCAAAAGCATTTAAGGTTTCTGTAACAGTACATCCATTTGCATCTGTTATAGTGATGCTGTATGTGCTGTTTAATGAAGGGGCGACTAAAATATTTTTGTTTAATTGTCCGGTCGACCAGGAATAATTATAAGTAGGAGTACCACCATTTGCCTGGCACGACAAATTAGTATTGTTTCCAATACATACTTGAATAGGAGGAGTAATATTGACAATTAACTGAGGAGGAGAAACAATGTTGAGGTTAGTGGTGATAGTACATTGATTTGCATCAGTAATAGTACATGAATATAATCCTGCCGGAAGATTATTTTGAGAGGAGTTTGGACTATTTGAATTTGACCAATGAAATGTATAAGGAGCGGTTCCGCCATTCGCGTTTATGTTTAGGCTGCCATTATTAAGGTTATAGCAGGTGGTATTGGTAAGTGTGTTAATTGCACTGAGAGCATTTGGAGATGATATTTGAATTGTCTTTTGATCAAAACATCCGTTCCCATCTGTAACAACCACTGAAAAAGTTCCCGCGCAAAGCCCGGTCGCGATCGCGTTTGTAGAAGTATTGCTCCATAAAAAACTATATGGTCCGGATCCTCCGTTAAATATTGCTGTTGCTGAGCCATCACAGGTGCCAAAACATGTTGTAGAATTTGAAGAGGAAATACTTGCTGTTACGCCATTAATATTAGCTATAGAAGCTGATCCGGTAATTGTGCATCCATTTGCATCTGTTACAATAACCGAATAGATACCAGAGGGAATGTTAGAGTTGTTTGATGATTGAGTTCCATTATTCCAGCTATAGGTGAATCCACCAACACCCCCCGAAGGATTAACACTTGCAGCCCCATCATTTTGATTGCAATGAGCATCGGTGGTATTGAATAATAATGAAAGTGACGTAGGCTCGTTTACATTCACATTATTTATTGCGGTGCATCCGTTTGCATCAGTAACTGTAAGCGAATAAATTCCTGCGGCCAATGTTGATATACTATTAGTAGTTGCATTTATTGACCAATAAAATTGATATCCTCCTGCACCGCCAGTGCCCGAAGCAGAAATGCTGCCTGTAGAGTCGCCATTACATAACGCATCTGTTGGGTTTATTATCGCTCCAACAGCAATCGGCTCATTCATTATAACGGTATTACTGTTCGCGGAACATCCGTAAGCATCTGTAATTGTAAGCGAGTATGTGTTTGCACTTAATGCAGTGATGTTTACTGTACTGGCAGTATTGCTCCACAAATAGTTATAAGGCACAGTTCCACCTGAAGCAAGAGAACCAATAATGCCATTGTTGCCGCCATAGCAGGATATAGTAGATGATATTGCAACTGTTGTGGTAAGCAATTGTGGTTGTGTGATGGCAGCAGTTGTTGAAGAAGTGCATCCTATATTATCCGTTACTATTACACTATATGTTCCTGATGGTAATCCTGAAATGTCACTGTTTGTATTTCCGGGCACAGACCAATGATAACTTAATGGTGCCTGGCCGCCAATAACTCCAACGGATGCTCCACCATTATTCTCACCAAAACATTTTACGTTTGTTATAGAAGTGATAATTGCAGTAGGGGAGGTAATTGTAATGTAATTTGGAATTAATATTGAATCTGTTCCACAGGGAGTAATTACAATTAGCCTTACATCAAACGTTCCGATGTTCGGATAGGTAATTGCCGTAGGATTTTTTAAGGTTGAGGTTTGTTGCGATGCGCCAAAAAATGTCCATTTCCATTGGGTGTTTGCTGTATCGCACAAAACACTTAGGTCTGTAAAATCAATAGGACGATTTTTGCAGCTGGAATTTGTTGAAGAAGAAAAATTTGTTGTGATCCGATTCTCTCCGCAACTGAATCCACATATTTTTGTAACGGAAGCATCGCCACTTCCTCCTCCGAAATTTCTTTGATATGCACCTGTTGTAGTCGGAAATCCGGTGGCCGCTTTTCCGGTAATATATACATCATAATTATTTATGGCAATTCTTCCGCCAATAGTAAATGAGCCATCATCATGTCCCGGGCCGCCAATGTATGTACTGCATAATTGATAACCATTCTGATCATCAAATCGCGCAATAAAAAAATCTTCTGCGATAATGCTTTGTAAATAGGTTAACGAGCTTCCCGCTCCATTTACAGGCTGGTAAGCACATGATGTAGTTGGAATGCTATTTCCGTAAGCCCCACCGCTCACATAGATGTAATTGTTTGCTTTGTCCACGGCTACACCATAAACTTCCACACCCCATACTGATGTCCCGTAATAAGTTGACCAGATTATTGCGCCAGTGTTTTTATCCAACTTACAAATGTAGCCGCATCCATCTCCTCCACCAACGTAATTTGACTGATAACACCCAGTAGAAACCGGGAGGTTTGTAGAGGAGCTCAGTCCTGAAATGATCACATCGTCATTTGCATCCGCTGCAATCCCCATTCCATATTCATCAAATGATCCGCCATGGTATGTCGACCATATTCTTGCACCTGATGTATTTAGTTTTATTGCGAAAGCATCGTTTGCTCCTCCACCATAAATGGATTGAGCGCATCCTGCAGTTGTAGATAAATTATTTGAGGAGCTTCTGCCAATTACAATAATATTATTAGAGCGGTCTATATCCACCTCGGAAGAAATTTCCGCACCAGTGCTGCCATAGTATGTTGCCCATGATGATGATGTTCCGGCCGCATTAATTTTTATTACACATGCATCTATTGTTCCACCACCGTATGTTGGTTGAAATCCACTTGCTGTTCCTGGTAACGATCCTCCGGTTTGGCCTGTAACGATTATATCCCCATTTGAATCTGTTTCAATGGAAATCCCAAGGTCATTTGTAATACCTCCGTAATATGTTGCCCACTGCCGTACGCCAGCCGAGTTAAATTTTGCAATAAAAATGTCACTGCCTGTTCCTTTAACGGGTTGTAGAGAACCAGCTGTGCTTAATCCTGTTGATAATGTAGTGCCGGCGATAAAAATATCTCCACTATTATTTACAATCACTCCATTTGCAACATCATTTTGATTTCCGCCATAATAGGTAGTGAACAATAAATTTCCATTCGCATTGAGTTTAGAAATAAAAGCGTCGTTATTTCCTCCGTAAACGGCTTGGAAAGCGCCAACACTCGAAGGAAATACCGTTGATGCAGTTTGGCCGACCACGATTGCATTGCCGTTGTTATCTACGTCCAGCCCAAACGATTGATCGGCCCCGCTGCCTCCGAGATAAGTTACCCAGGGGTCTATCACTAATGGGACATCAGTTCGGAAGTTTGAAAGTTTAAAGTTTACGGTTGTTCCGTTTAATACGTATTCTGCTTTTACATCGATGATTACTCCATCAACTTCCTGGTAAACTTTTGGAATACTTTCTATTAATTCTCCCAAACTCGTTTCTATTATTAATTTTTCATTTTCAATTTTTAATTTCTCAGCACCGTTATATTTTAATTTTATATCGTTGGGGTTACCTCCCGGATTAACCATAAGATCATACTTAAATCCTTTTCCAGCGTTATTGTAAAAGTGAACATCAATGTTGCTGTAAACATTTTGGTAAATTATTTTTTCAAATGATTTCACATTGCTTATTCCGGAAGGGCATTGCTCATAGTAATAATTAAAATAATGCGCTGATGTTTTCTCGCAAATGATCGCAGGGTCTTGCTTAGCATTAATAAAATCAACGTCAATGCGATGACCGAATTTATCAACTTCATTTTCATTTGGAATAAGGTTCTCTTTATTTTCTGACATTGCAGGTTTTTCTAAAACATAACTCAATCCATTGTTGCGAAGAAAAACATTTGTCCCGTGTTGTTGAGCATAAAATAATATTTCAGGGTGAGGGTTATTATGGTTATCACAAACTTGTCCCTTGTTTTCGATAAATGTATTTGAGGAAAATGAAAGTGATGGCGATGCAATTAAACAAAGTAGAAATTTTATGATCTGTAGGCAGTTATTTTTCATGAGTTTTCGCTTATTTAAAAATGCCTTTATTACCACAAAACAGCGAATATAACATCTTAAATTCGTAGTATTCATTTATACATTTATGGCCTAATTATTGTTTTTTTTGGATAAAAATGATATATTTACGTAATATTCAATGAAACAATCTGAGGATCTTTTTAATCTTATAAAGTCTCTTAAAAGGACGGAAAAAACCTATTTCAAAAAGTTTAGTCAGTTTCATATAAAAGGGGGGCAAAATAATTACGTTCGTATTTATGATGCAATAGAGAATCAAAAAACGTATGACGAGAAAAAATTACTTGATTTATTTAAAGGTGAACCACTTACAAATCAGTTTTGGGTTGCTAAAAATTATTTATACAATCTAATTCTGCGATCACTGGAGTTATACCACTCAAGTGTAGATTCCGAATTGCAGAGTATGCTGCATCGGCTAGAAATATTGTATAACAAAAGTCTTTTTGATCAATGTGAGAAAATTGTGGAAAAAGGAATTCAACAGTCTTTAAATTTTGAAAAGCATCTGATGCTTTCTGAATTTCTAAACTGGAAAATGAAATTATTCCAGAACAAGGCTTATTCCGGAGTAACAATGGAACAAATAAATGAGGTGTACTCACAGCTTGACGATGCTGCAGCTAAATGGAGGAATTATAATGATTACAGCAGATTGATAAATGTAATTTATAAAAAAAGAAGAAAATCTGGATTTGTAAGAACAGAAGATCAGGCTGATGAGTATGAACAAATGATTCGGAATCCTTTATTTTCTTCTGAAGAGAAAGCAAAATCATTTCTTGCTAAGAACCACTACTTCACAGTTTATATTACATATTATTTTACAAAAAATAATTTTGATAAGGCCTTGCAATACAGTAATAATCAAATTTCAACGTTTGATCACTTTCCAATAATGAGAAGTAATTTACCTTTTGAATACTTTATTGCATTAAAAAATAATGCACTCATCAACCGGAGGTTATTTCAATACGAAGAGGTTATTCACATTGTTGAAAAACTGAATGCTATTGATACTTCGTCTGATACATTAAAAAATAAAATCATATATGCTGCCTTTAGTAATGAACTGGTAATACGAATTAATTTAGTTCAAATAGATGCTGCCGAGAAAATTGCGGACCGTATTATTGAAAGTCTGGAGAAAAATAAGATCGTGGATAAGGCTGATGAGGTAACAATATATTATAACATTTCGGTGCTTAAGTTTTTGAAAGAAAACTATAAAGAAGCCAATTATTGGCTTGGTAAAATAATTAACGAGCTGGCGTTGGATGTAAGAAGTGATTTTCAATCTTTCGCCCGTATTCTAAGGTTGATTATTCATTATGAAATGGGGAAAATTGACTTGGTTGAATATTCAATCAAGAGTACTTATCGTTTTCTTTCTAAAAAGAATATGCTATACAAAACGGAAAAAATACTTCTAAATTTTATTCGTACAAAAGTCCAACGTTTGAATAATTCTGCCAGTACACATTCTGCATTTAAGCAGTTAAAAATGGAAATAACAGAGGCAGCTGAAGATATAAAAGAGAGTGCGGTGCTCAATTATTTTGATTTTATTTCCTGGCTGGAGAGTAAAATAGAAAACCGATCATTTGCAGATGTCACATACAAAAAAGCTCAAGCTTATCGTAAATGAATGCAAGAAAAAACAGCCTCAAAATATTCTTGCAAAGGGGATGAGATTAAGTAAATAATTTTTTATCTATCTGAAGCCATTCCAATGCTGCGCCAGATAACAAAAGCTCTTTTGTTATGTCATCGTATTTGCTTGAGCGAATCAATGTGCCTGGTTCATTTTCTCCCAATGGGAAAGGATAATCAGATCCAAGAGCAATGCGGTTAGCACCAACAAGATCCACAACGTAATCAAGCATCTTTATATCATGTACTAAACTATCGAGCCAGAATTTGCCAAGATAATTTCTTGGGTTAACATTATTGTCAATAGCAACCAAATCTGGTCTGCATTCAAAACCATGTTCAATACGTCCTATAGTAGAAGGGAATGAACCACCTCCATGTGCAAATGCAACACGCAATCTTGGAAGTTTTTCAAATATCCCTCCAAATATCATCGAACAAATTGCCAATGATGTTTCGGCAGGCATGCCTACCAGCCAAGGTAGCCAATAGCGCTGCATTTTTTCTTGTCCCATCATGTCCCACGGATGAACGAACACACTCATGCCCATCTCTTCACATGCCTGGAAAATAGGGAAGAGGTTAGCATCATTTAAATTCCAATCGTTTACGTGAGATCCAATTTGTATTCCTGCTAAGCCAATTTTTTTGCAGCGTTCCAATTCCTTAATCGCTATTTCGGGCGCTTGCAATGGAATAGTTCCAAGCCCGATAAAACGTTTAGGATATTTCTGAACTATACCTGCGATATGATCATTTAAAAATTGAGAAAGTTCCAGGCAATCTTTTGGTTTTGCCCAGTAGCTAAACATAACTGGAACAGTGGATAATACCTGCACATCCACATGATGCCCATCACATTCTTTCATTCTTGTTTCAGCGCTCCAGCAATTATCTTCCACTTCTCTGAAAAATTTATCATCCATCATCATCTTCGCACAGCAAGGCTTGTGATGATCTAAACGAATAAATCCTCCATAACCAAATTTTTCTTTCCAATTCGGAATATGTTCTGGTAAAATGTGAGTATGTATATCAATTGTGAGTGCTGAGTGCTGAGTGCTGAGTGTTCTGTTCATTTCTTAGTTTCCATATATTTTATAAAACCAATTAAAAGTTTTCTCACTGTAATAATATTTTCAAAAATGGAATTTGTTTGTTCTTGGGTGCAAAGGTCTAAGTCTAGGCAGAGATAAATTTGTGTTTCCAATTCATTCAATGATCCTTTCGCAATATATAAAAACTGAATTGAATCTTTAACGTGATTTCTGCCAATGCCTTCCGCAATATTTGAAGGAACAGAAATGGCGGATCTTCTTAGTTGTGATATTAATCCGTATTTTTCTTCAGGAGGGAAAGTTGAAGAAGCGAGATATATGACTTTAACTAAAGCCCGAGCCTCTCTCCAAACATTTAATTCAGTATAGCTTTTCATTTTACAGACAACTCAGTACACGCAACTCAGAACTACTTAGTGGAAACCGGCGGCTCCATCACATGTCCGCACTTTTTACATGTCCGAAGATCTGCGCTACCATAAAACTCAGCAAATGTTTCCTGGAACTGGGTCATGATATTAGTAAGCTTAAACTTTTTTTCAAAAAGTTTGTTATTGCATTTTTCACAGAACCACATCAATCCGTCTTGTTCATTGTCTTGCCGCTTACGTTCCATTACCAATCCAATTGTATTGGCACCTCTTTTAGGGTTATGCGGTACTCTTGGAGGAAGTAAAAATATATCTCCTTCTTTAATAGGAACGTTTACTGCTTTACCATCTTCCTGTATACCTACTTCTATATCGCCTTCGAGCTGATAAAAAAACTCTTCGCTTTCATTAAAATGATAGTCTTTGCGGGCATTGGGCCCGCCAACTACCATTACAATGAATTCTGTATTTTCATATACTACTTTATTGCCTACGGGAGGTTTAAGTAGGTGGCGATTTTCATCGATCCATTTTTTAAAGTTGAAAGGACGTCTTACACTCATTGTTTCATTATTAGGGATAGTACAAGATATAAAATTAGCCTGATAAATTAGAATGATTTCATTAACAAAGATTAAATTTACCGGGAATGAGCATGGTAATAAAAAACCTGGAGAATAGCATCCATTCTCTCGTTGATGGAGAGGAAAAAATTGAAGCACTTATTGCATTGTCGAAAAATATTTCTGTCGACGACGCATCAAGGGCATTGCAATTATTAGACGAAGCTCTTGTCGTTTCAAGAAAGATTGAAAGTAGAAAAGGAGTTGCCGATTGCCTTGTTGGGGTGGTAAAATTGAAGCAAGGTGAGATTAAATTCGATACGATCATTCAAATGTTAATTGAAGCTCTGGATTTGTATAAATCCTTGAATGATTTGGAAGGCGAGCTAGTTGTTCTGAATTCTTTTGGGAATTATTACAGCCTTGAGCGTCAACATGACAAAGCCTTTGAGTATTTATTTGAGGCCAAACAAAAAATCATTTCAAATTCTCAAGCTTCAGTCGGTAATCAAATCCAGACCAATATAAATATTGGCCACGCATATGCGCGTTCACAAAAGCATGAGTCAGCCATAGAGTATTATTCTCTTGGAGCTAAACTATCTGAAGGTTCAGGAAACGAACTTATACTTGCCCATACACTAAGTAATTTGGGAGGGTGTTATTATACCACAAAGGAATACGATAAAGCGCTCGCCTTTTTTTCAAAAGCGTTGAGTATAGGTGAAAAAAATAATTTTGTGCGAATAGTCATCCTTACACTTAATAGTCTTGCAAACGTTTATCACGATCTGAAGAATTTTGATCAGGCGATCGATTGTTATGACAGAAGCATCTTGTTGAATAACAATATGTATGAAGTGTCAAGATTTTTTTCTTTGAAAGGAAAGGCAAATACGCTAATTGAGAAAAAAAGACCGAGAGAGGCGATTGTGCTTTTAGAAGATGCCCTCCAGATCTCTACGAATGGCAATTATGAATCAGAGCTGGAATATATTTTTCTTTTTTTATCAAATGCGTATGCGCTAAATGAAGAATATAAATTAGCATGGGAATATTCTCTTAAACATAGAGAGGCTCTTAATAAAAAGCGAGAAAAGGAACAATCTGAAAGAATATTGGAACTTGAGAAGATGAGTTTGAGGCAGGAAACGGAGATTGAAAGATTGAAAAATGTAGAATTAAAAGAAGCGAATCGCGAAATTGTTTCAAGTATAGAATACGCAAAACATCTGCAACGTGCATTTCAGATTTCCAATGAAAGAATGAAGAAGATTCTTCCGAATTCATTTGGTGTTTTTAATCCTAAAGATATTGTCAGTGGTGATTTTTATTGGGCAGCGGAAATTTCGGAAGGCTCATTGGTGGCTGCGGCTGATTGTACCGGGCATGGGATACCGGGGGCCATCATGACCATCATAAATAAAAATCTTTTAGATGATGCGGTTGAAAAAAAGAAATTAAGTATCCCTTGTGAGATTTTAGAGGATGTTCACAAGAGCCTTCTGTCAAAAGTGGGACAAAATAAAAGTGAAAGTAATCCGATGGTCAGGGATGGAATGGATATTGCTTTATGCTTATTCAATTTGGATAAAAGCGAATTGCAATATGCGGGAGCAAACAGGCCCCTTTATCTTGTAAGAGATGGCATATTATACGAATATAGTTCCACAAAAGCTTCAATTGGTGGCCACAGCGCTTATGATCAGGTATTCATAAATAACAAGATCAAAATATTTAAAGACGATATGTTTTATATTTTTTCTGATGGTTATGCAGATCAGTTCGGTGGAGAGAAGGATAAAAAATTTACTACAAAACGATTCAAGGAGTTATTGGTAAGTGTAAGTAAAAAATCATTAGATGACCAAAGAAGGATTTTGACAAGTACTATTGAAAACTGGACCATTGGTGAAAGACCTCAGACAGATGATATTTTAGTTATAGGAATAAGAGTTTAACTTTGTATTATGGATTTAAATTTAAAAGGGAAAAAGGCAATTGTTTGCGGAAGTACACAGGGCATTGGTAAGGCTACGGCTATTGAACTCGCATCATTAGGTGCATCAGTAACTCTTGTTGCCCGTAATGAAGATTCGCTAAAGCAATCAATAAAGGAGTTGGATTCAACAAAGGGTCAGCAGCATAATTACCTGGTTGCGGATTTTACAAAACCGGATGAATTAAAATCAACGGTTGAAAAATTTGTTGCATCAAATGGGCCGATAAATATTTTAGTGAACAATACAGGCGGCCCTGCAGGCGGCCCGATTATAAATGCAAAGCTGGAAGAATTTACTCAAACATTTTCCAATCATTTATTGTGTAATCACATCATGGTGCAAGCTGTTGTTGATGGGATGAAAACTTCCGGTTATGGAAGAATAATAAACATTATCAGTACTTCAGTGAAGCAGCCAATAAAAGGTTTAGGCGTATCTAATACTATTCGTGCAGCTGTTGGCAATTGGTCTAAAACACTTTCATTGGAATTGGGGCAATTTGGAATTACAGTAAACAATGTTTTGCCAGGCGCAACAAAAACGCAGCGTCTTACTTCAATTATCGAAAATAAATCTCAGAAAACAAACCAAAGTAAAGAAGTACTCGAACATGAAATGTTATCCGAAATTCCTTTAAATAGATTTGCAGATGCTTCTGAGGTCGCTGCCGCTGTGGCTTTCCTGGCTTCGCCCGCGGCGGCTTATATTAGTGGGATTAATATTCCGGTTGATGGGGGGAGGACAGGGAATCTTTAGTTTAAATATAGTATAAAGTTAAAAAGTTCAAAGTTTCGAGTTTAATTCATTGAAATTTTAATTTGTGGAAGAAAATAAGGTATTAGTTGCAGCTGAAAAAATAATGTCATTTGATTTAGATAATTGTAAAAATTTACTGGCCGCAAATGATCTATATATAGAAGCTTTAACTGGAAGTCCAGCCGAAGACATCGAAGTAATGTTACGTACTATGTTTGATAAATATTATAGTGAATTCCCATTTTGGGCTAGGTTAATCGCTTTTCGACTTCTTTGTTTATTGGAGCCTGAAAATGACAGTTTTAAAAAGTGGGCTCAGGGAGATGTATCTGCATTTGGCGGCCCTTGGTGGGATAATAAAGTCAAGTGGTAATAGCGCACTTAACGCGAACTCCAAAACCTAAACTAATTTAACCGAACACTGTATTTCGAAGTAAAATGAGAATAGGACAAGTGTTTATATTGGCTTTGGTTACTTTAATGTTTTCTTGTAAAGAGGGAGCAAAAAAGGTAGACACAGCAGCTATTGTAAAAATTGAGTCCGGAATTCAAGACGGTGATATCATTTTTCAAACCAGCAAATCGGCACAAAGTAAAGCAATTCAGGCCGCAACACATTCAAAATATAGTCACGTTGGTGTTATTTACAAAGTGGGAGACAGTTATATGGTGTATGAAGCCGTACAACCAGTTAAGCTTACACCATTAGAAAGCTGGATCGAACGTGGAGTAGATAAGCATTATGTAATAAAGCGACTAAAAAATGCTAGGATTGTTTTGACACCGAAAATACTTGAGAAAATGAAAAGTGTGGGACAAGAGTTTAATGGTAAAGATTATGATATTTATTTTGGTTGGTCAAATGATCGAATTTACTGCTCTGAATTAGTATGGAAAATATATAAGGAAGGTGCAGATATTGAGATTGGAAAACTTGAGCAATTAAAAGACTTTGATTTAACAAACAAAATTGTTCAGGAAAAACTTAAGGAACGTTATGGAGAGAAACTACCTTTAGAGATAATATATAGCAAGCCCAATCCTAAAAGTAATGCAGGTGCCAGACCTTTTGATTATTTGTTGATGTTTAAAATTTTAATACTTCAACGGTTATATAA
>Ga0163149_10002563_pt1 | contig 21638 bp, 20 predicted proteins | sample OliLakLV19MP5G1_FD_148604 | JGI IMG/M metagenome (GOLD analysis project Ga0163149, IMG submission 148604) | Freshwater microbial mat bacterial communities from Lake Vanda, McMurdo Dry Valleys, Antarctica - Oligotrophic Lake LV.19.MP5.G1 | ecosystem: Environmental > Aquatic > Freshwater > Lake >...
AGCCGTCAATGACCTACAGGATTTAACATTTACGAGTTGTACGTGAAACACTATGATTAACTCATATTGATGCCATGTCCGTTTTGGATAATGACTGCCGGAAGTGCGCCAACTCCAGTCGAAAGAAGGCATTTTTAAACGTACTAAATTTGCAGGCATAAGGAGCCGTTCCCTACCTTGTTCTTGGAAGCACTCAATTCGTTCCCAGATGAGAACAGTACTTACGGTTCGATACCCTCTCAATGGAACTTCGAGAACAGAACTGTGTTTTATTAGTACTTACACGAGAAGTGTTTGTGCAATTATTAGTTGTGGCTACAGTATCATCATTGTAGCAAAGTATATTTTTACCACGTATGCAGCATATCCTGTAAATTTGCTAACAATTGCCACCACTTCAATACTGGTTGTTTTGGGAATCTATCTAGTCTGCAACCATCACAAACCACCGACTTATCAGTCGAAAACCAGCGACTTATCAGCACTAGCTAGATAGTTGCCAGTACCGGCGACGACGACAGCAACTACTACTCCGGAGTAGTATTGCAACAACTCCACCCCCCCTTCACTTCCCTCAAAATAGAATAACACTACTACTACTCGAGCTAGCAGAAACAGCAGAAGAAGCAGTCTTATCTGTCCTCAATCCAAAGATCAAAGTATCAAGTATCAATATATACCCACCATGAAGACCTGTCTCTCTATGGATCCTCTCAATGTACTCCCCGAAGAGGGTTGTGGTACCTCTGCCAATGGCGTCTTTAACCTCCAATCATCGTTATCCTTCAAGTTTAACAAGGATAAGAAAAAGACTCGAGAACAAATCAAGGCTCTGAACTCCCTGCGTAGTGCCGATACTGCGCCCAGTACCCATAGTAAGCAACGATCCTCTGTGCTAGTGGATTACTCCAAACCACCTCTTGCTGCTTCCAATAACAGCAATGGCTCAAGTACTCGCCGGGACATGAGACGGTGCCGCAGTACGGGATGCTTTACTTCCGCCTCTGCTACAACAGCGCCATCTCCGCCTCGCATGAGTGTCACCCATCAAATTGACCATGTCTTGTCCAATCTGGAGGATCCTTGGAGTTGCTCTTCGTCTTCCTTATCCTTTCCAGAGTTTGTCGCAGACAACAAGGGCAGCACTGAAGCAGACCCCAAAAGTAGTAGTATCAGGACCAGTAGTGCCCACTCCACCACAGAGAAGAACAAGGAAGACAGTCTCAGTGGCATTTCCTTTCATGTGCGCAAAAGTTTGGGTCGCACTTCTTCTCACAATGGTTCCTTTGCCAAAGAATGCCAAGACGAAGTAGAGGCTCTCTCGAGTTATGATACACTACGAAAATCCGTACGAAACATGATGCAACAACAACAACAAGCACAACAGGTTGAACGACAAACGGTACAAAAAGAAGAGGTGATGGATGACAAGAGTACCATCAGTACGGGTTCGAACTCATCCTCCGAGTCATCGGATTCCTTTGGGGAGGAAGACCATAGCCGTAACAGTCTCAACATTAGCAGCCTCCACCACAACGTGGACGAAACGGACAAGACCAAAGATACGAGTCGCCGTCGTATTGGTCGTGCCTCGACCTTGCCCAATCCAACGGCTGCCTCTGCTGCTGCTGCCTCGAACAACACTGTACCGGATCGACGCATGCAATTGGCTCGCATGAAGTCCCACGCCAATCGATCGCAAAGTGTCCGTCACTTGACCACAACGTCAGCTCATGTCAAATCCACACCCTCTCGCAGCATGATGATGATGGGAAACAAGTTGAGTAGTACTGGTGCTGTGAATGAAAGTCTGCATCAGTCGTTGAACATGTCACGATCACGACGGAATCTCATGATGGATGTTATGAAGGATGATAGTGTCACGGACAATACCAACAAGAGTCAGAGCAGTGGTCCTTCGGCGGCCGCCGTCTTGGCCGCTGCACGACCGCGTCCGTCCTTGCTCACAGCAAACCAACCGGGGGCGACTGCGAGTTCGTCCAGACCCAATCTGTTGTCGGGCCGCAAAGCCATGTCGTGTCGAGATCTGTTTGGAAAACAACAATCTAGCATGCACAACAGCTTTAGTCGAAGCAGCAGCATTTCCAGATCCAAACGAAATCTCATGGCGGATGTAGAGGAATAAATGAATGTATTCACCAGTATACTAATATCAAATGTTACTATTACTGTACTACTAGTAGACTATCGAAATAGCTACACTCGGAATGCCACAGCAGGTTATTCAATTAATTTTCGTTCCTATGTGATTTGTTCCTTTGCCATTGGTCTTCCACACGAGGTGACCCCATTGCCCCGTAACTTCCAATCCATCATCGCACACCATAGTCATCCCACCAGTGCCGAGCGCATGCTGGCAGCGAGAAAGTTTAGAGGAAGCATACGACCTTCAATGTTTTTGAACTGCTGCTACTACAGTAGTTGAATGAATTTAAAAAAGATAGTATTGTATACTACAAGTAGAATCTGGCACACTACATATTTTAGTCTTGGGGTGCACTGGAACCGTCTGTAAAGCGACAAGCATAACAGTTCGTCTTCCAATCCTGCTCTTTTGGAAAGAAAATGACCTTTCAAAAATTAATGGTCTCCTCTAAGCGTTCTAGTACTTCTTGGCGACCCGCTGGAACCGTCTGTAAAGCGACAAGCATAACAGTTCGTCATCCAGCCCTGAAATTTTGTAAAGAAACGACTTCACAAAATGGTCTTTGCCCTCGCGCAACTCAGCGACCACAGATGCTCCGTCATAGTAAGTCTCAAGAAGTCTTTTGGCCAATGCCTGGAGTTTAGGATCCTCGTTTGCTAGCAGGAGTATATAATCGTGGACTTCTTGTTCTGTGTAATCATCCAGGTACTTCTCATTATCATCCTTCCTGTCGTCGTCATCCTTTGCGTCCTCCTCCTCGTCGTCGTCATGTCGTGTGCTACGGCCTCTTGCAGTGGCATGTCTCTTTTTTGCTCCATGCTCACCATCTCTATCCGCGGCTGCTGCCTCGCCTGTCTCGGCCGCGGCAACAGCTGCAAACCCGCGCTTGCCATGGCGGGAACGAGAAGCGCCGTCGGCAGAACTTTCTTCTTGCTTCACGGGTCTTGAAACTGCTGCTGCTGCTGCTCGGCCCGAAGAATAGATATGGTTGTTGCTGTGGTGTACTCGTTGCTTCTCGTGGGAATTTCTGTTGCAGGATCGTTTCTTCTCGTAATCCGTGTGTGTTGTTTCTTCTTGTTGCTGGTTGCTATCACTATTATAATCATCCACGGATGCTGGCTCCGATTTGACTCCGATATGTCGTGTCGGATCATCATCAACAACATAATCTTCGTCGTCGTTGTTGTCGTCTTCTGTGTCGCTGTCGTCTATCTCAACGACATTATCATGGGATGGCATGCGAGCCGCTGCTGGTGTGCCAGCGACTGCTGGTGTGCCAGCGACTGTTGACTTCCGAGCGACTACTTTCCAACGAGCCGCTGCTGAAGCCTCCTTTTGGCGCTTGCGCGCAGCAGCCTCATCAATGATAGCAGCAAATTTTTCCGAATAACCATTGAGTTGCAGGGTTATTGTGCCGCATCGAAGCCTTCTCTTGTACGTGTGCTCTTTAATTTCAACTTCTTTTATGTCCCAGTTACCAACGTATTGAATTTTTGAGCAGCCAGTGGGCTGCTGTTGAGGTTCCCAAAACATTGGGATGCAGGGATTCACGCCCCCTCCCCTTTCATGTCTCCGTTGTAGCATGAGAATATCACTTGCAATTGTCGGTTCAGATCCAAGTCCAGACGAAGCCCTATGGAGGAAATAGACTGCTGGTTCTCCAGCTTCATTTGTCGCTGTTGTTGGTAAGGGTGCATTGACTGATTCCTTTAAGACAAAGTGGGAGACACGTCCTTTTTTGGTTGCAATAGCTGGACCTCCTACATACGAAATGGGCGTGGCAAGTTTCAGAGGGTTCGTACCACCCTTACCTCCAGACAGGAGCGCAAGTTCTTTGCGAGTGGTCAGCTCTGATCGAGCAAGTGGACGAGGAACCTCCATCTTATTTGGTCGTTAACCACACTATATGTCCGCTGGCGGTGTGTTCATTGATATGCGCCGTGTTAACTACTGGTAGCTGGTGGTAGCAAACTACTGGTTTCGGGCCGGGGGGTGTTGGTAGTTGACCGTGTTGAAGGTAATCTTGCTGACTTGCGTCTATGATGTCAATAGCTGCTGTTGGCAACTACTATCTCCATGTAAACTGATAGTGGAGAAATAGTTTCTGCGACGTTGCCTTGTTGGCGTTGATAGATTCATTACCTTGTTGGCGTTGATAGACAATAATAGTACAGTAGATTGTTCGAAGGATTTTCTTCAGTCGTGCATAATGTGAGTTGAGAAAACTTCCTCCCGGGTGGAGGGAATTTGAAGCCAATCACCACATTTCTGACCCATTTCAGACTGATAGTGCACACTGACTGCACGGTAGGTAAGTAAGTACCAACTACGTCGTACCAGCACTTCAGCTGCACTTGTGACTGCATTACCAATTATGTGGCTGGGGGTATGATTGAAAGCAACCCATTTCATTCTTGGTGGGATGTGGAAAAGACAATTGATGTGCATGCAGCAAGAGTCGCTTCCCATCTTGCCCTAACACCTCCAGCTGATCCTGTCCGTACAAGGAATCCCCAATGATGCCACTTCCTACATGAGCGCAATGGATGCGTAGTTGATGTGTTCTTCCTGTCAGCGGAGTGAGTTCCAAAAGAACAGGTTCATCCTCTTCTGGAATATCCTCTTCTTCCTCCTCCTGATGGTGTTGTTCCTTTGGTTGGAGGATTCGCCAATGCGTGATACTGGGTTTCCCTGCCGGATCTTGTACATCTACAATCTTCCATTTGAGGCGTTCCTCTGAATTGGGTGCCAAGGGAAGGTCTATGATACCTTGCGTTTGGTGATTGTCATGATAAGGTGGCCAATGCCGTACTTTGGCCCAATAGATTTTGGATACAGCAACGCCATTTTGTTGAATGTCACGTTGTTGTTGCTGCTGTGCTCCTCCTTCCCCTTCCCGTCTCCATGCCTTGCAGAGAATCGATGCAGCCGCTTGGTTGCGTGCAAATACCATGACACCTGACGTTTCACAATCCAAACGATGTACAATATAAAGTGGTGGTGATGGTCCTGTTACTTCTGCTGTTGTCGTTTCTGGTGACTGGCGAGACCTTAAAACTAGGACGAGTTGACCATACGCCGAGTCTTCGTCGCGGGTGGGTGTCGGTAGATGGTGGAAGGATTTCTGACGATGTTGCAGTACGGTAAAGACTGTGGCCGCCAATGATGGATTCGTCTCGTCGCCATTGTCATCGGCATGATGATTGTTGTTAGCTCTGGTTGTGGCGGAATCTGGTTTTTCTTCCTCTTTGATGATACTATCTTCCCCAGCATTATTGCTGCTCCTTTCTTGTTGTCGTAATAACCGCTTTTGATTTCTCATCCAATACTTTTGAAAGAATTTCCACTTTCTTGGAATGGAAGCAATGGACCGATCGGATGAGGCCAGTTGCTGGAGGCATTGCAACACGGTAGGATCTTTTATTTCTCCCACATCGTCAGTATCCGTAGTATCCTTATTGGAAAATGCAGTTGCCTCTTTTCCCGACCCGTGATCGGCATTGATATTGGAGATTGTGGCAAAGCTTCGAATGGCAGCTTCCCAGGATTGTTGTGCAGTCAATCGAACATCATTTCCATTCCGCTTCGTATCTGGATGGCTGGACGGATTCGAGCTTGTATTCTTAATTCCATCGGTGGCAGAAGGATGGTCCCCATCATCATCATCTCGGGATGCTGAATCTGGATGAGGTCGCTTCTTTTGCGTTTGTTGTTGTAAATAGGTATCCGTATTGCTGTTATCATCATCGCCAGCAGCAGTAGTAGCATGACCAGGAACAGACCTAAGATTGCAAGGTTTGTCAACCACTACAATATCTTCATCCACATGCAAGATACGGATGCAAAGATTGGGATCCACATGGGCCAAGCTACCATCTAGGTCCTGCTGCATCCTATCCAACGAAGGAGGTCTCGACATTGCCATGTTTGGTGTGGCTCGTCTCCCTCTCCACAGGATCCGATTCCAAACGGGTGACACAGATATACGGCGTGGAAAGATGTGTTTGCTGTCCCCAAAAACGAACAGTAATGCAGTGCAATAATACAAATGCATTCTCTCAAATTTTTCCCACCACCTGCCAATAATCGAAGAGCCCCCCTCCTTACTGTTTGGGATAACTTTAACTACCACTCCCATTCATTTATTACTGCCTAGTAGTAGACTAGTACACTGTAGCGGACAGATATGAGATATTCGTGTGTGTGAGGAGAGAAGGCAGAGTACCAGTTCATGCAGCAGAAACATCGTCGAAAAATTTGAATCTAGCTAGTAGCTACGCTCGCTAGCTAGCTAAAGTAGCTACGAATAGCTACTGTATCTCCATCCGATGCCGCTTTTGTGAAATGCCGCTTTTGTGAAATACTTACATGCACGTACTTCGCTCGAGTTACCCGGCTGTTGGAGCCATAATAATTGTGGCCAACAAACAATTTGAAAAATAGTCATAGTGATAAGAATGATAAGGCTAAAGAATAATTTTACTCTGGATTCACTTCCTGTCACGGGTTTGAAGGGTTCTGAATGAATCAAGGGTTCTGATGAGTGATGACGGGAGTACGATATCTTTCCACCGAATGCAGGATTTTCTTGAGTGTCAATCGTGGCGCGATGAATATATAATAATAATGTAAGAACATCATCAGCGGCATATGCATGGGGCTTCTGCATTTTATGAATCCATGAAAACTACGTCCCATCGTCAAGAAAAGTTTCCACATCACCTCTTTTGAAACGACGTGTGAGTAAGTCTTTCTACCAAAACAGTGAGCCTTTCTACCAAAACCCCTCTCGTCGTCCAAAACCATCCTTCATACAAAACATGGGAGCTATTCTTTCCAAACCGCCCCCACCTTCCGTCAAACCTCGGGATGCAACACGCGTCAAAGCGGCCAGTCAAGCGTTGGAGGCCCAGGCGGGCCTTGTCGACAAGTTGAAAGCACTTGAATCATTTCAAGGCAAGGTTCTCTTGGCGCCCACTTCCGAGGATGAATTGTTGGGAGGAACGCCCGCATCCGACGCGTATCACCAACAACGAGAACGACCCTTTTATTTCAATGATTGCAATTATCCTGCCGCCATCATTGTCCCCGCGTCCGTCCAAGATGTGGTGGAAATCATGAAACAAATTCCACCCTTATTGTTGAAACCAGAGGGCGACTCTTCTTCGTCCTTGACATTTTGCATTGCCAGTGGATGTCATTCTCATTATTGCATGATGGATTGTGCAGTGGTACTGGATCTGCAACAATTAAACGAAGTTCAGGTGAATCTGGACGCCAAAACCGTTCAAATTCAAGGAGGCGCCAAAATTTGTGAAGTGCACGCTGCTCTAAAAGAAGGTGCACCAGGATGGAGTTTCATGACCGGGACCAATGGTGATACAGGTGTTTCGGGGTTGACCCTAGCAGGTAGGCGTGTGTGTATGGAGTTGAATTGGGGCGGCGAACAGCATGGTTGACTCTCGTTTATCCTTTTTCATTTTTGTTTCCCAAACATAGGTGGTGTTGGATATTTAGGAGGACAGGCAGGCTTTGCCTGTGATACGGTGGTAGCCGCCCAAGTGGTGTTGACCTCGGGGGAACTGGTGACAGCGACGGATACCAACGAGTATAAGGATTTGCTTCGTGGTCTTCGTGGGGGCGGTGGCAATTTTGGCGTCGTGGTACAATGGACCTTTCAACTCTTTGATGTTTCGCAAGCTTTCGCGGGGACGGTCGTCCACTTTGCGCCCACAGTGGCACGTGTCAAGACGGTCTTGCACAATTATGCCAAAATTGTCGAGGACATGCCCGATGCTGGGTCCAGTATCATTGCCATGCCCGGTGGAGCACCGGTATTTATCAATGTAGCTACCATGATTGGTGGCGACGAAGTCAAGAATGCCAAAGTGTACACGGACATTCCGTTCTTGGCGAGCGTCAGTAATTTGGGAGCTCTGTTTCGTATGAGCAACGACCTGGGACGAAAAGACTACATTGACGAAATTGCCGTCATTCTGGAACCCGTCCAACAACGTTGCTATGCCAGCGCCATTGGTGCCATGGTGTATGCTTTTGATGACGCCATGTTGGATGCTCTCGTCCATTTCACTCGCGTCGACTTGCCCACTGGTAAAAACACAAAACCCATCATCATCGTGCAGACCATTTCGGGTGAACAGCGTCGCAATGATGGGTCTCTGAGCTCCCTCCGTCACCGCAAGGCCGTTGCTTGGGTCATTATAGAGGCAGGATATGAACCTCATGCCACTCCAGAGCAAATCCAAAGTGTTCGAGATTGGGCCACACGTGCCAAACAGAAGGTTATTGAAATTGGAGGAGAGGATGGACCCCACAACTTTTGCGATTCGGACGGCAGGCGCATCAAATTCTTTACCGACGAGCAGCGTGTCTTTTTGGAGGGGGCCAAGAAGAAATATGACCCCAATAACTTGTTTACCTTGCCGGATAAAAGTATTGTCAGCCATTCGGAATAAAGCAAAAATACAAGGTTTGGCACTCATGGGGACAGGCCCACAGCATGTTTACAATACGTGTGCAGCATATTAATCTACATTTAAGTTTTAGGTATTTATGACACCGACTTCGGTTTTGGATCCTACAATGATGGAAATCCTAGCACACCAACATCCGTTTACGGCGCTTGAGATATGTCATGTCATGAATCGCGATTGCTGCATTTCAACAGTTTGATATCAAAACACAGCGTTGCATATTCGGGCACCATGACATCGCCGTTGGATTTGCGGACGCCTTCTTTGCCATAGGCATAGTCTGCTCGGCATTTCATTTTGGCATGTTCGCCCTCTCTCATACTGGCCACCGTCAATTCCATGCCTCGTATGGCCTTCTTTTTTCCCAATACAAATGAATAAGGAGCGCCGTCGTTTCGGTCTGCATTGGAATCAAATTGTGTCCCCGGTGGATACTCGACAATGGCCTTGGTCAGCCGTTTCGAGGCCATGCCCAATTTTTTGATTTGAATCTTATTGGACAACCCCAAAGCGTCGGCACAAAATTCTTCCGTAAAGAAATCGGGATCCATTAATTTGCAAGCATCCACTTGATGTTCCCGAAACTTGTCGGCAAGCCCATCCAGTCCTTGTTGACAAGTTAACCAACACGTGATGGTCCCTTCGACATTCCAATCCATGTCTCCCAGTGTACCAATATAATCGATTTCGACCGTCTGTCCTGATTGGGCCAATTCACCGGATCCTTCGACTAAAATTTTCTTTTGTACAGCGCCATCCTCGGTCAGGGAAATCCAACCATCCTCTTTTGAAGAAAATGCTTGTTGGAGACGAAACGAACTACCACCACCAATGTGAATTGTTGGTGGCGGCTGTGGTTGAAAGGAAACCACTGGCGGCAGTGATGGGAACAGAAGCAGGATCCAGCCGACGAGATACAGGAGGAGGGATTGTGGTGTGTTGCACAATCGTTGTGTCATCCTTCTTTTGGCTTGCTTGCTGGCTTTTCCTCTTGTCGTCGTCGTCGTGATGGGATCGATTCATTGATTGGAGTGACAAACTTACTGACGAATCGAACCAGTCCAGGATGGATGAGGCATGATGGGCAAGTGTATTGATAATGCTGTAGTGTGAGTCACTGCTAGTTTTTCTAAATTTTGAGGTATGACCACAAAAGAACACAGCCAGTTAGGGTTCAGGTGTAGAAAGAAACTCTACGACAAATCTTTTTACCGGAGCTTTCGGCAAATTGTTGTTCCCGTGGGGGGTCTCACTTAGCTGCATCGGGCAAAGCTAAGTAGCTTTCAGTACCAAGCCTACGTGGGAGCCTGTGGTACCAATCGGACAGCTGCATGGGGCAAAGCTAAGTAGCTTTCAGTACCAAGCCTACGTGGGAGCCTGGTGGTACCAATTGGACAGCTGTGTGGAGGGCAAAGTGCGCGAAAATCCGAAATTCTACAGGCACATCCTGCAGAATGATGTGCCGGCAATCATTCAAACACGAAATCCCACACAAAACACCTTTGGAGCGAGGCGAGCTTGAACAAAAAACAATTTAGCATTCACAGAAACTGTTCATCAAGCAAGAAACAATGAAAACGTTAAGTGCCAAAACGTCACTGTTACACTTTTTGTGCTGAAAGTTGCACAGTCTGCACGCAGGGTTTTCCAAAGAGGTTCGTCCCTCAAACTCCCTTATCTTAGCAGTCTGCTGTGAGACCGAATACATTTTATTGGTTTTCCCGTGGGGGGTCTCACTCCACCCGGGCAATTAATGTGTGGGAGAAAGCCATGCATGGGAGAAAGCCCAGCCGCTTTGCGACTGTTGAGGGCGAAGTTAAGCAGCTTTCAGCACCAAAGCTATGTGGAAGCCCATTCGGAACGCTGACCATGTGGGGCTAACGAGAAGGGCAAAATGCGCGAAAATCCGAAATTCTACAGGAACACCCTGCAGACCAATGTGCTGGGAAAATTTTCCAACTTTTCTTGGTGCAAAAACACGTTCACGCAGGGGGGGCATGAAGCAAAAACATTTCAACAATCACAGAACCTGTTTGTTAAATGCGTTATCATGAAAACAATAAGTGCTAAAACGTCACTGTTACACTTTTTGTACTGAAAGTTATGTAGTCTGCGCGCAGGGTTTGTCAAACACATCCATCCTTCACACTCCCTTATGTCTTAGCGGTCTACTGTGAGACCGAATTTACCGAAAAATCCGGTAAATAGATTCGCTAAATAGATTGTACCAAGATCTACGTAGAAAATGCACGCACGCTCTCTCAAACTCTATATGTCAATCAAATCCTGTTGGAAGACAAAAGAGTGCGGGACGAATGAAGAAGAAGAAAGATGAATCAAATGCACGATTGTTGCTGCAAGTCAACAGTGCGACAGGCATGCTTGTGATTTATGGAGGAACTTGCAAGATCCAACATCGAAGCAGACCCTTCTCGTCGTTCATTGCCATTATAATTACAAACCCTTAGTGCTATCACACTACGCTGCTACCAACTAAAAAATACAGTGCTACAAGATGACCGATACCAAGACGAATACTTTATTATTGGTAGATGTCCAACGGGATTTTCATCCCGGTGGATCCTTGGCCATTCCCTCCGCCAACGAGGATGCCGAACGGATTGCTTCTTTAATTCAAAGTCAAGGCAAAAAAATTACCCGCATTGTGGCCACTTTGGATTCGCATCACAAACTGCATATTGCGCATCCCAGTTTTTGGAAGTCGGGAGAAAATGGGGAAAAACCGAGTCCTTTTACGATTATTTCAGCTGACGATATTGCCCAAGGCAAATGGCAACCTCGATTGACAACCCGTTTGAATTTGGAGGAATTATTTGACGCCACCGTCTTTGAAAAGGCCGACACTGTCATGAACAATGGTACCTTTGATTTGACCAAATACTGTTTGGAATATGCGCGGCGCTTGGAAGACAAGGGACGCTTTCAAATTTGTATTTGGCCCGAGCATTGTTTGATGGGCAGTGAAGGACACTGTGTCGTGCCATGCGTCCGACAAGCCATGGACGAATGGAGTGATTTGACGGGCGGAAGTGTCGAATGGGTCATGAAGGGTGAAAATTTATTGACGGAAATGTATTCCGCCTTGGCGGCCGATGTTCCCGTTTCCAAGGATACCGCTTTGAATAGCAAGCTGCATCAATCACTGGTCGACCAATCCGATTGTTTGCTCGTGTGTGGTCAAGCCATGAGTCATTGTGTCAATTATACAGTCCGAGATATTGTGGAACACTGCACCAACTCACAAGACATTTCCAAAATCTACCTCTTGACGGATTGTGCTTCGGCCGTGCCAGGATTCGAAGCCGCTGCCGAGACCTTTCAAAGTGATATGAAGGAGGCCGGTGTCCAATTGATTCCGTCGTCCAGTGTCGAGGGTGTATTATTGTAATAATCATAAAAAGAAAGTAAGAGTAGAAAAGAGGGGCATTGGTTGGTTGGGAAGAAGCGAGAATCAGTGACCGGTTTTCGAAACATGGAACGTAGCGACAGACTGAAAAAAGGAAACAGAATTGATAAGTTTCAATTATTATGTATGTAATTATTATCGAATGTATTAGCTAGCATGCAATACATCTAGTTCGATGGGACTTGTATGTAATACCAGTGCAATCATAAATTTGTGGGGTGGTGCGCGGGTCTTCATCCGTCAAGCAATCACTGTAGAGTCACAGTCTTTGTCGACCGCTAGCCTTGCTCTTCTTAGAAAAAACGTTCTTGCCACAACGGTGCCAACACCTGTCGTGTACGATCGCGTTGCATGATGGTCTTGGGGAAATAGCCATGGGTTCGTTGTGTGTACAGAGCAACGTCTACGGCCGAATCGTTGGCCGACCTCATCAAACAAAGACAGCGGGATTGATGATCTTTTGGCATGCGCTCCAGAATCTCTTTCATAATCAACGAGCCAGAAAAGACTCCGTCGTGCTGTTTGAATGACCGGTTATCATCATAGTCCTATGAAAAAGACAAGAAACAGAGAGGAAGGTTAGTGACAAAATATGCAACCGAGACAACAAACTCATCCAGGAGCAAGGTTACGAGATCGCCAGAAACTTACCAAATGCTCGTCGACGATAATTAGAAATTTGTCCGATTTGTGCTCGTCCATGTAATTCAATAACGTTTCTTCAAGATTGGCAACGTCGTCGGCTGTCTCTCCCAAAACAACCTGCCGGGAAGGGTCCACTCCAACGTGTGAAAAAATGCGGTACATGAGCTTTCGCTGAATTTTAGAGTCGTCCACTCCAATGGCCCAGACATTTTGAGGAACCACAAAGCCAATGTCTTTGGGTGGGCTATTTTGACACACTGGAGTGGCTGGACACTGAAAGGTGAACGTGGTGGAATCCTTGGAGAATTTCATGTTACACTCTCCCTTGAGCGTTTTGGCACATTTTTGCATGATCCATGCTCCATCACCAGACGAGTCGAGCTGCTTCTCCTTGTCGCCCTCCATGTGAGGTTGTAGCCGGACGCCCTGGGCAAAGATGAACTCGTTGGCAGCTTCGCCCATGGACATGAGCATCTCGTGGCCGAGGCCGGGCTCATTGGTCACTTCCAATGTGAATTCTTGTTTGGAAGTATCAAATCCAACCATAGTCTTGACAAAACCACCTTGTTTTCCATACTTGCAGGCATTGGACACGGCATTCCAGTGGATGTGGCACAAGAGGTGGGCGTCCATCAGGAGTTTGGGCATAGAACCACCGTGGACCGTAACGGGGATCCGTTCTTTGCTCATTCCCAGGGCAGAGACCAGCATGGCAGGAATTTCAATTTCTTCCAGTCGAGGTTTGTAAACACTGCAGCGTCAAGAAAAAGAAAAAATGATTAGATATACAGCAACACAGAACGTTTTCATTGAAAAGGAGCACATGCAGTGTACTTACCCGTGCACAACCTCTCTCGCCATTACTTCCGCTAACACTGTATCAAGTACACCGCGGAGAGTTCCATCCAAATCGACAAGAGAATTCATCGACTTTTCATCCAGCATCGTTGAGATGTTTTGCAAGAGATTTTGAGCATCACCTGGGCTGCTTTCACCATCCTTCACCATGGTCTTGAGGTCTTTGAGAGACCGCCCCAAGACGCAACACAGCTCGATGCCTGAGAGCAGACCATTTTTAACTTCGTGACGAGTGAATCGATTCGCCGTATGCATATCCCGTTGTCGCGCAAGGGTTTCCGCATGGACGCGGCTTTCCGCTTCAAACCTTCGGTATCGTTCTGTAACATTTCGGACGATGGCAACTACCGTCTGGGTAGTGTGTCGAGACACCTTCATTTCACACATGATTTTGCTCTTTCCTTCACCCTGAGACTCATCGCAGTGAACGATGGACAAGGCTCGCAGTGGCTCATCCTCACTCTGCATCCGAGCCATCCACGCTGCATTGGTGATTCGAAGGGCTTGCTGCACCGCATTGTGCTGTATGTTTTCCGTGGCTAGCTTGATCGTGCTTGGATCGATGCGTTCCGGGTACGGGTCTCCGGAAATATGGTTGGTGTCGACGTAATACGCGGATATGATCCTTCCCCGGTCCGTCTCCAGGACCAGAGCCGCCACTCCCACCAATGGCGAGGACGACGGAAATAGCGAAGAATCGGATCTGTCTAACTGGTCTTCCTGGTGATGATGGTCTCGTTCACGACTCCTTCCGTTTGGATCAGTATTTCTATGATACTCCATGGGAGGAGGATTGGCCCCCACTAGCTTTAAAAAGCTTGGCGAGAGCATGGTAGCATTCCGATCCTTCGTGAGCTTGGTGGATATCACAATCACGTCCGAGCTGGACACCCATAGCGTGGACATCAGTTGCTTGAGTTCGTTCAACTGCCGCACGGTCCGTAAATCCGATGCAAAGACACACTGATGTGCTTCGAAAATGATTTTCATGTAAATCACCTTGGCGAGGACATCGGCAACCGTGTGCCATGCCATGTCCAAGGTGGGGAATCTCCACCACGAATCCGGTGCACACACCATGTGAATGACCATGTCGATGAAGTACAAGGTCACAAGAACACTCCAGCAAATGGAACACATGAGCATGAGGTAGTAGGAAAATCGACGGCGATCGTAATATTCGCGTTCCATGACGGTTTTCCCACGGGGTGTGGCTTGTAACATTTTTCTTCGTTCCACGACGCGAGGGAAAATCGCGAGAAACAAAACACAACTGATGATCATGACAATCACCCATTCGATCGTATTTCGACAGTAGGGAAAGAAAATGCCACAAATCGTCGATAGCGATTGGCACAGGGCAAAGATGATCGGTCCTCTCCAAGCCTTGGGAGCATTGGGAAGATCGGCCGACTCGGCCAGCAAGGTCATGAATCCACTTAAGGGTGTCCATTCGCACCAGCGAATCAAAAAGACCCGCGAGCCACTCACAGGGTCCAGGACGACGGCCCGGGGTCCCCATCCCAACAGAGCATTGGTCATGAGTGCAATGAATTGAATCACCAAGGCGGCGACGATGATTCCTGACAATTGGTGTTCCTGATGACGCCGTGCGGCGGGTGCCTGGTGCGGCGCCGAACGAATCCATTGCAGGGCAATGGGTGTTATTTGGAGGCAGAAACTGACAATGAGAATGAAAAATGCCGTCCGAGGAAGGATGCGTTCCGACCGGTCGAGTTCCGGATCCGGTGCATCATAGCCGGCGTCACCCTCCCCGGGCACTAAATAGCCAAAGGTGATCCCCACCAAGGTCAGATAGGTCATGACCACCAAGGCCGCGGTCCGTCGAAAGGCTCCGTCCAAAGCATCAATATCTGCCAATACAGGACGAGCGACACGACTATCGCTACTACCCATGCTGGTAGTGGAAGTTGTTTGGATCGTCGTTGGAGGTCCTCTTGTTTCTCCTGCCGCTCCCGTCACGAAGGAAGTGTCCAATACACTGCTGTTGTCAGAATTGGAAGTGGAAGTAGCAGAAGTAGCCTGTGAGGTTCGTTCGCTCTTGGGGCTGGTCAAACAAAACACACGATCGTTTTCACATGGTGTGAGTATGAGAATATCGTCTGGCTACTAGTCGAGACAAAGCATGCCCTGCGTATCGTGTTCCATCCATAAGTAGTAGTATGAAACGTAACGTACCTCTTGGACGACCTTTTCTTTTGAGAGAATTGTGCTGCGGATAGATACTTTTCCGCGTAGTCAGTACCATTATTAGAAGCATCCGTAGCAGCAGGCTTCTTCTCACTGACATACGTAGACGACGACAAGGGCTCCTCTTGGTGTTGGATCATTCTGCTCGCAAAAGACGAGGCAGCAACGGCCGGTTTCTTTCGGTGGAGGAGTGGCTCTTCGCCTTCTTCCGAATTCTCTTGTCGCGGGCTGCTGAAAGGCTGATTCGTAGTGGTAATACTGGCAGCAGCCGTCGTCGTCGCATGCGGGCCACCAGACACCTTCGCCGCAATGGTGGTGGCTCCTGTAATGCAATTCAAAATCTTGTTGCGCAATTCCACACCATTGTTACTCGTAGTAGTAGTAGTAGTAGTAGTAGTAGTAGTAGCTGTGGCGGTGGTACCGGAAGGAGTGGCGACCGCCGCCGCCGCAGACGATGTATCAGTGGTATTATTGGGAGGAAAGCTCATGGCAGCGGTTGCGGCTCGTGCTGTTTGCAAGGCATAATCTGCCAGAGTAGAGGAAGTGGAGGAAGGTCTGCTACTTCTACTCGCTGTTGGGTTGTTGTTCATGGATGCCCATTTGGGTCTCTTCTTGCCACTGCCTGTGGGACTGTGGCTGCTGCTCCTCTTGGCGGCGTTTTCCAAGGCCAAGGCGTCATGCAACGAGGACGAGGAGGCGTTGCTATTGTTACTACTAAGATGATGGCTGTCTTGGTCTTCGTCGAACTTGCGCTTGCTGGGAGTGAGTTGTCCCATGTTGGCGACAGCCACACAACTGGTCGCATGCAAGCTGCTACTGCCTGCGGCTGAGCCTGAGCCGGAAGTGTTGTGGTTGGGAGGCACCATTGCGGAGAAGGGAAGAGAGAGGAGGACGAGGAATTTGGATGGATGGATGGATTCTATCTGGTTTCGTTGGCAGTATGGATGGCTCTATTTGTCTCCTAGAGTGGCCAGCTAGCAGGCTATATAAGGGAAGACGACTACTTGCAGCTAGTAGAAAGAGATGTTGTGTTACGCGTCTTCTGTCGCCCAACACCTGTGAGTAGTCAAATAGATGAGTAATAGAAGTCACTACCAGTAGGAAGTGACTATTCTACTACTAAGTAACTACTAACGAGCTAGTAGCTAGCTAAGACTCACTATCTGTACAATTGTAGTTGTCTACTAGCTAGCTAGCTAGTAGGTAGCAGTACTGGCGGCCGGCGAGCTTTTGAGCACGATTTCAGTAATCGTTAGTAGTGGGTGGTTATGTTTTTTTCTGCGAGCGGTATTCACGCAGGTAGGAAGAAGGAAGGGATCGAAGTAGTATGACACGAGGAAATTCTTGCTAACTTCCGAGCGGCAACGGCAGCAGTAGATTGCGTATCCCAAAATTAAACGAACTCGCTCTTGTGAGACTGCGCGGGGACAGGCCTCGGTTGTTAAACCTTTGTTAAACGTCGATTGTGGTTGTAGGATTGATTTCAGACCAGGGCTGTACCAACATCTGTTAAAAGAATAGCCGAGAAGGCTCCCATTGGCTGACGGAGATACTGACGTATGCGGTATTATGCCGATTAAGGGAGTAAGTTGTGCTCCGGAGTATTAGAGACAAAATTCACGAGCCAAATACTTATGAGAACTGCGACACATTCTCTCTAATTTTCTTTTCGAACCAAATGTCACACATGCAATCAAGGATCGGAGAGAAAACGTCCAAAAAAGGGTAAAGTATTAGAACAGGGACCACCACGTCAGTCCCAACCACGTAAGTCGCATCAGTCTAATTATTCCAAAAGTGCACGGAGGTTGTGGTAGCCTTTTTTCTCACCACATGGTCACTTTTTATTTCTGGTGATACCGTAATGGCCACAACACTGCAACCACGTGCACGTAACTGATAATCGTTATGTACTGTAGAATTGTAGATACTCGTGTTCCTTGTTTTTCGGTACAACACGATCTCTTCAGGTCAATGGACAACCACCGAGGTATCATTTTAGTCAATCGCGCTTCTCAAACCTTTTACAGACAGTACAGTACACTTCAGCTTCCTTCCCCACAAGCAAGAATTATCATATGCACGCACATTTCCCATGGAAGCCACCTCGAACAGCCCCGAATGGAACAGGCATAGGCACAGGACCGGGACCGGGACCGGCCACAGCCTACAGTGACCATTGCAGTGCAGCAGGTGTGGCAAGCAGCTGGCTAAACTCAGTTGTTGTAAGATTGAATGCTCATGGCAGATCCAGAATGACCCCTCATGACATTTATGTCATCATTGTTTGTTGCTATTGACACTGTGCCTGTGTGGCAATGATGTGATGCGTTGTGAGGGTCCAGCGTGTGCTGTTTCGTTCTGCAGTTTGATTTGTTGCCAGATCTGTCAGGCCAGTTGACACATCAGAAGATGTGGTGCAAATCAACACAAAGTGCATTGTTGCCCCCTGGCATGTTCTTTGTTTGTGTCTGCACCCACAGTCCAACTGGAAAGCAAAAGCAGCAAGAATGTTTTTCAACAGAGAGTTGACATTTCTTCTGTGTCATTTTGGGAGTTTAAAAAAAAGAGAAAGAAAAGAAAACAAAGAAGGAACATCTGGCCAAACGTTTTCTTTGTCCACTCATTTGGTTCAATGCAGTGTTGTGGACAACTTCTGTTGTTCTGCAACCAGATGACTGGTTCAGATGACCGGGTGATTTGTCATCTCCTTTGGACAACTTGTTGGATTTGTTGCGGGCAAAGCACATGATTGTTTGGGGCATTGTTTTTTGATTCAATTGATCTGACAACCTGACTTCAAATGGCGACGCATGTGAATTGCTAAATTGTGTGCCCCACAACAAAACAGTCAAAATTCATTTTGCATCTGAAGGAAAGGAATTTGTGACAACAAAAAAGAAAAGCATTGGGTCATGCCTCATGCTTTGGTCACAATCATGTTGCAGGAAACTTTGACAGCAAAAGGACTCAAAGGGAAACATGACCAAAGAAATGATTAGTTTCAAAGTCTGAGCATGCAGTGCAGTTGTGTCTGTCATGCAAATTTTGTGCACCAGATGCACCTGTCACTTCTCAAAACAGTTGACAACATGAATCGATGCGAAACACATTGCTACTAGCAGCACATGCACAACATCTTTTTGCAGATCACAAATTTAACAACAGCAAATGTGTTTGTCACCAACTGGTGTGTTGTCACCGCCATCACTGAAACACAGCAGCACCTCAAATTCTGCATTCACATCTGCACACATGGGTTTGTCTCAAACATGCTGACAAAGCCACAATGTCAACAACACAAAATGCACAGTCATGCTTTCACTTTCGTTGTTTGAATGGCTTGAAGAGGGCATGTTGAACACGCTCCTTTAAAAATGCAACACAGTTTCAACTTTGACGCCCACTTGGCTACATTTGTGCCATTGACAAGTGACACAAGCGTGAGGTCAGAGATCCCCTTGCCTCCAAAGAGCAAAAGTCTAAAAATGATGTTCTTTGAATGCTCTGACATCCTCGCCTGTCAGCAAAAACTACTTTTTCCAACAATCACCCATTTGATTGCATGGTGATTACCTCACCACTGTTGCCACAACTCTCAGCTTATTTCACCCCATTGACAAAGGGTTGCTGTTGCGAGCCAGAACCCTTTGGAACAGAGCCACAACAATTGCTACTGCTGCAAAGCCTGCAGCCACAACACCCCACAAGGCATGGAAACAATGATCTACCAGGAAGTCAATGTGCTTCATCTTGGCTATCATTTTGCTGCACCTCATTTAGGTCCATGCGTTTCGGAGGAAGCCATGCTAGTAGGCACACCTGTTTTTAACCACTTGAAGTGTGCAGTGGTGTTTGGTGCGCTGCACTCTGTCTGGAATTTATGGCTGTCCTAGAAGGGGCAGGCAACACTTCAACAGCTACTTCAACAGAGCACCCAACAAACAGGGAAGCACACTCCACACGATTGAAGGAATCAATATCAAGGGCGGTACGTAGCAACCAAAGGGAAAACAAAACGAAGAAAGGGGAAGAATGCTTTCGAAGTATCTTGGAAGGAAGGATTTCTTGAACAGAATTCAAAATTTCAGGAGCGGACTTGTCTATTCTTTTTTACTACTAGGTAACAGTACGGTTGTATTGAGCTTCGTCTTGAGTTGCCAATGGAGGGGCTAAAACGTTGCCCCGCATCGCCACTGTTGAACGCTTAAACGACTTTTCTCGGGTACTACAGGGGAGAGAATAAGTATAGCTTGTCTTATAGTGCTTTTAATGCCTCGTATTACCTGGCCCCGGTTCCCCACAGCGACGGCGATTCGTCAACTTTCAATAACAATCAGATCTGCGGATATCGCTGGTGGACTTCGATTCAAGCATCTGAATTGGAACCTGCTTTCTTTCTATCACTTTTCTCGTCCATTTCGCCCACTTCTCGCGCGGAATTGTATTCTTGAGAAGATGTTGGCTCTTCCAGCTGTTTTCGAAGCCCTTGTATTTCTTCGCTGATCATCTTTCGACGACTTGCAAAAGCCTCCCGGACGGAAGCAACCCGTGTTTTTTTAGATGGCAGCCCTTCTTCCAACACTGGGTCTTGGGAATCGACCCGACTTTGTTCTTGAATGGTCTTGCCCAACCCGTCACCCCCTCCCTTACCATCAAGCTCCTTACTATCAAGCTCGGCCATGAAGTCTGCTGCCACTTCCAAAATATCGCTCGCTGCCTCCAAAGCTTCCTTAGCTTTCTCCGGGTTTTTTCGCATTGCTTTAGAAATATTTGCCTTTGCCTTCTCGAGTAATGCTTCTTTTGTTGACCCTTCTCCTTCTTCCAACACAATACTTTTCAACTGTTGCAACGGTCGTTCGATTTTTTGCCTTGCGTCGGAGACTTTCTCTCGGTATGTTTCCTGCAGTGCTCTCTTCTTTTCATTTGCCTTGCCATAAATGTGATCGCAACCAACTCCTACACAGAAGATAAGCGAGTACCCAAATAGTCCCAACACAGTGACGGTATCTTTTTTGTCTTGAAGAATCCCCTCCATAAAGCCACTGGCTGCTGCGGCTATCACTTGGGGTTCGCTTGACCCTTTTGCTTCCACAGCTTCTTGCGCCCGGACCATCATTTGTGCCGTGGAAGGCATAAAGGGGCTTGCTGCCAGCCTCAGCAGCTGCCCTTGCCAGCCGCTTCCCCAAGTAAGGCTTTCTAGCAAGTACTTTGAATCTGCCGACATTGTGGCCGCTGGTGTGGCATTGGAGGAGACTGCCGCAAGGTGAGCAAAGGCTTGCTTGCCGCTGCTTTCCGTCGCAACTTGGACAGCACCGATGACACCTCGTGTCACTCCTAAAGGAAATAGGATAGCAAAGCCCCCCACGTACATGGTAGTCGCAATAAGTCCTGGCAGTTTTGGGGCAAGGAGGAAAGAAAAAAGACGAAAAACGACATGTCATTGAGAACATATTTGTTACTTCACCGAATTATTCATTTCAATCAGCACTGGCAGCACAGTATACTGACCCGACGAATAAACTAGCCCAAACGATGACAATGCTTGAGGTACCGCCCAAGCGGATGCTACACCTCCAGACGTCCATACGACGGCACCCTTCAGAGGCTTCAGTAGCATACGGTACTTTGACATCCTAGTAGATTGTGCGCTGTTTCCTTTTGCCTACAAGGTTGTTTTGTGACTCTTTAGCCCTCAACGGTAGGTAGGGTTATTCTTTTTTTTGAGTCCAGGTGTGACGTTTGTCTGTTTGTGGGTGGGTGGGTCACATAAGGGTCAGTTGAAGTAGAGGTTGGTCTGTCTGTCTGTCAGACGAGAAGTGGTGTCAATCGACCT
>Ga0163149_10002565_pt1 | contig 21629 bp, 46 predicted proteins | sample OliLakLV19MP5G1_FD_148604 | JGI IMG/M metagenome (GOLD analysis project Ga0163149, IMG submission 148604) | Freshwater microbial mat bacterial communities from Lake Vanda, McMurdo Dry Valleys, Antarctica - Oligotrophic Lake LV.19.MP5.G1 | ecosystem: Environmental > Aquatic > Freshwater > Lake >...
GCAATTGACCCAGACATGGCTTTCCCCGTGTTTACGTCCTCTTCTGTGGCCCAGCCAGTGAGAAAGTAGACTTTTGCAGCCCCTGGGCCATGTGAGTAAGCTAATTTATTTGGGTTCATTTAATTATTTGTAGACCAAAATCCAGCATCCGTAACACCAGTTTGACCGCAAGAACAGCAACGAATTTTAACGTCGTTTATATGCTTTCTCTGCTCGACCGCATTTTTGTATATTGCTTGGCCGAGAGATTCATAAGATCTTAGAAGCCCACGACATGCTTTTGAGTAACATTCAATTTTGATTTTTGAACCTATCGGAAGTATAGCGCGGACATTTCTTAAATCGTGGTTGATTTGTCTAAGAAGCTTTTTTGGAATTTTAATTATGCTTTGGTTCATTATTTCCCCTTTAAAAATTCCAGGTAGCAGGCGAGAGAAGCTAACAAAATGGGGGTTTCACGTATACCCCTCTCCGCCTGCCTTTACTTATGGCGCAACCTGGGTTTTAATTAAGCGTCAATCGCCTTCCATTTCTCGATTTCGTTGCTAACAACACCGTTCCATTCTTTGACCTTCAGGAATACCTGGACGGATTTGCCGGCCATCTCCAAAAGCTGAGGTTCGAGATCGAAAGCGGCACCTTCAGACTTCATTTGCTCGCCGAGCCGCTCTTGATAAGCATCAAGGGACAGCTCATTGGCTGCGGCGATTGCCGGAAGCCAAAAATTGACGCCTCCACCAGTCGCAGAGAAATTAGCATAAATCACTTTCCCCACTTCTAGTTGAACCCGAGCAACATAGAGCGGATTGCCCTTGCTGTCGGCCTTCACATTTATCGGAGACAAAATTGTCGCCGGATACCAACCGGGGTCGAGCACTTTTGACCGGTCAATATTCTCTTGCAGTTGTTCTAGTGTAAATCGTACCATTTAATTTGTCTTTCTTTCTTTCTTTTGTTTGTTGGTTAATATTTGAGTTTTTTACATTCGGGAATAACTTAAAAGAATTTCCAGCTGCTTTTGAACTACCTGCAAAGCAAGGCTGAGATCCCTTTCGGTTTGGATCAATCCGTCGATACTTGTTGCATCTTTGATCGGGTTGCAATAATAGCGCGTGATAGACACCGGGAACTTTTCCAGTTTTGCATACAAGCCATTGATGTGATGACCTTGGTCGACCAGACGATTCTGCAAGCGCAAATTTTCTTCTGCGACAGTTTCCTCTGGCTCTGGCGGACAACCATTATCTGGCTGCCTTCTATTTTGTGGCTGTTTCATAAACCTAATACCTTTCTTATTTCTAACGTGGGTTTTTTTGGATCCTTCAAGAGTTCCTTGAAGTATACAAAAAACGGGATATCAGTAATCAGATGAGCACCTGGGCCTATGCCGAAAGTGTTCTTTGCCAAATTACTGAAGAATTTTACGGTGAAACGCATTTTGCTGTTCAGTTCTTCACGGTCAAAAACAAATACGTTATCGAAACGGGAAACAAAGTCTTCGGCAAATTTGTCTCTAGCGTTTAACATTTCACCAAGAATAACATTGTCGGCGTATGGATCTGCGCCCTCTTTTTTCCCCCAGCGGGGAATTGTGTGACCAGTCCAGATTACCGTGCATGGTAGCGATTTGAGCTTACCAAGGATATCCCTGGTTTCGGCAATCTCGAATCTATAATCTCCCATGTGGGTTAATCGAATTTTTGGCCCGGCCTCAAATTGGATAGTCTGCCCCACGTTGGCGTTGGCGGCGGCGGCGTATTTCATCAATAGCTCATTAAAAGACGCCACTGAATCAATTTGAATCATCGCCGGAAAGTTCGGTCTATTTGGAACAACCGAATCGACAGCTTGCTTGTCCAAATTTTTAAAGAATTTGGAAAAACCTTGGGCAGAGTTCGGGTATTGCTCATATTCTAGATCCTCGGAAAGAATCATTTTTTGAGCAATCATGGAGCCAACGCCACCGAAACGATAATCGATATCGTGAATAAATCGCTTTCCAGGATGGGACGCAGCCGCCCCAGATTTCCCGCAACCGGATCGGCCCAGGAATAAAAGCATCCCATAATTGTCGTTGACTCTGGGGACCCACTCAGATGCTTTCATGGTTTTGTTTTAACCCTTCTTCAACGGCAGACTCGAACCTTTTTTCAATAGCAGAATAGTCATCCCCTGTAATATTATGCACTTGATGACCATTAGTAAGACACAAATCTATTCGCCAAACATGCAGCCCCACATCATTTTTAGTTTGGTATAACCTAAGAACATAGTTTAAGTTAATCCAGCCTAAAAAATCTAATTTAATCCATTGTTTCATTGTTTTTCTCCTTTAAGCGTGTCATCGCGCCTTCTATATCTGAAAGTAATTTTTCTTGCTCTCCAGAATACTCGAACAACTTATCTCGAATCGGGAGAAATAATTGAGCTATACGATAGCTCCAACAGCCGGCTTGTACAGCTACATCAATTACTTGATCTATTTCGAGATTGAGTTCCATTAGTTTTTCTCGATCAGTCATAGTTTTTCTCCATTGTGTTGGCCTGTCTTGGTACGATTACGGCTTTTGACACAAATTTGCCGCTACTAAAATCAAGCACAGAAACATAAACATAAACATAATCTACGGTCGTTGAAATCGTTGAAATATTCTCTTCCGCAATTTTAAAGGTCATTGTTTTTCTCCTGGAAATGGGGCTTCTAACGCCATCAAGATGCGTGCTGCTAACAGCTTCTCAACTAGTTCGTCACGCTCATTTCGCAACTTTCGCACCTCGGCTATTAATGCGAGAATATCCAAATAGCTAATTGCATGGCGTGACTCAATAGCGCCTAAATCTAAAAATTCTAAAATCATGGTTTATCCCTCGTCATTTCATTTTCGTGATATTCATCGTCTAAAAATCTGGCACAAATTTTTGTGCGTACTTTATTTTGGCATCCGCACTGGGGGTACGAATTCCGCATCTTACTATTGGTCATGAACATGGGCTGATGACAATAGTAACACAGAACCTCCTTGCCGTCAAGTCGAGCCTTAGCAATCGGCGCGGACATGCAATGTGGCGCGGCGCACCGAAACAGAATTTGTCCAGGTTTGGACTTCATCCGCCGATAGCGGTGGAGAATACATTTTTGCCTTTCTGTCGTCTCTGGTTTTGGTATTTCGACAGCCGTTGGCTGGTCTGGGAATACTAAGTCTAAAAATGGAAATGGGTTATTCATCGTCTCCCTCTATTTGTGCTTCTAGTTGTGCAATATATTCTTGCTGTGTGTCAATATCAGACTCTAATTCGCTAATAGATTCGTTTGCAGCTTGTGAATACGGCAAAGATTGAACATACTCTGAAAACTTTTGCTCCAATTCAAAACGGTCACCCCAGTTAATTACTGGGCTAATACCTTGTAACTGAAACATATCTTCGACAAGTATTTGTAGCTGGGTTTTCATTTTAATAGTTACCTCTCTCTTCTAGAATATCGATCCTTTTGTTTAAGGCACCCAAAGCTTTAACTTCGTTCATCGCCAGAAGGCCGCGCAAACTTATTCTCTCGTTTAGGTTAATCTGCTCTTGTTCAAGACCTTCAATCTTCGTAGTCGTCGCAGAAATATATTCGATAATTTTGCCGAATGTTTTTGATACCTCAAGAAACATCTCTTCAATCTGTACGTCGCTCATTTTAATTCCTTTGCTTTTTCAATCAAAATCTGGACGATCTCTCTGATTTGCACGTCTAAATTATTTGGGCATTTGCCATTTATAGCCCATTTTAACAGGCTGATTCGTACAAATTCAATCGTGTTTTGGCGAACAACATCAAATTCAGTTATGTTTTCCATTACCAAGGCCTCCATGGCTCCACTTGAATATATTGCGTTCGCAATTCATCGGTTCGGGCACTTTTACCGTCGAACTCACAAACCTGCGTATAGTCACAGAGTCCGTATTTTGTCTCACAAGCAAAGAAATTAGGGTTATCTTCGGCGTCCCAGCCATTATTCATAATCGGCTTAAATACTTTCTCGACTAGGTACTGTTGCCAGTGCCGGCGATTTGAAGCGGTGAAAAAGCAGAGGACTCGCCGGAAGGTATCTTTAGTAGGCTTGACTTGTAAACCTAGATAATTGATAATTCCAAGGCCTCTGTTTTCGGTGTTGATATTCAAGGCAAGGTCGTAATTCCTGAATTGGATTCGCTTTTCATATAGATTGCGAGTTTGGGATTCAGTCTTGTGATCTACCCAACATAGACCAAACTGATCTTTTTCAATCAGTAAATCTATGCGACCATCTAAAATAAATTCTGTCTCGTTTGATTCCCCCACTTTAATTGCAAAGCCCAACTCAATTCCTGCGGCTTCGCAAACTTCGGCAACTACAAAATCATTGTTTCTGTAGTGGAAACAATATTCACCGAACCGGCGAAACACTAAATCAAAATGTTCAGGCTCAAGGGCCAGATTATCTGCATCCAACTTGAGATTGTAGTCTTTCTTTAGTTTCTCCAGACATGGAGAAGGAGTGTCGGGAGATTGGATCTCGTTTTTGGCTTCGAGAACCAAATACAAAATATTATCCCGGTTACTAGCAATCGGATCAACATAATATGCCTCCAATAAAGCATGGAAAAAGGTCCCTTTGTTCAGTGCTTTCTTATTTCCGTACTTTCTTTTGTGCAACCTGTACTGATAATGCCATTTGCGTGGGCATTCTAAGTATGTGGCAATTTGAGATGAATCAAGCGTTAATGTTTTCATTGTTTTGATCTTTTCTTGGGTATGGTGGGGCCTCAAAGTATTCTTGCCAAGCGATAGACCAGCTTTTACAAATAAGAAAAACTTGCGCCTTAGCATTTTTACGGTTGGGTTTAACCGTAATGGACCACCAACCGAGCCTATAGTTTCTTATCTCCCATTTGTATTTTATTTTTTCTTTTGTTTTAATTGTGGTCATTGTTTTGATCCGTAATTTTCGATTCCGATTCTGTGCAGCCAAAAAACCCTATAGCCTAAAAATTTGAGCTTGCGGCCAAGGATTTCTGATTCCCCAAAAAGTGGCGCCTCTTTTGTCAATACAAGGATTCCCGGACCCCACCTACCAAAACGAAACCAATAAGTGTATGGAGAGGAATAAAAACTAAACATTTTCATTGTTTTGATCCAATCTTTCACTTATTTTCTTTGTGGACGTCTCACATAAGATAAATTGGACATCAATGACTTCTCCAGACTCTAAATTAGCCCAATTTTGCTCAATGTAATCATGAGCGACGGACATTGTGCGATTGCCCCAATCGATTGAATCATAGCTTGCTTTTTTACCGATTATGTGGATCAGATACACCATTCCCCAACAGTTTAAACTAAATCCAGCGCGGCGCAAAAGCCATAATTCTTCAGTGGTGGAATTTGGGTATGTCGTATCAACCAAAATCGCCATAACAGGGATAAATGTCCCTCGGTCCCGAACTTCAAACATTTTCATTGTTTTTCTCCCTGTGATATGCCACAAAAGAAAGAATGGAATCTGCAACTTCACTTGCAGTTGGGCGCCGGCCAAGTGAATCTTTATATTCTACCCAATATCTTGGCTCATTTGGCGAAAATAGCGCAACGGCATCATCAAGAGTTATATTAAACAACCATTGGGCTGCTCGGGTATACGATATTTGCCGATCTTCGTCATATGCATCACATCCTAAAAGTGAAAAGGACGCAGGGAGATCTGGCTGAAATTGAATTAATTCGGGCCAAAGAAGTGGCGCTTCTCCCATAGCGCATCCGGCAGATCCGCAAAATGGAATACCTTTTATGGTTTTGCCGTCACCAAGAAAAGAGTTCACACATCCGAAATTAAACTCTTCGTGTAGCCGATCTTCTACAGGTTTCTGTAAATGCTCGGCCAAGGTAATCAGTCTTTTAAAATTTATCATAGTTTTGTTCCTTTATTTTTCTAGTTAATTTATTTCGGCATTTCGTTCGCTGAATCAGAGAAATCGACTTATCCTTTTCGCTGATTGCTACTACGTACGCGCCGGGCAGCAAACCCACCGATTGCCGATTGCAAGTTTTTGGCGCCCGCTATGGCGCCTTGAGTTCCAACTATTGCTATTAGTACCAAGATCATCGGCCAAGCGTAAACTAGTTTTACGCTATCGGCCCGGCGTGTTATCTTTTCATGCCGGTCATGCCGGTCATTCTTTCGTAACTTCAAACTGGCGTACCAACAGCAAAAGCCAACCGCAAAGTATCCTATCACCCACATTATCATTTCAGTTTTTTTCATAGTTTTGATCCTTTATTTCTCCGCTTAGCGGGTTTAGTCTAGTTTGTAGGGCCAGCAATCGTAAGAGCCAAATCTGCGGGTTCTCCGCACGAAATCGAAAACAGGGCCTTTCGGTTCCAGATCATTCCATGCTGAAAAGGGCGGATTTGGCGAATCGGTCACTTCCGTGCATTCGACTTCTTTGCCGTCGATATCTAAATATATGACCGTCCCACAACGCTCTACCATTCGCTTAGAAAACCAACCCATTTTTTGAATCGCCATTTTAATTTCCTTTATCCTTTAATCTTTCAAATCGATCACGTCGCCAATTCAGGCTCTCGCCGTGGGCCTGTAACCAGAAACCTAGCTTTAGACAAATTTTGACATTGGTAAAAACCAACAGGGCGCCGGCGACAAAAATCCAAAAGCCGAAAAATGAAATGTTGAGAATTACAGCTTCAATCATTTTAACCTGAAATCTTCAATGTCGAGTAATTCTAATGCCTTTAATTCGGCAATTTCGGCATCGTCATGAGTTTTTTGTTGGGCCACAATGACTAAAGCAATCACTGCGGCCATGACGTCGCGAGTAATTTCAATGTATCTTTTTTCCATTTCATTCATGTCGGCAAACCTTGTGTCTCGAAATGCCATAATTGCATTTACCCCAAGGGTTATAAATGGCTTCGCTTGCAAAAGCATATGGGCACTGATGTAAAGATCATAATAAGTTACAAGTTTCTCTAGATCTAAAGACTCAACTTGTTCAACGGTGGGCATTAAATTATTCATTGTTTTGTTTCTCCTTTTAATTCAATCTATGGGCAATAACACGATCGGCTAAATCTCGCAAACTGCCAGACGTAAACTCAATCGTATCGTTGTCCAGTGTTTCAGACAAGATAATTTGCTTTTCAGCATTTATCTGGTCTAGCAAATGATCCAGTGTCCCGTCACCATTTAAGGTTTTGGCAAATACTGGCAGCGTTTGGCCTTGTCTATCGACCCGGCCCCAAAATTGCTTTTCGTGGCTTGGTGACCACTGTCTTTCCATAAGCCAGATATTCTGGCAGAACTGTAAATTCAAACCCACGCCACCAGATAAGACGTTAGCAATTAAAATCCGCTTCTTTGGATTATCTCGGAACTCGTTGATGATTTTGTCTTTTTGAATGGTTCCGTGTGAACCGTCCAAAGTCAAAACACCATAATCAAGCAAATTCGTTGCTAGAATCATAGAAACATCCTTGTGATGTATACCTATGATTAGTTTTTCATCTGGGTTCTCTGTATTGTCCAGAAAATCCCTGACCATTTCGGTGACCGGATTTATTTTGGCCATGCCAGTGATATTTCTTAAACGGGTTAAATAACCAAGAATCTCGGTAGCGTTCATTCTTTCATGGTCTGCATTCAAGAAATTGCTAAACAAGTCTAGCTGTTTATTATACAATTTCTTAAATTCGGGATCTGTGATCTGAATTACTTCTATTTGGTGATTAAACGCCGGCAAATCCTTGAGTACTTCTTTTCTGGTGCGACGAATAATATATTTGCCGGTTAACTTGTGGAATTCGTCTAATCTCCATGGTTTGATTCTGGAATAATAGCCTTTTTCGTTGACAATAAGCCAATCTCGGCAAAATTGTGGAAAGTTTGTAAATTTGGCGGGGTCGCACAAGTTTAACATTGTGAAATACTCTGGTGCCCGATTTACAATGGCGGTACCGGACAAAAAGATGCGATTTTGAATACTGCCACGCATAATAAGCGTGATTAAAGCTTCTGTCCGGCTTGCGTTTCCATTTTTGAAACAATGAGCTTCATCGACGATGATGGTTTTGATTCCGCATTTCAACAAACGATCAACGGCTGAGCCGCCTTTGTCTTTATTTCCCGTTTGGAGCAATTCATGGCCCATGATATACAAATCAAGACCCGGAATGATGTGATTTCGAGAAAGTACAGGCATAATATTTTTTCGGCCATCCCCAGAAACTGGAGCAAACCATCTATGGGCCTCACGTAACCAATTATACGTGGTAGCAGGCTTTACAATAATTACCGCCGGCAATAATTCCGGGTGATTTCTCAAAATACCAAGTGCTTGGGGAGTTTTACCAACTCCAACTTCGTCACCAATAATGCCGCGGAAATTTGCGGCTTCAATAAACTGAATACCCTCTATTTGGTACTGGTGAAGGCAAAAACCTGAGCCGTCTAAAGCCTGATACCGGGGATCAAGAGACTTTTTGCCGGTAGCATCCAAAATATCGGTAACGATAACTTCAGGAGCTTCTAAAACAGTGAAATCTGTTTTGGTTTGGGAAAAACCTTTGTGTCCACATTTGTAGTCCAGGACAAAGCCTAAACCTACAACAGGCTTCTCGGCAATGATCCTAATCGGCTTCCCACAAGCGGGACATAATTTATTTATTTGCATTTTGTTTCTCGTTTTTTAATTTACTCAATTGTGGCCGATAGAGCTCTAAAGGCCACTATGACTAAACTATTCCGTAAAGAATGGAATGGCATTTTCGGGTAAAAAAGAGGCCATAAACCATGAATCCTTACGATTTGTAAAATAGTCAACTGCTTTTTGTGAGAATAAGTGGTATCTATTCTCAGCAATTACACCTTCACCAACGTCGATAAAATCAATTCCGAGAAACTCAAGATCTTTCGTATACTCATCTCCAACTAATCCTGCTTTTTGTAATTGGTCGCAGGTTAAAGCCGAATCGACGCCAGCAGTTGTTAGAACTAATTCACCACTAATAATCCTTAATTCTGTTTCGGCATCAGCAGCCTTGAAATTTGTAATTTCCATTTTGAATTCCTTATATCCTTCCGACAATGCAATTATCATAAACGATAATTGCAGCATCAATACAGTGCTTCATTGTCACAACTAACCCTTTGGGAAGTGTCCGAACTTTTGGCTTTGTTTGCAATTCGTCCCAAACTACTGTATCCGCTTTTAGCGTATGCTGAAAAGCCGGAGCATCAAGCGGACCCCAAGGTAGCGCGCAAAACTTGGCTCTATTTAATTCTGTGATTTCCATTTTGAATTCCTTTGTGTTTTTCAAACTAAGCGTCAAAATAAGCCATGGCCTCAGTAATAAACCGTGAATCTTCGCGGCCGGTAAAAAAGGCAATGGCTTTGTGTGAGAATACATAATATGTATTATCGGCAGAATCCTCATCACCGATATCAATAAAGTCAACTGTAGTAAAGTCATAATCACCGCTGGGTGAATAACTGTCTCCAATTAATCCGGCCGCTTCTAATTCGGCGCGGCTTAAATTGGAGCCAACAACTTTGTATTTTGTGATTGTCATTTGTTTTCGTTTTCCTTTGTTTAGACTCGTCAGTAGGATATTAAACCCTATACAAGAGTTTATCACTCTTGTTTCGTCTTATTTAATCTTTTTGTTAGCATCGGACATAACTAAAGCAAGGAATCCAAAGATAACCCAAACTATTGTGTAGTGGAGAATGAAATCAATCATTTTCAGAAACCCTCAAATCTTCAAATATTACTTGATCTTGCGGACCATGAAATAAAACTTTAACATCCAAAACTACAAGGCGGACGCCATTTCTAGCTAGACCCGTTAGTGATTCTTGAAATGCCCAATTTAAGGTATTCAAGTTTGTGAATGCAAATTTTAGATTGTTGGGTTTTTTATCTAAAGCATCTGCTCTCTCTCGCTTGTGTTCCCATCTACCTACAGAAAAGTGGCGTTCGGAGTCATTTTGAGTTGGTGTATAATCCCCACCATAACTATATGGGCCAAGGCGATCTCTGTTCTCTAATCTGAAAACTTTCATATTGCACTCAATCCTGAAAATTCAGCCAGTAGTCTGAATTGTCGATTTCGTTCTGGGGAAAACTTTCGTCTCCATTCGGACGGCAAGGTTTTACTAGACCCGCCAAAATCTTCTAAATTACATAGTAGCGTTTTCCACTCATAATGGCCGAAGAAAATGTAAGGGTCCCATGATGGGACGCGCGCAGCATAAACCTGTTCCATCTTTTCGATTCTTGGATTCCAGCGTTCTTTCGTTTTACCCTTCCCAATATGGCATTTGTAAGCATCCACCATTTCAGAATGAGTGTTACCATAACCTGATGCGATAACCAATGTTTCGGAACATTCCAAAACACGCAGAGTATCCCAATTAGATTCTGCCAATTCGATTAGTTCGGCATCTGTAGGGTCCAAATAGATTGGGTGACGGTTAGTTAGCTTCATTTTGGATTGCCTCAACACTACAAACAGCAAACAATAGAAGATCTAATTCAGTATCTAAGTGAATTAAAAGCTCCATGAGTAAATCATGGTTTGGACAATTTGGCTCAAATAGCAAAAACACAATCGCGTTTTGTACTCTGTCACATAGTTGCATGGTTTTATCCTTTATCCTAATTCCGGAAACAATTTTGTCGCCTTCACTAATTCAACCGCTTTTTCACGTGTCATTCCCATTTTGGTGTACGCGCTTATAAACTTGTCCAATTTTGACATTGCCTGTTTTCCAGGTTTGCCACTAGTGTTTTCCGTTGTTCCAGGAAGAATGATCTTCCCAGTTTTCTCAAGTTTGACAATCCAGCCCTTAAACTTGTGGACTGATTTGTCCGCGAACAAAACGCTAATGTAGTCATGCTCCGCTGCAACAATGGTAATAATTCCCGTTCCATAATCGGCATGTTTTACCTCGTCACCCTTTTTCCATGGGTAGGGTAGCACGTTTGCCTTTTTGGTTTTTGCGATTTCAAGTTTTGGACGGGCTGGAGATTTACCCTTCAGGCTGAGGATTTGCGCGAACATATGACTAGCCTTTTCTAGACTTGCCAATGCGTTTAATTGAGTTTCTTCTGTTTGGGATTCCCAAAAATGATAGACGTGGGTTTCTTGGTCCCATGGATTCGGCGCGCCCTCAGGAAGAATGATTACTGCGATTTGACCCGGCGGTTTTGGGTGGGGGTTAGTGGGAAATGGTGGGGATATTCTAGCACGTGAATTTTCATCGGCCAGTTTGATTAATTCAGCTTCGCTGAGTGCAGCTAATTCTAGGTCAGACATTTTGTTTTCTACTCCTTTGAAAACGGCGGATTAGGGCTTTTTAATACGAGTATATATCGAAGAGACTCGTATTTGGAGTTAGCCCTAATCCGCCTTAATGTAATGATGACACACTGGAGATCACTTGTCAACAGGTATTGTGCGGGTATTGTGCGGGCTTTGTACGGTGTTTGCATGGTCCGATGAGGACCTAAGTGGCTTGGTATCAATGGTTTAGCGGCTTTGTGGCTCATTGTGTGAGTGGCTTAGGGGAGGTGTCTGGAGTATAGCCTTGTTTCGCCCTTTGTATACCGTTGATTCTAAAGGGTTTATGGGTTTGTGGTGGGGGTTTAATGTTTGGGTATGGTACAACACATTAAAGATATATATATTATATATATATATATTAGAATCAACAAGATACAAAAGGCGAAGATCGACCCCATCCAGCGCGGACGAAAACTCAAATATACAAAGGCCTTACCCTACCCTAAAGCCCTCAAAACACTAGACTTATCCTCTTTTTTGCCATGCAAAAAGCGTGCGTTTTCCGTGCAGTTGTCGTATAGAATCAGCATGTTAGCGGATGCGAGCGGGACGCAGGAAGGTTAAGGCCTTGCCCTGTGACCTATCGGGCTTCTAGGCCTACCGATCGGACCTTCAAGGCCTACCGATGCGTCCTAGGGCCTTGTAGCCTCAAGCTGCCTACCTCTCATGCAAGTGCTCTCTACAGTATATAGCCAAGTGGCTCATAGAGGGGTTTGGCGTGATAATGGCTTATCAATAAGCTTTTTTTTTTCGTTTTTTCGTTTTTTCCCTTTTTATTTTGTTCAATTCATGGTAGGTTACTCTTAGGAGTTTAACTTATGCACTGTTTAGAGCTTTTCATCCGCGATACCGTTCGACGCCATGGTCGAATACTATCTACTACCTTATTTGATAGTATCGATACCGTTTACTTTAGATTGATTGACCCTCTGGCGTCGAACGAATCTAGTCTGCTCATCTATAAGCAGACTATCGACAAACTTAGTCAGGGCGGTCAAATTAGGCGGTCTGGTCTTTTTTTGGTTTGGTCGGGGGCTTGACAATGTCTAACCCTTCAATCATTCCCGTCCGCGCAAGCCGCAAGGCTCTTCTAGACTCGTACCTTGTCAGTCTGACTACCATTCAGCTACTCGACCTAGTGAGGCGGTCTCAAGCTATCCTAGACGCAAGGGAACTATTTTTGATCCAGCGTACGAATTCTCTTGACAACCAATAGGCTATACCCCATACTGAAAGAGTAGCAGCAACCGAAGGGTTAGCCTACCAAGGAAATACCCGCATGAAATCCGCTGCTACCAAAGGAAAAACCATTATGTCGAAACAGACTGTTACCCTCAATTACCTTGATATCTCATTGGTCAATCAGGAAAAGACCATTGAATACTCGAATGAACCGGCGACCACCATTGAAGATGCAATGCAGCGCCTCAATTCTGATTCTGTCGTGATTCTTGCGGCGCTGAATGAAGCCCTCGAATCACAGGCCCAAGAATTGGCGCTGGCCAACGCTGGCGTTACCGACCAAATCGATCGCAAGGTTGCTCTTGAATTTGCTGCACCATTCCGTCAGGACGCCCAATTCCAGATCATCAAGGATGGTCCGGACGGTTCGATTAATAATCGTGGCGTCCAAACGGAACGGATCTTCGCTTTCTTGGCTGCTATTCCGCCGTTCATGACGAGCTTGGTGGCACGCTCGAAGAAATAGCTAATTGGGAAGGGAGAATATCGTTTCTCCCTTCCCTTCCCTTCCCTGCAAAACCTGCTATTCTGAATTAGGAGATTTTTTGATATGCTTACTTTTGACACAGTTGAATCCGCTATGCTCTGGATTATGTCCCACGCTTCCGGCGATTGCACAGTGCTGGTACACAGAGACCACAGCTATACCCTGAGCCGCATCGGGAACCGTTGGGAATAATTCTCCCTTCACTTTTAGGCGCGTAGCTCAGTTGGACAGAGCATCAGCCTTCTAAGCTGAGAGTCGCAGGTTCGATCCCTGCCGCGCCTACCAATATTCTCCCTTCATTTTTCTCTTGCATTCGCTCAAACTCGTGCTAATTTTAGATATGGAACAAAACACCAACCAAACAAAGCTTGCTGAACTTCGCGCCCGCTGGACTAGCCTTGTCTCTAGTTCGCTGCCTGACTCAGCCATCGACGAGGAACTACAACAGCTAGAGGATGCGATGGACGCGCTACCTAGCGAGTGGGAAGCTATTCACGATCGGGAGGACTACTAACATGGCAATCAAACTTTGGGCTATTCACGATAACGTTTCCGGTACGTTTGATCCTCGCGAGTTCGATACCTTCGAGCAAGCTTGGTTGTTCGTCGTCGCAGATGAACGAACCGATTTGTCTATCCTCCCTGCGACAACCGCGAGATTGCACGCCGATCGCATTCTCGATTCCGCGACTATCCGGTTGCGAGTCCGCGAGATCCTTCGCCTTGCCGAAACCATGGCAGAAGGCAGCAAGCTATTCTTTCATGGTCCCACCATTGGTCTTGAGCGGTTCGCAACGTGCTGGCGCATCAATGGCGAACTAACGCAAAGCATCCGCGCTATCGGCGGACGTGACGCCTAAACGTTTGGCCGATTAAAAAACCTTAATACCCTACCCGGTGGGATACCCCAAGGTAGGGTACTTTTTTCGGGTGGGTCCGCCCCTAATTCAGACACATTTAATTCAGACACATTTAAATCTTGAAAAAATAAAAAAAAAACAGGAAAATAAATTGTCAAACTGTGCAAATTGTAAGAAATATACAAAATCAGGCATGTTCTGCATGGCCCAACCCTGTCGGGAGGCCAAACATAAATATGATTGGGTCAATCGAATCGCCGAATTTAGAAAAAGCCCAGAACAAAGGGCCCAAATAAATTTTAGGCGTCGCGCCCTAAGAGCGCGGGCCGCCAAAAGGGTGATTAGCCAGCCAAAAAAGGTCACAAAAGTAAATCTTGTATATGTAGCATACAAACCCTACATTGCAGAGCAAGATAAACTCCTTCAAGCAGCGTTAGCAGACCCTCAAGTTATGCACAACAGGGAATCAACGCCTCCGTACAGGGGCTTGGTTTGTAAAATATCTGATTTCAGTCGAGCCTTAGCCAAACTACCAAGCAGGAAAAATCAAGGAGGATTAAAATGGCCTGGAAGTTCATAAACCGCCCACTATCCGAAAGAAACGATGATTCAAATGAAGAAGACGCCGCATTTTTAAAGTTCCAAGTGTCATCAACGTGTATTGCCAAGGCCAGCTTTAAATCCGATGGCCCTACTGGGCTGGGTTTTGCTGGGTCTGGCAATTTATTTATCACTTTTGTCGAAGATCAACGCAGGTACAAGTATTCAGACTTTCCCACGATAGAATTTGAATCCTTTAGAGTATCTGCCTCTAAAGGTGATTTTTTTAACAGAAATATTCGAACCCAATACGCGTACGAAGAGATTGGGCTTGGTGAAGGGGACGAATGAGAGGATTAAAAATGAATCTAATTGAAAAACCACTACCAGAAAATTGCTATCTTACACAGTTACCGCACCCAAAAAAGACCCAAATTGTCCTGCACTTTACCGCAGGCAGCAGCGCCCAAAGTGCGTTTTCAGAATTTCAGCGCCGCGCCGACGGCGTTTCGACGCCCTATATTATCGATGTTAATGGCGCAATCTGGGAAACGTATGACGAGACTGAATCTTGGTCGTACCATTTGGCGCCCCAGGCGTTGTGGCCAAAAGGGTCACAGGATCAGAAAACGATCGGTATTGAAATCGCCAATTGGGGGCCGTTGCGATTAGTTAAAGACATCTTATGCTCGTGGCCCGCCAATTTTACAAACCCCTATTGTTCTTTAAAGGAGACTTCTAAGTACCTTAAGCTGAAAAACGCTTATCGCCAGGAATTGTACTTTACAAAATTGCCGGCGGCGCAAGTACAGGCAACCTGCGATCTTGTAGATATGCTGTGTGCGCGCCATGGGATTACGCGACAAATCCCAGATGCCAATTTTATTGAAACGTTTAACCCGACGATCTTTCAAAATTGGTCTGGGATTTGTAGTCATGTAAACTACCGAAAAGACAAAACGGATTTCTGTTTTGAACATGCGTTGCCCATTTGGGATACGCTCGGCGAGATGGGGTATAAGTAATGTTATTGGATCGACTTGAAGAGCTTAAAAACCTTGAGGCATTTAAAATTATGCAAAGTGTCGAGATGCAACGCCGAAAAGATTTGGCTTATAATGCTAAGTGGTCATTAGATCGCCTTAGGCTTTGCCAGAAGGCTTTAAACACTGAGGAATCAGCCACTTAGCACGGCTTGACGTATCCCCAAGGGCATGGTAACATTGCCTGTGACACCACCCGGAGAGCGTATCATGGCCGTAGAAGAAGGAATAAAGTTTTTGCGCGGTGAACTTCAAAAACTCGAATCTGCAATTGAGGATCGCTTCGAGTCTCTTGAAAAAAGATTCGATAGTCAAAACAAGAAGTTAGATTTACTGTTAGGTGATCGCCGTATCATCATAGCACTCGGGACCATATGGGTTTTCATTGGTCCCTTTATCGCAGATGTCCTGAAATTATATTTTTTTAAACACTAATGACTCCCGAATTAATTCCGCCCCCGCAAAACCCTAAGCCTGAAGACCCTCAGGCCCGCGAAATTCGAAGGGTCGCAGAATGTCCGTTAACCGCTTTTAAAAAGGCGAGACTAGAAAATGATCTTAAGACCACAACCAAAAATTCTTGATATCTCCGAGATTATCTCCTCTGTGGGCTTCTCCTCCCCTGAAGCCCCGGCAGGAAATAAGCGGGAACAATTTGTCCAAGAGTTAAATAAGAACGGCGCGAGTTTGTCTGAAACAGCGGCGTCCCTTGGGCTTGCCCTGACCGACGAAAAAACGAGAGTGCCCGCGTCGCGCATCGTTTTAGAGGCGCACGGTTTAATTAACGACAAATCTGCAATTGCGCCTCCGACCATTAATATTCTTGTCCAGAACTCCGTTGGGGCAACGGGCGGCAATATTTTAGATTTGGTGGCGCCTCGATGACAGCCCCAACAATAGGCCAACAGGTTTTTTATACAGCGGAACGCCGAGTATTCGATGACCCAAAAGCGGAGGGTGTGTTTTTAAGGCTTCCCGCTTTGATCACTGCTGTACTTAGCGGCACGACAGTTTCTTTAGTAGCGTTTACGTCAGACAATAGAATATTTGGCTCCGGCCAATTTACGAAAGGATTCAAGATTGTGAACTATAGTGAGACAAAAGAGCCGGGGACCTGGACAAATGGCTGATATTCTTGAGATGGTCGATATTCTGGAAACACCAGTGACCCCGATGCCGGTCCCAGAACCGGTAAAGACTACAATTGTGCCGCCCGTCAGCTATTCTGATCGAATTAAAGCTGGGGAGCGACTTTTCACAGTTCACTTTCATGGGGCTAGGATTCAGCATAATTCGACCCAATTCTTTTTCGACGGGCAATTAATTGGCGCCACGCAAAAAGCGCGGCACTGGTGCCAAAAGAAGGGATTTAGGTTCATTCGTTGCTCTAATGCAATTACGGATCTAGATTACACACTTCAGAATGAGGAAACTAATGCAGATTGATTGGATTCAAATGAAAAAATTCTTTAAGGCAATTGGTATGGCAGCCGTTAGTGGTGCCATAACTGCGTTCTTTTCAGCTAATCCTGGGAACCCAAAAGAGCTGAGTAAAGCCGTTGCGCTTGGCGCAATTACGGGGGTAGCGTTTCTGCTAAACCCAAACAAAAACACAACCACCCAAACTACGGTACTGGGTGCTACGACGGAAGTAAATACCGTCACAAAGAAAGTAGAGATTGAATAAATGCAAAAATTTGGATCTGCACTTTCGCCAGGGGCAGGACTTTCCGGGCGCGGCCAAGTTTGGCTTTCCGGCGATGGAAAACTCTACGAGTCTGTTGATGGAACTTTAAAGTTCATCAATTTAGTTGGGTTTAAGTATAATTCCGATGACAATCCATTCACCCCGGAATTTTTTGGTTGTCCAGTCGCAGAGTATCAAGTCGCCGCTAACAAGTTTGCCCCTGGATTTTTCAGCCCTAAGATCGTCCCAATCGGCGAATTGGCGCCAGGTATTCCACGAGTTGATCTACAAGTTTCGGCTCCAGATTGCTATTTGGTGATTGAAAATTTGGTTGCTATTTCGGCGCCGGGCTATGTTTTGCTGGCCCGACAAATTACCGACCCCAACCAATTGGCTCAAGTGTTGAATGATAACATTCAACGATCGGCTCCTGGAGTTATTTCGAGTGTTTTGAAATAGTTTTGGACATGGGCTAAATCAAAAACAATTAGGGCTGGCTAGGGTGATAACCTAAGCCAGCCCGAAATATTTTATGGATCTTAATTTTACATTTCGGAACGAGATGCAGCGAGATTATTTCTGGTCACGCAGCCGTAATAATTTGTCATCTGGTGCTTTTGGTTCCGGTAAAACTTACGCTAGTTTTCAGCGAGGTTTAACGCATTTAATGGCGTTCGATAATTACAAGCTACTTGTCAGCCGTAAAACTTACAAACAGCTTGTAGAAACCACGATGGAAACGTTCTTAAAAGTTTGCCCCAAAGAGTTAATTGTTGAGCACTCTGAAAAAGATGGGTACACACAATTAATCAACGGCAGTGAAATTATTTGGAAACATCTGGATATCCACGACGAGCAGAGCCTCAGAGGGCTTGAAATTAATTCAGCGGTCAATGATCAATCTGAAGAGATGGAGGAAGCCATTTATTGGGTTCTAGATTCTCGTATTGGCCGTTGGGATAAAGCAAAACCTAGTGCTTGGTTGTTAAAATTAAGGCCCGACTGGCCAAAAAGACCCAACGGTGATTGGGTTATCCCGAATTATCACGATTGCCTTTGTAATCCCGATACATATTTTCATTGGCTGTATCGGCTATACCACCCAGATTCGCCAGTACGAATCCCCGAATATGCCTTTTTTCATAGTGTCACAGATCCAACTATGAATGACCCAGAAACCATGAAAAGCATGGCCGGGCGAGACCCTGAATGGGTTGCAAAATATATGAAGGGTGAGTGGGGTGCTAGCCTTTCCTCAATTCACACAATATCAAAGGACTCGTATCTAAAATATGATAAAGGACTTTTGCAATCTGTTATTGCTAACAGTGCTATTTACCGGTCTATGGACCATGGTAATTCTGCCCCTACTTGTTGTTTATGGGTTGGGCAATTTAAGGGGGTTTATATATTTTACCGCGAGTATTATCTTGCTGACGCGGTTATTTCTCGGCATAGGCAAAATATTGCAGACCTTACTACGTCGCAAGAATACGTAGTCTGTAGCTGGGCGGACCCGTCCATTTTTCAAAAGACCGGCCAAAAAGAGGGTGCTTTTTGGACTGTTGCAGACGAGTATCTCACAGATGAGATTCCTGGCCCTGCAATCGCGTGGATCGCCGCAGACAATAATGAGATGGGCACCAGAAATAGAATCAACGAATTGTTAGCACCGTCAAGCCGTTTCAAACATCCGGTAACTGGGGAATCCCCGGCCCCAGGTATTTATTTTATGGCGGGGTCGCCAGAATACCCGCAAGGCGTTAACCGTGTCCCAATTCAAATTAGCGCGCAAAGAAAAGAAGAGCTGGGAACAATTAACGGAAAAACGATATATGGGGATAATCGAGATGATTCAATCGAGGATCATGCTTATGATGCTTTTCGCTATTTCATTGCTATGCACGGCATGGGGATAACAGAGAAATCCAAAACCCCACCAAAAAATTCAATTGAATCTCATTTGAGGTTTATGCAACAAATTAAACGTAGGGAACAAGGGGCGCATTTACTGTAATGTTAGACTACCACATGATTAATCCGATGGTTGACAAGATCGAAGCTGCTAAGGCCTACCGCGCAGATTGGGAAGATACTTTCCATTCAAAGCAGCTTTATGATTTTTACGAGTCGAGACAGTATAAAAATGTCTCTGATGGCGTCCCGTACATTTTAAATCTCATTTACACGACTGTAGAAGAGATGAAAGCCAAGCTGTTGATTAAACGCCCTGCGTTTTTATTAGACATCCTTCCGGGCGCCCAACATTGGAATCTAGATCTCGCTGCTAAATCTGCCCAAAACAAAGAAGATCTGCTAAACGCCCTAATTATGCGTGCAGGGACAAAATACCCTCGCGAGATCAAACGCTGTTTTGTTGATTCGATGTTTGGCTTTGGTATTTTTGAGACTGGGTACTCTGCGGACTTGCAAAATCCTAACTCCCCGGCGGCTATTATGACCGATGCGGAAGAAAGCCCTGGCGGCCCCGACAATCCTTTCGATCGGGAAGAACTAGAAGCCGCTAAAAATACTGTCGTCCCTGAGAACGACAACCTCTTTTACCGGCGTATTAAGCATTGGCGATTTTTAGTTTCTGACGAGTCCGCCGAAGACTTGAACCAGCTAGAATGGCACGGCTATTATTTTTACGTTAACAAAGATATCTTAAAAGGCTCGGAATTATACAAAAGGGAACTCCCCAACGATCTTTGGTCCGACAACTCTATGTACGAGGGCACTTCAAGCGTGGGAGGGAAAACCAAAAACAAAGGTGTTAAACTTTGGCGTGTTTGGAATAACATTACCAAAACCGTTGAAGTTCATTTAAACAACGGCCCGCGACTTTCTCAAGAATCGTTTGACCGCTCCCCAATTACCGATCTTCGGTGGTCTGAGCGGTCCCGTGGATTTTATCCGATCCCGCCGATTTTCATGTGGATTCCATCACAGAACGAGATGAATAACTCTCGTCAAATGATGAAGGCGAATCGGCAAAAGGCAATCACTCGTTGGGGATATGTGAAGGGTAAAGTTACCCAAGAAGAAATTGACAAATTTTTAACTGCTGTTGACCAATCTTTGATTGCTGTAAGTTCTACAGACGCCATTTTTCCGTTGAACAATCCTGGAAATGGCCAACCAATCAAAGAGGCCTTCCTAATGGGCCAACAAGATTTCAACAAGGTAGCTGGTGTTTCTGACAACGAACAAGGTGTTGCTACCCGAACAACGGCAACTGAAGCAAAGATCATCTCTGACAACGCAAATGCCCGCGAGGCAGATGTTCAAGATGAGATTGGTAATTTTTACGGGTCTACGGCAAAGCAGATCCTAACTACGGCTTTGATGTTTATGGATACTCCGGTGATGGTTCAAATCTCAAATGTTCCCACGCAGGCGTTTTTGGCTGATGCTCAACCTCGGCCAGAATTTGGGGAAATTATTCCTGCAAATCTACAAGACAACTTTGATTTTTCTGTTAGCATCAACCCCGCGCAAGGTTCCGTTTTTGGGATGCAGCAAGGGCTACAATCGTTTATTCAGTTTTTCTCTTTAATCACCCAATTCCCGTTCATTGCTTTAGACCCGGAGCTTATTGCAGAAACAGCTTTTCGTTGCGGGTATAGAAATATGCGCGTAATTGCAAAAGCGCAGCAAGCCGCTTTAATGCAAATGATTGCAAGCCAGGGCGGTGGTGCTGGTCAATCCGGCTCCGGCACGGGCGAGAATGGTGACAACACGGCCAAGCGGACCGTAGCACAGGCGCAACCCAATGATTCTGAACAAGTTCGAGCACAGCTTGACAGCCAGATGGGTTAGTGGTATAGTAGACTGTGACCATGAAGCCAACCGCTAAGAAAAACGCAAAAAAAGCCATTTCCGGAAAACAAAAGATGTCCCTGAAACAGGCTGTTATGAGTCACTACGAAAAAGCGAAATAAGTAATTACAATTATGGAAACTCCCGAATATTCAAACCCGTTTGATGCCGCTACAGCGGCTCTTGCTTCTGCCATGGGCGAAACTGAAAATCCTGAGGTGCAAGATGCGCCGTTGGAAGAAATGGTTGATACGCAGGCTGAAGAGACTCTTGAAGAAGAGGATAACGAAAAAGAAACTGCCGACCCCAATCTTGAAGCTGCCCAAACGCTATTAAGCGCAATACAAGCTGGTGGCGATGCCGCGCAGCAAGTTTTATTGGGTCTTGCAAAGAGTGCGGGGTTGGCGGTTGAGTTTAAGAAAAACCCAGATGCGGTTGTTCAATCGTTAAAAGAAATTCTAACTGAAGAATTAGGCGAGGATAACTCGTACCTCGCTGAAAAACTTTCGGTAGGGCTAGAAAAATTTCTGGCCGTTCGAGACGAAAAACATACGACTGAGA
>Ga0163149_10002566_pt1 | contig 21612 bp, 16 predicted proteins | sample OliLakLV19MP5G1_FD_148604 | JGI IMG/M metagenome (GOLD analysis project Ga0163149, IMG submission 148604) | Freshwater microbial mat bacterial communities from Lake Vanda, McMurdo Dry Valleys, Antarctica - Oligotrophic Lake LV.19.MP5.G1 | ecosystem: Environmental > Aquatic > Freshwater > Lake >...
GCGTTTCTCTTTCATCATCAATACAAACCAAATTCACGCCCCCATTAGTATCAACACTTTTCTTTATTAAATCATAACGCGACCCTTGATAATAAAACTCATTCTCCTCCAGCCACTCCAAATGCCGAAACTCATCAGAAGAAAAATGCAGCGTAACTTTTCCTTCAAACGAGTCTGTTTCCATAGATAGTTTAACGGCTTCTTTTATCAGTTGTCTTTGCAAATAAAAAACAAAATATGGACATAAGATCCCAAAAGCGAATACAGGAAGAAGTAAGAAAGTAACTACCCTATTGACAATCATTAGCACCAAATTAAATAATATATTATAAAAATGAGCTAAAACAAACAATTCATTTATGCACCAGCTATACCAATATTTGCTAAATTTATGGTTCAAATTTAACTTATGAGTGATACGCCAGAACATGTACATTGCCTTATCATTGGTTCAGGTCCTGCAGGTTATACAGCTGCAATATATGCAGCCCGTGCAGATCTTAAACCTGTTATGTACCAAGGATTACAGCCGGGAGGACAATTGACAATAACAACTGAAGTAGATAATTTTCCGGGATACCCGAAAGGAGCACACGGCCCAACAATGATGGAGGATTTCAAAGCACAGGCTGAAAGGTTTGGAACAGACGTACGCTGGGGGATTGCCAGCTCCGTTGATTTCACAGGTCCTGTGCACAAAGTAATTATTGATGAAAAAACTACGATCACCGCCGACTCCGTAATAATTGCAACAGGAGCATCAGCAAAATGGCTGGGCATTGAATCAGAACAGCGCCTTAATGGCTTTGGTGTTTCTGCATGTGCCGTATGTGATGGGTTTTTCTTTAAGGGACAGGATGTAGCTATTGTTGGTGCAGGAGATACCGCAGCTGAAGAAGCAACTTACCTCGCAAAACTTTGCAAAAAAGTTTATATGATAGTAAGGCGCAGTGAAATGCGCGCCTCAAAAGCCATGCAACACAGAGTGCTGAACACACCTAACATAGAGGTTTTATGGAACAGCGAAACTGCTGAAATTACAGGAGGACAAACAGTTGAAGGAGCCATTATAAAAAATATAGAAACAAACGAGGAACGAAAATTGAATATCACCGGCTTTTTTGTTGCGATAGGACACACGCCAAACACAGGAATATTTAAAGGCTGGTTAGATATGGACGAACAGGGTTATATTAAAACGACCCCCGGCACCAGCAAAACAAATATTGAAGGTGTTTTTGCAAGTGGTGATGCGCAGGATAAGGTTTACCGGCAGGCCGTAACTGCCGCCGGCACAGGATGTATGGCTGCACTTGATGCAGAACGTTATTTAGCTACAAAAGGCGTACATTGATCAATTTGTTTAAAATCGCTTAACTGATTATATTAGAAAACTGATTACCATTGCCTCGATGAAAAGAGTACTTACAGTAGTGTTATTTCTCTTTCTCCCCTATTTCGCTTTTTCACAGCGATTTGCGGGACAAATACCTGTGGAGAAAAAATACAAATTCAAAGATGTTTACGACTCTACATATGGAATAAACATTTACGAAAGACTTATTACTGCATTGGAGGCAGATTCAGTAAGGAATGATAAACGAGGGTACGCCTGCCAGGGATGGGTTGAAGATTTCTATGAAAACGGAGCGCTGCTTCACAGAGGATATTATATTGATGGTCAGATAAAAATTTTTAAAAATTATTATGACAACGGAAAACTTGAAAGGGATTTTAAATTGATCGATTATAAAAAATCGAAAATGGATATTTTTCATAAGAACGGCAAACCTAAAGTTGAAATGTTATATAATGAAGGAGCTGTTTTAAAGGAAACCGACTATTATGAAAATGGACAAATAGAGTATACCGAAGAGGCGGACAAAGATGGAATGGTAAAAGTCCGCAATTCATTTTATGAAAATGGAAAACCTGAATCGACCTTTGAAGTAAGCGACAAAAAGAAAAATAAATACAGTAAAAAAGAATATCACTCTAACGGCAATATTAAAGAGGAAGGTATTCTTGTTTATAGTGAAAGTTCCCTTGATTATGTAAAGGATGGTGAATGGAAAACATATGACGAAAAGGGTAATCTCATTTCCGACGAAATATACGTTGGCGGCGAAATGAATCAGAAGAAAAAATAAACTCTCAAAAATATTTACAATTAGCTTTCTGTAATATCCTTTTGTAAAAGATAAACTCAAAGCTAGAGGTAATGAAGATGCTAGTGTAAAATTAATGTTTCTGCTTCTTTGGATTTTGACGATTGTCCCAGAAAGAAAGCAGTTTTATTTCACTTTTCTGTATCTGATAATAAAGTGATGTTTGCCTGGTCAACACGCACTTGCGTATATGTTTCTTTTTAGTAGCTGGATATGCTTCTGGGGTATTTATTAAAAGAGTAAGAATTTTTGCAACTTTTTTCTCAAACGTATCAGCCTCTTTTTTTGTCCACTTAACTTTTATTGTATCTACAATATGGACATAAGTTATCTATACTTTTGGGTGTCCATTTAATAGCCCTTTCCAAAAACTATGCTTTAAGTCTTGCTTTTATTTTCTTCATTGCTTCTTCGTGGGAAATAAGCTCTCCTCTTTCTGCTTGGGCTAATCCTTCTTGAATAGACGCTTTTTCAGCTTCACCTAATTCATCCCACCAATCTTTCTCTTTTGTTAAAGAGGCAACATAGTTTTTAATCTTTTTCAAGATACTGGTATCTTCGGTTTCAACAATAACCTTATGCAGATAGCTTTTCAATTCGGCTGTACTCATGTGAAGCAGTTTTAATTACAACAAATATACCCCTAAAACAGCAAAATAAAAAAGGCAGGAATGATGTAAGAAATACCGTAATTTTTGATGAATTACGTTCATTCATTTTTATACATTTGAATGATGCTATTTTTATCTCTGATACCTACGGTGTACCGAAGTTTTACATTCAGAAAAAGTGGAGAAGAGTGTATTAGTAATTAAATTCGTTAATTAAAGTAATTTAAAATGGTTCAAGTCCCTTTATCTGCACCAAGGCTAAACCATCTACCCCGATCCCGCTGAAATGGCGGGATTAATTCGATTAAGGCTTTCAAAGGTGAAAGCCTTAATCGAATTAATAAAAATACTTATGATCATGACCTGTTCGCAGGGGTGGAATTGTGGAATCAGGTAAACAAGCCGTAAAAAAATCAACTCCTTATTAAAGAACTCGATTACAATAAATATCAAACATTTCTACTACTCCTACCCTACCACCAGTTCTATCAACGATTCTTCCTGCAGATATTTCTTAGCAAGTTCAAGCAACTGCTCCGGCGTTGTATGCCTTATTGAATCAAGGTATTTGTCATAGTAAGTATAATCCAATCCATAATCCATTATACTTTTAAACTTATCGGCCAAAGCAAACGGACCGCTTGCGCTTCTCAAAAAAGTACCCAGCATATAATTTCTTACCAGCTCCAATTCATTTTCAGAAATAAGATTTTCTCTGATCGTTTTTATCTCTTTATAAATTTCAGTAAGCGCCTTTTCTCTTACATCTACACCCACTTCCGTTGAAATAAAAAAGTATCCGGTGTCCTGCATGGATACAAGTCCGGAACCAATTCCGTATGTATATCCTTTATCCTCCCTGATGTTAGACATAAGTCTTGATCCAAAATAACCACCCAGCGCACAATTCAACAATTGCATAGGAGCATAATCGGGATGCGTTTTATTAAACATTGTTTTTCCAATACGCAATGCCGACTGAATAGCATCCTCCCATTGAACAATATTTTTTTGTTTTGATGTTGTATTAAAAGCCGGAGAGTTATATGAAGACGCACCGGAATCCGTTTTCCAGTTATTATCTCCAAAATGTTTATTCAGCGCTGTTAAAACATTATCATCTACTTTTCCGGAAACAACTATTTTACAATTATTGCTTCCATAAAAACTTTTATAGAAAGATGAAATATCTTCTCTTGTGAGCTTATCATAATCTTCCAGTTGTACATTGTAACCATAGGAATGCTGTGAACCAAAGATAAGTTCTGCAAACTTTTTCCTCGCCACGCTGCTAACTTTTTTACTACTTACTATGTATTTAGATTTCCTGTTCCTAACATATGTTTCCACCTCATGTTCCGGGAAGGAAGCATCTTTCAGCACCTGCTCAATGATCGGCAATGTTTTCAGTAAATGTTTATTAAGAGAGTAAATGGTAAGTATCGCATTGTCTTGTGAAATCTCCGTTTCAAAAAAGGCACCGTAATAATCTATCATATCAGCAATTTGTGCCGCGGTATGTTTAGATGTACCCTCAACGATCATGCTATTTACCGCAGCAGCAACAACCGGCTTTTGCTGTTGTTTTATGCCGGCGGTAAAAATAAATTCAATACGGACAATCCCCTGTGTTCCTGCATTAATTGTATATACCGGAATATTATTATCAAGCTTCGATTGTTTTGCTTCTATCAGCTCAACCTTATCAATTGTTTTAAAATCCGGGATCGTTAATCTGTCTATAGCTACCATACCTCTTTAATTTTTATTTGGACTTGCTTAAATAATATAAGGTTGAACTGTTTTCTTTTCTGAAAATTTTATTTGCCTCCGCTTTTATGTCTTCAGCCGTAACAGCCAAATATTTTCCTACCTCTTTATTTACTAACTCTGCATTCCCCAGCAATTCTGCAAAAGCCAATTCCATTGCCTTATTAAGAACCTCCATCTCAGAAAATTCGATAGTCGATTCTACTTTATTTTTAACTTTAGTTAATTCATCCACAGTAACAAGTTGTTCTTTCACCAACGCTAATTCTTCATCAATCGCAGCCTCTGCATCTTCCATTTTTACTCCTTCGTTCAATTTGCCCGATACAACAAACAATCCTTCATCCAAATCGCCGGTTACATAAGCGTTGATATCGTTGAATAATTTTTTCTCCTTCAATAATTTATTATAAAGCCGTGATGAATTGCCTCTGGAAAGAATATCAGAAAGCAGATCTACAGGGTAATATTCTTTAGATCCTTTAGCTGACATATGGTATGCTTTGTAAATAGAATTAAGCGGAACATCCCTTTCAACCGTAAGCGTTCTTCCTTCCATCTGCTTCGGCTCCTTTGGTAAATTACGTTTATTCTCCGGCCCTTTTGGTATACTGCCAAACCACTTTTCTGACAAGTGTTTTACCTCTTCCAATTCTACATTCCCTCCAACAACCATAATTGCATTGTTAGGACAATAATATCTTTTAAAGAAATCACGTACATCTTCCATTCTTGCGTCCTCAATATGCTTTATCTCTTTCCCAATCGTGGACCACAAATAAGGATGCACTTTATATGCCAATGGCTTAAGCAGCAGCCACACATCTCCATAAGGCTGATTCAAATATCGCTGTTTGAATTCTTCAATTACAACATTGCGCTGAACATCTAAACTTTTTTCAGAAAATGCGAGGCTCAACATCCTGTCCGACTCCAGCCAAAATCCCGTTTCAAGATTCGCAGTTGGAAGTGTTAAATAATAATTTGTAATATCATTTGTAGTAAATGCATTGTTTTCTCCACCTACTCTTTGCAAAGGCTCATCATAGTTTGGAATATTCACAGAGCCGCCAAACATAAGGTGTTCGAACAAATGGGCGAACCCGGTTTTCTCAGGATCTTCATCCCTTGCACCAACATCGTACAAAATATTTATGCAGGAAATTGGTGAAGATTTATCCTGGTGAACAATAACGCGTAACCCGTTATCCAACACAAATTTTTCAAATTTTATCATGGAATTTTGTCAATTAAAATTTAACATTTTTCAATTCTTCATTTGCAGAATTGAATTCGGTTATAATATCTGCAATAATTTCTGCTGCGGGTTTAATACTTTTTAGTTGTGCGCTCACCTGTCCTATCTCCAATTCACCTTCTTCCAAATCTCCTTCAAACATACCCTTTTTAGCCCTACCTTTTCCTAAAAGTTTTGCCAACTCTTCAGCTGTAGCCCCATTTTTTTCAGCATGCTGAATATCCTGGTAAAATTTATTTTTAATAAGTCTTACGGGAGTAAGCTGCTTTAATGTTAATTGAGTATCGCCGTCATTTGAGTTCAATACTTTTTCTTTGAAGTTTTTATGTGCCGAAGATTCTATCGAAGCAACAAAACGACTTCCTATCTGAACACCGTCTGCACCAAGCGCCATAGCAGCCAGCATGGAACGCCCTGTGGCAATACCACCGGCAGCGATCAGAGGAATTTTCACAACTTTTTTTACAAGTGGTATTAAACAAAGTGTGGTGGTTTCCTCTCTTCCATTGTGGCCGCCGGCTTCAAAGCCTTCAGCAACAATAGCATCCACTCCTGCATCCTGTGCCTTAAGTGCAAACTTTACATTGGAGATAACATGCACAACCGTAATTCCATTTTTTTTAAGCAAAGATGTCCATGTAGCAGGGTTCCCCGCAGAAGTAAAAACAACCTTTACCCCTTCCTCTATTATGATATTAATTTGTTTTTCTATGTCCGGGTACAACAAGGGAACATTTACCCCAAATGGTAATTTTGTAGCTTTTTTACATTTTTGAATATTTTCCCTTAAGATATCGGGATACATAGATCCGCTGCCTATCAGGCCCAGTCCCCCGGCATTACTAACCGCTGAGGCAAGTTCCCAGCCGCTGCACCATATCATTCCGGCCTGAACTATCGGAAATTTTACATTAAACAACTCTTTTACACTGTTCATGTTGAAAATTTATACTTGACAAAAATAAGATAATCGTATGAAAATGAGGACTTTTTTGTATATTTGCTATTCCTCATAAAAGGCCAGATGTTTAAAAGAGTTATTTTCTTTTTACTTCTTTCATCTTCATTACCTCTTTTTTCCCAGTATAGGTGGGATGTAGGTATGCGTTTAGGCACATCAAATTACCTCGGTGACATAGGTGGAGAAATAGAAGACAGGCAAGATTTTGTTTACGATTTAAAACTGGCAGAAACACGTTGGGCAATAAGCAGTTTTGCAAGATATAAGTTAAACTCATTGCTTTCATTTCAAGGAGCGTTGACTTATCTAAGAGTTACAGGATCTGATAAGTTTTCTACTAACCCTGGAAGAATGGGGCGTAACTTAAGTTTTAGAAACGACATTATTGACCTTTCCGCTTATACACAGATTTTCTTTTATGAGATCAATGACCTTGGCAGAACGTATAGGTACAGAAATGATTTCAGGGCTTATGCTTATACCGGATTAACCGGATTTTATCATAGCCCTAAAGCCGACTATAACGGCGACTGGGTTGCATTAAGACCTTTAAAAACCGAAGGGCAACTAAAACCATACAGCCCTGTTGGTTTTGCAATTCCTTTTGGTTTAGGTTTTTATTTTACAATTGAAAAAAGATACAGAATTGGCTGGGAGTTGAGCTGGAGAAAAACCTTCACTGATTATATTGATGACATCAGTACAACTTATGCAAAACTGGATGATCCAATAGCCGCGGCTGTCGCAGACAGAACATTAGAATTAGATAGAAGCACGGATGCCTCTATACCACAGAAAGAAAATTATTTTCCGGGTAACAAAAGAGGAGATCCGACACACAACGATGCTTATATGTTTACTACAATGAATTTAAGTTATACTTTCCGTGGAAAAAGTTCTTTCTACAAGTCTAAATATGGAAGTATTTTCAAAGGCACGAAGTACAGAAAGAGACGTGTTAGAGCGAAGTTCTAATCGAAATTATATTGATATTTTCATAAAATCCTCCCATAACATGGGGGATTTTTTTTACTACAGCGTATTAACTAAAAATATTGTCTAAGTTTTGACAAAGGCTTTAGAATGGTGGTAAATAAGCCAGGAGCTAATCCATTTAACTTCCACGCAAGCCTGTCTTCCTTGTTTGCTTTGATTCTGTTGCCAAATGAAACATTGCTTTGTCCGCCGGTCCGCATTTTCACCAATACTTTGGAAATATAAATTGTAGAAATTTTATGTTTGAACAAGAACCGTAACATTAATTCATAATCTGCAGATGAACGAAGCTGTGTGTTATACACGCCGTACTTTTCATAGCAAATTCTCTTTACAAAAAAAGCAGGATGAGGAGGCATCCAGCCTTTGGGAAAAAGATCTTCGGAATACGGCTTCGATTTCCAGTTTCGTATTACTTTTTTTTTGTTGCTCCTATCCACATATTGAAGATCGCCATAACAACTATCTGCTCCGGAAGCATTGGTTGAATTTACAATACCAGAAACGATATCTCTATCCGGATAAAAATCATCGGAATGCAGAATACCAATTAATTCGCCTGTTGAAAGAGCTATACCTTTGTTAATGGCAAAATAAAGTCCGTCATCTTTTTCTGAAACTACCCTCGCAATTTTATTTTTATACTTTTCAATGATCGAAAGCGTATTATCCGTGGAGCCGCCGTCAACAATAATGTATTCAATGTTAGTATAATCCTGATTAATTACGCTAAGAATTGTTTCTTCAAGCGTAGACGCACTGTTAAAAGTAACTGTTATAATAGAAACCTTCATCCCTCTATTGTCCTGTCTTTTATTTTTTGTGCCGGATTACCGGAGTAAACAGAATATCCGAGGAGGTCGGAAGTTGCGACAGAACCAACTGAGAGAACAGCATGCGAACCACACGATACACCGGGGCATACAACACTCTTAGCGCCAAGCCAAACGCCATCTGCAAGAGTAATTGCACTTACGGTTAAATCGAAGGTTATCTTTTTATAATTGTGATTTCCGGTCAATAACATTGCGCCTTGTGAGAGACAAACATGCTTGCCAATTTTTACCTGTGTTAAATTATCGATCCAGGCTCCCTCGCCTATCCATGTATGATCACCAATTTCAAGGAACCAAGGATATTTAATATTTACTGAAGGTTTAATAATAACACCACTGCCAATTTTTGCTCCAAACATTCTTAATAAAAAAACTTTTACCGAGCTAAAAGGAAAACGTGATCTAAAAAAACCAGCATTTACCAAATACCAAAGTGCCCTTGAAATAATGTTCCCGGGTTTATACCAGCTATTGTCGTACTTAGAAAGATCAGTTAGTGACATGGTGACTCAAAGTTAAGGAAAGACGTGACATCATTCAAAAAGTTTCCTATTCAATTCCAACGCTTCGCCGGTTTTAATATAATAATCTGCAAAAGATCGTGCCCCAGTTGACATTTGCTGATAATTTTCATTGTCCATTCCCGAACACCTTTTAATAGCATTAATAAACTCCGCTTCATTATCCAAAGCAATATCCCAACCCATATTACTTTTTTGCAAATTCCTCCAAGGGGTTTTATCACTTATGATAACAGGGCGGCCTGCGCTTAACGATTCAAAAATAGCGTGCCCGAAATTTTCGCCTAGGGTTGGCAGAAATAAAAAATCATATTGCCCGATAGTCTTATATATATCTTCACTTTCAGCAATACCCTTATAACTTACCAATATATTTACAGGGAGAGAAGTAATACAATTTTTGCATTGCTCCCAATAAGCTTTATCATTTATCGCTCCATAAATATCGAACGCAATCCTTTGTTTCACATTTTTCAAAATGTTGAGCGCAAACAAAAGATTTTTTTCAGGAGAGACTCTTCCAAGAAATAATAGCCGGGCCAGATCTTTATTCTTTTTTCTATCCGGCATGGCCTGACGTATACTTCGCGGAAGGTTTGGAGCATAATGTATTTTGGACTTTACACCAATTACAGATTTAATATCTTCTACCTCGGTCAATGATGTAGCGTGAAATAAAATACTTTTATAAAATCCCAGTGCATTAAGCGTTTTAATAAAAATATTTTTCTTTAATGGTTTTAAAGAAAGAGCGCTACTCGCCAACATACCCCTTGAAGCAAGGATTATATCATGTGATCCTTTTAAAATAATTAGAGGTAGCAGTGTAAAATGATAACTAAATATTCCGTTGAGGTAATACTTATGTACTTCTTTTATCTGAGAAAGAACCTGTCTTATGGAAGAAAATGATATCTGCTCCTTTGAAAAATAATAAACATTGACCCCTTCTTCAAGAACATTCCAGCTATGCGCAGCAATGTTTTTATATGGTTCGGTTTCACCATAATCAGTATCGCTTGTAATAACGTGAAAATTAAACTCACTCTTTAGATGCTCAATGAGGTTAAGACAAGACCGCACTGGTCCGCCCGCTTTGTAACCCGGCGTAAACCAATCAATGAACACAACAATATTTTTTTTATTCTTCAATTTTATTTTGCTGTAACCAGTTTTCCAATACTATTAAATACCAGATCCTCGACCATTGAACTGAATTATCATTCTTCAAAAACGAATTCCAAAGATGCAAAATACCTGCAGAATTAATCATTTTTCTCGATGCAAATGAATTGATTTTTTCCTCACAAAAACTTTTTAATTCATTTCTTAACCAATTATTCCATGGTAAAGTAAAACCCATTTTTGGCCTATTCACGATCTCGCGTGGCAGCAACTCATTTAATGAGTCGATCAACAACTTTTTGGGAGTTGCAGGATATTTGTATTTATCCGGAACAGAATAAACATATTCTACCAATTTATAATCCAAAAATGGAACACGCACTTCCAATGCATGTGCCATACTCATTTGATCAGTATCTCTAAGTAAAACGTTTTGCATATACGTGTTTATCTCCGCGTACGACACTTTGCTTAACAGAAAATCATTGTCAAAGGGCCATTTAACCTGAGTAAGCATATTTTTTACAAAATCACCCGGAAGTTCTTTGGTTCTCAAAATATTTTTCACCTGCTTATCAAGCAACATCCTTCTGGATAAATAATATGTATTAGCAATATCAAAATTCTCTTCGCTCATTAATTCAATTAATTTATCAGAAGAGATTCCTTCTCTATTTATTGTCAGCAATTTTGCCAATTGCCTTCTTAAACCTATTGGCAAAGATGAAATTAAATTCAGTTTATTTAGCCGGGCAGTTCGAGTGAAAACTTCGTAGCCTGCAAATAGTTCATCGCCGCCTAATCCGGAAAGCGCCATTGTTATTCCGGCTTCCTTTGTAGCCTTAGAAACAATATATGTATTTGGCCCATCGCCACTTGGAAAATCAATTGCATGAAGCGCAGACGGAAGTTCTCCAATAAAATCAGCAACTTTTAATTTAATTTCATGGTGCCTTGTATTAAATTTTTTGGCCACCATTTGCGCATACTTTGCCTCAGAAAACTCTTCTTCATCAAATGTCACAGAGAATGTATCGGGCGATTTGCTCATCACTTCAGACATTAGCCCCACTATAGCACTTGAATCTATTCCACCGGAAAGAAATGCTCCGAATGGCACATCCGAAATCAATCTCCTTTCAACGGCATTCAATAATAACCGCCTGGTATGTTTACAAATTTCAGAATACGATTGATCAGCAACTTTATTGTCGTATTTTTCATTGAGGTCCCAATACTTTTTAATTTCAATTCCGTTTAAATCAGCAAACAGGTAATGACCCGGCAATAACATCTTCACATTTTCAACAATTGTATTTGGGGCATATACTGTTTGATAACGCAAATAATCCACCAACGAATTTTCATCGAGCTTTCTTTTTACATTTCCAGAACCCAATATTGCTCTTAACTCTGAAGAAAAGGTTAACACCTTATTTTTTTCGTCAGCGTGGTAATACAATGGCTTTATACCTAAGCGGTCACGCGCAATAAAAAGTTTTTTGGCCGTTTTATCCCAAATTGCAAAAGCAAACATTCCATTGAAATGCTGTAAACAATCCTTTCCCCATTTAGCATAAGAGGCAAGAATAACTTCAGTATCAGAATTTGTTTTAAAAGGGTAATCAACAAGTTGTTTTTTTATTTCTGTATAATTATATAACTCACCATTGTACACAATCACTAAATTGTTGTCAGTAGAAAACATTGGCTGATGACCCAGCTTTGACAAATCAATAATCGAAAGTCTTCGGTGCCCAAAGGCAATATTCTCTTCATCAAAAAGTCCTTCATCATCCGGCCCACGGTGGGCAAGACACTTATTCATAAGCGAAACCGAATTCACAAATGAATTTCTTTCACCAGTTCCAAATATTCCGTTAATGCCACACACGATCTATGATATTTTAGTTTAACAGTTTTAACAATGTTTCTGACCATTTTTTCGGAGTGATCCTGAGAGATAATTCAACACTTTTTTTGGCCATTGCCAAAAGTGTACCATTATTCATGTCAATAATTTTATTAAAGCACTTTTTAAGCTCCTCCACATTTCCGCCTTGAAAAATAAAACCATTTGATCCTTCTTCTAAAAACGAAGAGGCCGCACCAACCCGGTTACTGCATATCAATGGAAAACCTGCAGCGGCAAATTCATGCACAACAACGCCCCAGGGCTCAAATTTGCTAGGCAATACAAATACACCTGTTTCAGAGATATAATTCCAAATATCAGAAGGCTGGACAAACCCCATATGTTTTATTTTTGGATGGATTATAGGTTTAACATCGCCTGTACCAATGCACCATAATTCCCAATCATTCGGCTGCTCCTGTTGAATCTCAATAAATGCTTTCCATAAAGTTTCAACATCTTTTGCTTCATTATACCTTCCGACAAAAACAAACCGTTTAGGAAAATTTCTTTCTTTTTGCTCTATATATTTTGAATACAGACCATTAAAATAAGATACGTCTGCACAATACACTCCTGTTAAAATATTTCCGGCATTAAATCCCATTTTTTTTGCAAAAGAAATCTGAGGCTCGCCTGGAATAAAACATTGAGAAAAAGAATCAAGAAATATTGTTTTCGCATAGATCAATGATAATCGTTGCTTTAAACTTCCCTCCCATTTATTGTCGAAACCCAAAATAGTTGATACTTTACCACGCCATTTTTTACAAATCCCTAGGTATCCTTTATCCATCCATCCCGCACAATAGATCAGGTCCGGAGAAATTTCCTCAACAAGATCATACAATTCTTTTTCGGCATAGCCGGATCTTTCATAAATTTTTATTGATCCCGGAAAATTAAATCCAAATGGAGCTTCTTTATTAATTGGCCATCTCACAATATGAACTTCGACATTATTTTTTTCTGCAAGTTCTTTAACACAGGATATAAAATAACCTGCAAGCTCTGTATAAAGGAATAATATTTTTTTTCTATCAGAATTTTTCAATTCACCGTTATTAATTTTCAGCAATTACAACATCCTCACTTATCTCATCTACCGGATCATCAACGGTATCTGTTTTTTCAATGCTTTCAGAGCCAATAATAGTTACAAGAACAAGAAACACAATGGTTAAAGGATTAAGCGATGCAGTTAACCAGGATTCAAAAAATATAGAAAAAAGAACTGCATACATGATAGGCATTGCTAACCTGGTTTGAGAAGCTGCTTTAATAAATACCGATATAAATCCAAATAAATATAAAACCAATCCTATTAAGCCTGTATCTAACCAAAGTGTTAAATAAGAATTATGAGCGTTTCCCTGGTGGCCAAGGTTTGCGAGGTAATTATAATTCAGCTTATACAGCACTTCCGTATAGGAGATCCCTCTCCCAACAAAAAAATTCTCTTCAATATGCTTCCAGGCAAAATTCCAGGCAATTACGCGCCCGGATCCTGTACTTAATGTATCAATACGAAAATATTCTTCCAAGCCAAGATAAGCTAACATGAGAGGAAAATCCTCAAGAACAAGTTGATAAAGAACCAATATGATGACAAAAATTACAAAGCCAAGGAAGGGAGATATCTTATAAAAGTACCTGAACAGAAAAAATATAATAGCTGCTACCAATGAATTTCTTGACCTGGTAAGATATAATGAAAGTAATATGATCGCAAAAATTATTATTTTTTCTCTTCTCTCAAACATGTCTGGATAAGACTCGACCAATACATAAAACAATAAAAATGCCAACATACAATAAAGACCGAGTCCGTTTGGATTAATAAAAAATACACCCCTGTAACGTCCTTCAAGATGCACCATAGCAGGTGAAAAGAATATAAGTAACAATCCTATTACCAGGGTTATTGTAATATAATAGGCTATGTTTTTTAGAAAATCCCGCCCTGATTCCCTATAAATATTTTCCACATAATTGGGCACCGTAATAAACAGCAAAATATATGATATGGTTTTTTGAAAGGCTGAACTGAAACTCAGAGAGAAAAGCAAACAAAACAAAGCAAAAATGAAGAAGGGAATATAGCGCAGATAAAATTTATTTGTAAGCTGCATTCTTCCTCCGCTCATGAACAAAAACAGCGAAAAGAGAATCATGTATATGTCTTTTACATCGCCCGCAAAAATAAAGCGGTCAGAAAGTAATAAAATATACATGAAACCTATAAGAATTTCCTCATTACTATCGTTTTGTCTAAAATAGATCAACGACAATACGACCAGTACTACGCCGGCAAATGGAGCATAGCTTCCTACTATCCACCAACTAAGGAGTAACAAATAAAATCGAATATTATTTCTTAAATGTTCTATCAAAATATTGTATTATTTACAATATGTATTCACCATTGATCCTGCCTCATTTTTTCCATAACTCAGAGCAGATCTAAAACTATTGCAAGCCTGTAAAGTAATATTCAAATTTAACGATGCCATCCCCTTATTGTAATACGCATCCGCAAAATCAGGTTTAATATTTACAGCTTTATCATAATTTATAATTGCCAAAGAATCTCTTTTGAGATAGTACAATGCATTGCCCATATTAAAATAGGCAGAAAAATTTAATGAATCTATTTTTAAACAATTTGTATACTCCTCTATTGCCCCATTGTAATCCTTGTTGTCCTGTTTTAGGTTGCCCATACTTAGATAAACTGTTGAAGCGGTTTCCGGATTTTTAATTAAAGATCTCCGGTAATCATCAATGGCCCCATTGAAATCACCGGTCTGCTGCTTTACATACGCCCTGTTATAATAACCATCTACATTACCTGTATCATACCTGATAGCTTTTGTATAGTCTTCAATAGCGCCCTTATAATCTTTAAGAAAAAACTTAGCTCCTCCCCTGTTATTATAAGCAAGGGCGTAAACGGAATCGTATACAATAGCATTGTTAAAATCCAGCAATGCAGATTTATGGTCGCCTGCCATTTGCTTTACATACCCACGGTTATAATAGGCAATTGCTGATGGATCTTTTTTGATCAGATCGGAAAACAAAGCATCTCCATCCTTCCAATCTTTTGTCCTTGAAAATGTTATCCAGGAAAAAAACATTCCTGTCAAGATCAAAATCACATTCAATGATGTTTTGTTTACTCCAATTTTGTTCCATTTTACATCAACAATAATTTTACCAACGATAAAAAACAATCCAATATAGCTTAGGTAAGAATAACGTTCGGCAACAATGGCTCTTCCAACAGGGATAAACTGGATCATTAATGCAACCGTTGCAAAGAAAAAAAGAAATCCGAAGACAAGAATCTTCCGCATTTCCTTCGTTTTATAAATAATAAAAATTATTGCAAGAATAAAAAGGCCCGACAAATAATATATATAGGGAAGCAAACCATCGATATGTTTTGGATATAAATAAATGACCGAAAGGCTTATCGGGAAAACAAGCTTTAAAATATAAAATGAGAGTGAGTACGCGCAAAGAAAAAAGCGATCAATTAAACTATAGTGATCTGTAACCATAACGGTTGCGCCTGTTGAAGATTGCGACTTTAATGCAATAAATCCAAACAAAAGAGCAATAAGAAAAAATGGAATCTTTTCAATTAGTATTCTGACCGAAAATTTACGACCGTGATAATAATCCAATAGTATTAATACTATTGGAAACGAAACAGCAGCAGACTTTGACAAACAGGAAAGAATAAAAAACAAAAAAGAGTCAATCAACAATTTAATTTTATTATTCCCATCAATGTAATTTTGATACCTGTTCAAACCAATTAAATAAAACAAAGTATACAGCAGGTCCTTCCTTTCTGATACCCATGCGACTGACTCAACATGCATAGGATGTATAGCAAACAATGCTGAAGCAATTATGGCGACCTCCTTTGAAGATGTAATCTTTTTAATAAAAATAAACACCAACAAAGTATTGGCAAGGTGCAATAAAAGATTAATAAAATGGTAAGGAAGCGGATTCAGTTCAAAAAAATGATATTCAATGGCATTAGAAAGATTTGTTAAGGGGTGATAATTCTCATAATGAAAGGTGGTGAATATTGTTTTTATCGTTTCCCATGAAAGTGTTTTGATAACATCGTTCTGTGTTACATATAAATGATCGTCCCAGTTAATAATAAAATCGTTATTAATAACCGAGGACAAATAGATAAAAAAAGTAAGCAGCATTATGATATATGCCGGCATCAGAAGATTGGATTTCGCCTTAGCCTCTTTCAGGACCTTTTTTGACATAAAACAAAGTTAATACATAAACCAACAAGAGAAATTAGGGAAAACAGCCTTTAATCGATTATAAAAATCAGCGATTTACCACTATTCGTTCAACGATAGTTGAATTTGCAGATTGTAACTCAACGAAATAAACACCATTAGGCATTTCTTTTTCGAAATCAATAGTATATCCGCTGGAAGGCGTCGTATTCCGGTAAATAATCTCTCCTAAGGCATTTGAAATAGATACATTAAAAATAGTTGTGCGGCTTTTAATAACAAAGGTACCCAGGTTAGGATTCGGAACTATTGAAATACGATTATGGTTAACTCCGCAAACTGCCGACACAATATTATAATAGTTCTGTGTTCCATTATAATCGGTTTGTAGTAAGCGATAATATAATTCTCCTTCAAGATAATTTTTGTCGGTAAATGAATATTCTATGACCTGGCTTGAATTTCCGGCAGCATTTATTTTACCAATAGATTCAAATATTTTTCCATCAAACGATTTTTCTATAGTAAAAAAAGCATTATTAGTTTCACTGGCAGTACTCCAGTTAATAATTACGTTGGGGTCATGACATGATGCAGTAAAAGAAAGTAATTCTATTGGCAATACAATACTTGTGCAAGTTGCCCTGTTTACGTTCGTTATCGCTGCATCCGCAATGCCATCAGCGCTACCTCCTAAAAATGGATTAACATTGGTTACCGTACAGATTACATTGGTTTGCCTTATATTAGAATGTCCGTCAGCATTACCACCAGTAAAAGGATTAACATTAACCACAGCACAGACCACATTTGTTATTCTTTGATTAGAATGTCCGTCAGCATTACCACCCGTAAAAGGATTGACGTTAACTACAACACAAGCTACATTTGTTAGTCTTTGATTAGAATGTCCGTCAGAATTTCCACCTAAAAACGGATTAACATTCGTAACAGGGCAAACAGCATTGGTTAATCTCATGTTAGAATTACCATCCGAATTTCCACCGGTAAACTGACCGTAGCTTAAATGAATGAAGAATAAAAAAAATACAATAAAAAAAGTAATTTTCATCATGTGTATTTTTTGTGTGAAAACACAAAAGATTTTTAATCTTTATCTTACCCCCCTTCCGCCGGTCCTTCTTACTCTTGTTGCGTTCTCAGTAGTAACTGTAGCATAAAAACGATCAGACGTTTGTACCTGTTGATTTGCATATTCCCAATTACCACCTCTTACTATCGACATGCTAACTCCCCCTCCCCAATTTGTTGCATTTGCATTACCTCCCGCATCTAAAGCACCATCACCCAGTACACCTGTAAAAGTAGGCGTAGATGTTCTTCCTGCAGCGCCGGTATAATAACCGCACTGAAATGCCTGCTCCCATACGTTCCCTCCTAAATCCATTATGCCATAATATGAAGCACCTGCACCGGTACGTAAAGATGCCGCGGTTGCTGCAAAACCAACACGGAGCGGACCAAGCACAGCACTCGCTCCACCATTAGAAGTACATAGCCCGTCAGCGGTACTTGTTGAAACTTCACTTGTCTGACCGCCGTTTGTTAAAGCACTTGAAACAGCCTGATTTATCGTTGTACTTCCCCAGGGATACTCATTCAAAAGTGGAGCGTTCACACCACGTACCGCTTTTTCATATTCCAATTCAGTCATAGGACGAAGCGCCGCCCAATCAAGATAAGCCTGCAAATCATCCCATGATAAATAATTACAGGCTATATTTCCTCCATCAGCAGCTTCATCATAAGTATTATTACCATTGAGATCATTTCCATAAATCGCCGGAGTAGAGAATGGAACTCCTGCTGTTCTTATTTCAATTGAGTTCCTGTTATTCCCAGATACTGCGGCCAATGCAGCAGTTCCCATAACAGAAGCAGGAGTAACAGCTGTACGGTTTATCTGTTGATTAAAATCCAATAAATTTAAAAATGTTGCGTATTGTTGTTGACTTATTTCATACTTCATACAGTAAAAAGCATTGAACCCTTTAGGAAATCCTGCTATGATCGCGTTATGCGCTGATGCATATAAAGGAGAGGATGCAGCATCATTCCTTAATCCATCATAAGCTATTCCCGCTTCGCTGGTAATAGAATAAGCCGTTGTCGTATTATTGGTACCCCATGCATTTGTAGATTGGGTAGAAACCAAAGATCCATCGCCTACAGTAAAACTTCCAGAAGGAACATTTGCCATTTCAATTCCGATTACTTCGTAGTTTGTACTTAATATTACATAAGTGTTTGAAAGTTGCAGTGTAACTGTAGCCGAAGCAATATTGCCTGATCCTAAAGCGCTTCTTCTGAGAAAAATACCTTTACCATCCGCAACAGCATCAACTTGTAAAACACCCCCGGTAACACTATGGTCTCCACTTACTGTACTTACATTTCCATGAATCCAAGGACTAGATCCCAATGCACATACTTGCGTTTTTACAAATATCCACACGGCATCCCAGTTATTAGACGGAGCCGCTGCATACCAGCTATTTTCCCAAGTGATATCAAACTGAACGGTTGTAGTACTTGGCGCTGAAATATTTGTAATAATTACATTGTTTGCGCGAAGCGTGTTAAATGTCAAAATTATAATTGCAGGAAGTAATAATAGTGTTCGTTTCATCAGATATAAGATATGGAATATTTTTGAAGTGGGGTTGAATATTACAAATGTATGAAAATTTGGCAAAAAAAACACTTTTACATTCTAACGAGTCATAGGTGTTTACATATGGAAACTAAGCTTCAAAGATATTTACGGACAAAAATTTCGTAAAACAGGTTCCATAAACGTGATCAGGTAAACTACTATCTGATCAAAGAAATATTACCGGATAAATTTATTTCTTCTTTTTGTTTTGATACTGCTGTAAGTTTAAACATAAAAACACCTGCATCGAGCTTTTTCCCCTTATATGTTCCGTCCCAGCATTGCAAAGAATCTGATGATGAATACACCAACTCGCCCCACCTGTCATAAATGCTTAATGTAATTGTTTTCATACAGGCAGTTCCATAAATACAAAGCTTATCGTTTTGACCATCATCGTTTGGAGAAAAGGCATTTGGCACATACAATTCACCTCCACACTCATCGTCAATAACAACAATTTCCACACAAACTGAATCGCTACAATCACCAATACGGGATACAACGCAATAAGTTGTATTGCTATTTGGTGTTACCACAATGGACGAAGTGGTACTGCCATTGCTCCATGAGAAAGTTGAAGCCCCTGAAACGTTAATTGTAATACTTTCTCCCTTTACAATTGTATCCACTGCAGGCATTACAATGAGCACAGGAGTATTTATAATATTAATATGTGTATTAAGTATACTATCGCAGCCATTACTACCTGCGAGTGTATCATTAACTATTTGTGTAGAGGTGAACCAGGTACCATTATATGATACACTATCACAATTGCTAAGGGTATCATTACTTATTGAAACAGGTAATACGTTTAGTGTTATACTAGAAATACTATCACACCCGGACGCGCTTGAAAAAGTCTGAGTATATATACCAGCAAGTGTTCTATTTATGCCGTGAATCACAATACCCTGTCCACTGCAGGCCGATACTGCCGATGAACCGCTTACAGAATAATTTAATGTTAATAGGGTATTTACAATACTATCACAACCACCAAAGGCTCCGCCAACAATTGTATCATTAATTGATTGCGAGCCATAATACCAATTATTATTTATCTGTATACTATCACAAGTTATCAAAGAAACAGTATGTGTAGAGGCTGAACCAATAGAAAGGTTAATAGTAATTAAACTATCACACCCGTTAAAAGAGGAAAGCGTATCGATGTATGTACCGCTTAAAGAATAAACATGACCGGCAGGACTTGTATAAACAGAACATGCGGTGGGATTAATTGCAACAGAAGAACTGTTCTTAATAACCAGGTTACGCTGCACAATACTATCACATCCATTATATCCTGCCCCAATTAATGTATCCATTACTGTTTGGGAATTATAATACCATGTTCCGGAAACCAAAACACTATCACAATACGGGAGCGGATTAACAACTGTTGGAGCTGGAGCAGCATTAAAGACAATAGTTTGCGGAAAGGTATCCGGCCTACAAGTAAACGTTGACCAGAAAATTAATTGTGCGTTATAAGATCCGGCACCAGGATAATTATGAGTTGGATGAACATGCTGCTGATTACCACCTTGTACAATTAAAAAAGTATCGCGCGGACTTCCATCTCCATAAACCCACTCGTAAAACATAGTATCGCGTGGATTAAACATGCAGGGATCGTAAGTAGAAACAGGTAGAATACTATCTGTATGATTTATAAAACTACTGGTATAATGCGTAGGGCAGGTTTGTTGTGTGTAGCTATAATCAGCATTGATCACTTTGGTTGTGTTTGTATCAAGATATAAGGGAACCAGATTTTGCAAACCCATTAACATATATTGTGCTGAAAAAGTATATTTTATTTTTTCATACACACAAGCCTGGCCCGGCATATTAGGAAAATGAATAACACCTACTGCTCCCTGTTCATTTACATATATTTTATCATCGGGTCCACGATACAAACCCCTGAGCACACTCACAGAATCCAGCTTTACCTCAGAAGCCGAGATTGCAACAGCTGTTGGAACTAAGAGATCAAACTGAAGTAGTTTATCAAAAAAACGCGCTATGTATATTTTTTTACTGTCGGCTGAAAATGCCAGACCATAACTTGGGGAGCCTGTTTCTATATGGCGCAAATTAGAAAGTATACCGGTAGTAATGTCAAAATCAAAAAGATCAAATCCTCCATCATGATTTCCAGCAGCATAAAGCTTACCATCTGGAGAAAACGAAGATTGCATAATCTGGGTATGCCTATGGGCTCCAACGGTCAATGGATTATTTTGTTTTAAAATTGGCCCGGCAGCAGTGACCTCATACGCTTGAAAATTCCAGACACCAGCCAGTTCAATAGGGCTAACTACCCAATATTTATCTGTTGAATCACAATCAGCAGATGATTTCTGAATACCGGCTTGCATTTCCGAAGATGAATTACCGGGGCCATCCGGCACCACCTGTACATTTTTAGTAAGCACATCTCCCATTCCTCCATTGAGGGTTATATCAACAATTAAAT
>Ga0163149_10002570_pt1 | contig 21590 bp, 13 predicted proteins | sample OliLakLV19MP5G1_FD_148604 | JGI IMG/M metagenome (GOLD analysis project Ga0163149, IMG submission 148604) | Freshwater microbial mat bacterial communities from Lake Vanda, McMurdo Dry Valleys, Antarctica - Oligotrophic Lake LV.19.MP5.G1 | ecosystem: Environmental > Aquatic > Freshwater > Lake >...
GTACTATTCCATTTGTTTGTCATAATATAAACGGCACCACCTCTAATCATAATTATTTATTTTTCAAATTAATAGTTACTATTCTTTCGGAGCGTCATTGCGAGTGAAGCGAAGCAATCTCACACCAACATCTATGTACATCTGGTGTGAGATTGCCACATCCCGCAAAGGCGCGGGACTCGCAATGACGCTCAGTAAATAAAATTTACCACGAATCAACCTCTGGTCCTAAATCCTTCCATTCTGGATTCATTTTTTCAATAAGTACAATTTTTTTAGCTCTAGAACCAGCTTTTATTTGCTTCTCTCTTGCAATTGCATCTTCAATATTATGAAACCCTTCAAAATAAACCAGCTTAGACAAGTTGAATTTTGCGGAAAAACTTTGATCAAAATATTTTGTTTTATGCTGGTAGTTTCTTTTTCTAAGATCAGAAGTCACGCCAGTATATAAAGTACTATTCCATTTGTTTGTCATAATATAAACGGCACCACCTCTAATCATAATTATTTATTTTTCAAATTAATAGTTACTATTCTTTCGGAGCGTCATTGCGAGTGAAGCGAAGCAATCTCACACCAGCATCTATGTACATCTGGTGTGAGATTGCCACATCCCGCGAAGGCGCGGGACTCGCAATGACGTTTAAAAAAGCTCCATCTGCTTCACTTCTCCCGGTCTCCGAAACAAACTTAAGTCGTACTTCATTCTTTTTCTTCCTGATAAATATTTTTTCACAGACATCTGAAATATCTGTTTAATCGAATTTACCATATTGCCCTCTCCACTCATTCTTTTTCCATAGCGACTATCATTTAATTGTCCGCCATGCGCATCAGCAATATGATGCAATACTTTTTCTGCTCTGTCGGGAAAATTTTTGTAAATCCAATCTTTAAAAATTTCTGCAATAGAACCATTTAATCGAACAATAGTATAACCCGCACAATCCGCTCCATGATCGGCAGCAGCTTTTATCAAGTCTGGAATTTCATCGCTGTTAAGGCCTGGAATAATTGGGGCTGTCATTACACCAACTGGAATTCCTGCTTTGTTTAACGTTTCAATCACTTTCAATCTATTTTTTGCAGTGACTGTGCGTGGTTCCATTTTCAAACGCAAATCGTTATTCAAACTTGTAATAGAAACCATCACATGTACTAAATTCAGTTTTGCTAACTCTTGTAAAATATCAATATCTCTAATGATTAAATCATTTTTTGTAATCATGCCGGCTGGATGACGAAAGTTCAAAAGCACTTCCAGCATTTGTCGTGTTATTTTCATCTTGCGCTCAATAGGTTGATAACAATCAGTATTGCCAGAAAACATAATGGGAGAAACGATCCAATTTTTATTCATGAATTGTTTTTCCATCAATTGGGGAGCATTGGGCTTTGCAATAATTTTTCGTTCAAAATCCAACCCTGCACTATAACCCCAATATTCATGTGTGTTTCTAGCATAACAATAAATACAACCGTGTTCACATCCCTGATAAGGATTCATGGAATACATTCCGGGGATATCCGGACTCTTCACAACATTGATAATCTTCTTGGGGTTTTCAATAAAAATTTGTGTTTTCGCATCACCCAGCAGTGGTTCATCTAAGCCTTCAATATGCTCTGCAACATAGGTTGCTTTCAGAAAACGATTGTCGGTATTGACTTGTGAACCTCTGCCTTTAAAATACGTTGATTCCTTTTCTTCGTTTTCCATATTACAAAACTAGTTGATGCTCGAATTTATTACAGCCAAGAATTTTAGTATTATCAAAACTATTTTTTATCGGGATAAAATAGTATTATCTTTAATTACCCAATACTCTATTATGAAATTATTCAAGTACAAAATATTTACACTGTTCTTATTTTTGATTTTTGCATCAACAACTAATTACGGACAAAGTTTTTTAAGTGATTCAACAGCAGCAGCACAGCACCATCATACTCCCTGGGAAATATTAAGTGGTGAAGGTGACGAAGAACTTGTTTGCTACAAACAGGCGCATCGAAATATGTATTTTGTTGTTACAGGTTTAATCATCATCATTGCTTTAATCGCCATCAAATTATTGCGAACTAACAGAAAGAATAACAAAATACTAAAAGCACAAAAAGAAATTATTGAAGAGAAAAATAAAGATATTACAGATAGTATTAATTATGCAAAACGTTTACAAACAGCAATTCTTCCTCCAAAAGATTTAGTAAACTCTATTTTACCTGAGTACTTTATTATTTATCAACCCAAAGACATTGTTAGTGGCGATTTTTATTGGGTCTCACATCACGATTCTAAAATAATGATAGCCGCAGTTGATTGCACAGGACATGGCGTCCCAGGAGCATTGTTGAGTATCGTTGGGCACAATGCAATCAATCAAACAGTAAATGAATTGGGAATACTTCAACCTTCAAAAGTGTTGGACAGTATGAATACACATATTAAAAAAACACTTCATCAGGATAAGGGAAGTGATATTAGAGATGGAATGGACATGGCACTTTGTACGTTCGATAAAACAACCAACACTTTAGAATATTCCGGAGCGAATAATCCTTTGTATGTTATTTCAGATGGAAAATTAACGATTACAAAAGCTTCGAAACTGACGGTTGGAAGCATGGAAGAAGAAAAAGTGGAGCCGCCTATCAATCACTCTATACAATTAAAAAAAGGAGATTGTTTCTATATTTTCACAGATGGCTTTGCGGATCAGTTCGGAGGAAAAGACAATAAAAAATTTAAGACAAGTCGTTTTCAGGATTTATTGATCTCTGTGAATGCATTGCCAATGTTGGAACAGCAGAATACTATTCAAAAAGCATTTAAAGAATGGATAGGGAAGAATGAGCAGGTGGATGATATATTGGTGATTGGAATACGAGCTTAGTGGCAGGTGATTGGGTGACTAAGTGATTGGGTGACTGGGTAAAAGGGTATAGGTTACAAATGAAAATCACAATACGGAGCGTCATTGCGAACGAAACGTGCCAATCTCATTATACCGAGTGCTGCGATTATGAGATTGCCGCATCCCGCGAAGGCGCGTGACTCGCAATGACGGTCTGAAACAAAACATTACAATGCAACGCAAAATAATTCACATCGACATGGATGCTTTCTACGCATCGGTAGAGCAACGGGATTTTCCTGAATACCGCGGAAAACCGATTGTTGTTGGCGGAAAACCTGAAGGTCGTGGTGGCGTTGTTGCAACAGCCAGTTACGAAGCAAGAAAATTCGGAATTCGTTCGGCTATGCCATCCAAAAAAGCTTTACAACTTTGTCCGGATGTAATTTTTGTTTACCCGCGATTTGCAGCTTACAAGGAAGCTTCAGGAAAAATCAGAGAAATATTTCATCGCTACACCGATTTAATAGAACCACTTTCTTTGGATGAAGCTTTTTTAGATGTGACAGAAAATAAAAAAGGAATTACTTCTGCCATTGAAATTGCCAAACAAATAAAAAATGCCATAAAGGAAGAATTAAATTTAACAGCATCAGCCGGTGTATCCTGCAGTAAGTTCGTTTCAAAAATAGCTTCGGACATGAACAAGCCCGATGGACTCACCTTTATTTCTCCAGAAAAGATTGAAGAGTTCATGGAAAAACTTCCAGTAGAAAAATTTTTTGGAGTTGGAAAAGTGACAGCCGACAAAATGAAGGGAATGGGTATTCACAAAGGCGCTGATTTAAAAAAAATGACAGAAGAAGAGCTTATTCGTTCTTTTGGAAAACCAGGAAGATTCTATTATAAGATAGTAAGAGGGATTGACAACAGAGAAGTTCAGCCACATCGAGAAAGTAAATCATCGGGAGCAGAAGATACTTTTGCTGAAGACTTAACCACGATTGAAGAAATGAATGCTGAACTTGATAAAATTGCTGAAGTAGTAGTAAAGCGTTTACAGAAGTACGATTTAAAAGGAAGAACCATCACACTCAAAATAAAGTATCATAACTTTCAGCAAATTACTCGCAACCATTCCTTTAGCTACCTACTCAATGATTTGGAGACAATTTCGAAAACGGCTAAAGAGTTACTTGCGAAGACGGATTTAGAAAATAAAAAGATTAGACTCTTAGGAATTTCGCTTTCGAATTTTGGCGAGCAACAAATAAAAAATGTAAAGAAAAAAAATGAATGGCAATTGGAATTGTTATTAGAATAAAATAGTTCGTACATTTATTAAGTATATGAATCGCGACAAATACTTTTTCTTTTTTATATTCTGTTTTGGCCTTTCAATAACGGCCCATTCACAAGTAGACGCCTCAAAAGAAGAGCAAAAGTCAAAAAAGGACAACTCAGCTAAAAGTGAGAATATACAATTAGGAAATTCGCTCGACCTTTATTACGGTTATAAATTCTTTCAGGATAACTTCAGCAACAAATTCAATACCACTGAAAATTTTAACTGGAACAGCCCTGTGCAGATTATTGGTTTTGGAGAAACTGGTCCTGTAACCATAAATAGGTCTTCACGTACTTGCTACGCCCAACTATTATACAGTCAGGTTGTACCGCAACCTATTTGGTTAAACGACACGATTAAATGCAAAACAACCGGAGGAATTCTAAACTTTGGAATTGGCGGATACGTCCACAGTAAATCACGAAATTTTTATTTCAACTTTTATGGAGGCTTTAATACAGGCAGGCTTCGCTTTTATCAAAACGAAATTGTACGGCAAAAAAACCCTTTCTTCTCACCTAAAGTAGGGATACAGCCGAAATTACAAATTCGAAAATTTGTCATTAGTCTGATCGTGGAAGCAGAATACGATATTTCTAAATTAAACTGGAGAAAAACAATCCGGGCAAATGATACTAAAATTACCATTGATAGATTTAAGCAGACAGGATATACTGTGCTATTAGGAGTAAGCTACAAATTTATAAAGTATGTTTCTGACAACGAGGATCACGCTTCTTATACAGACTAAAACTAATCAATCCAAACCGTATAAACATCGGTTTCATTTCTAACAATAGCATTGACTTCGAAGCCACCTTCTTGCGGAATTATTTCTTTTAAATCAAATACCACACAATTTTTACTCAAGCCTTCAAATATCAAAGTGAATTTTTGTCCTAGTGATTTTGGAGTCCATTGAGGATAGAAAGTAACATTAAAAGCAGTTATTAATTTTGCTTCTTTTCCTGTTCCGTGTTCAATTAAAAAAGTGCTAGGCCAAATTCTGTAGAATGCATCTTGATTACAGATACAGTGGACAATAGTTTGTCCTTCCTCCGCAACCATGGTTTCGGTAGCTGTTTCGGTTTCGGTTTGTGTTATTGGCTTGGTTGACATGGGAACGCGGGTTACGCGGAAAACAAGGATAAAAACGGATTTAATTTTTAGTTAATGGTTTCTTACGGAGCGTCATTGCGAGAAACGAAGCAATGACGCTCTCAATACTAATTCATTTTAGCAATATGTTCATGTCCTTCTTCCACACTTTATCTGCTTTTTCAATCTTAATTTTATCACAGCCTGTAAATGTAACATATGCTATTAATTTTTGCGCAAATAAATTATTAAAGTTTTCATCGGGTTTAAATCCTTTTTCAAAATGCATGCATTTTATGTAAAATACTTTGGATGCTCTGTCGCCTTTAGGGTCGAAGCGGGCTACAAATTTATCTCCATGCAAAACTGGCAGACAAAAGTAACCGAACTTGCGTTTGGGCTCCGGAACATAACATTCGATTTGATAATCGAAATCAAAAAGAGATACCACTCTTTTGCGTTGAATCAACACATTATCAAAAGGAGAAAGAATTTGTATTTGATTTTCTAATTTTATTTTTTCGATTGATTTTAATTGCTCAGCTGTTGTAATGTATCGCAGCTTGTCATTGGTTTCTAATTGCACCTCAATTACAGAACCTTCTTTCAACATTCGTTTTAATACTTTATTTACAGGCTCTTTCATACCTTTTCGCAAATAATAAACTTCCTTTTCTTCAACAATTCCATTTGCCTGAATGGCTTTTTTTATAAGATATTCAGAGAATTCATCTTCAGTTGGCCTATCTATATTTACTTTAGCAGGCAATACCCTTTCGGTTAAATCATATACCTTTTGAAAGCCTTGTCGCTTTGCCACCATTAATTTCCCTTCCATAAACAATTGTTCTAAGGCTTTTTTAGCAGGCTTCCACTCGTACCAGTTTCCTGGATCTTTCCTTTTAAATCACGAGGTTTCACTAGCGATGGCGAGCTCGCCTCGCCATTCGAAGTCTTTTGACTGTAACGGACCTTCTGCTTTTATCCTATCCAAAACAAACTTGTTCATCTTTTTATCTTGTCCGAACCAATGCGATTTACCCTCTGCATATCCTTTTTTCACAAAGAGGGAAAAGCGATAATCGCTCATGGGAAGATAAGAAGCGGCATGGCTCCAATATTCAAAAACAGATTTATCCTTTTCCAACAGTTCGTTGAGATAATTTTCTTTATAATCGGGCAAACGACTCCATAAAGTATGGTGATGAGCAAGGGCTGCGACCGAAAGTGTGTCAATTTGAACATAACCAATGTGTTCAATTATCCTTCTTGTAGCCGCTTTTCCTTTCCCTAAATTAGGGTTAAGCAAACCTTGGCTTTTAAGAATTAAGGCTCTAGCTTGTTTTATGGATAGTATTTGCTCTGAATTCTTCAAATTACTTGAAATGGCTCGATTTATGAACACCAAATTAAGGTTTTTTAATTAAATTTACGCCACTAAGCTTTATCAATGATGTTGAAATTTTTCATCTTTTTTCTATTCTTACTGCCTGTTGGTTTGTTTGCGCAAAACATTATCGGAACTCAAAAAATTCCTGCCACTGCTTTACCGGGAACGGAATTCACCGTTGAAACAACTATCAATAAAGGAGCAATTAAAAATTTTATGAAATTTTTTCAGGAAATCCCTGAAGGTCTTGTAGCAAGTGAAATAGAAAGTCAAGGTGGTACATTTACGTTTGCAGATGGCGGAGCAAAAATTGTGTGGATTTCACCACCTTCAGACGAAATCTTTGTTATCAAATATAAGATTACTGTAAATGGTGGAGTTTCAGGAACAAAAAAATTACCCGCAAAAATATCCTATATAGATAATAACGAACGTAAAGTATTTGACTTTCCCATAGCAACCATTATTATTGGAACAACAACACCAGTAAAAAAAGAAATTCCAAGTACAAACCCAACTATTAGCACTCAACCCATAAAAACGGCTCCAGTTGCTACTACTCCGATTACAACAACAACACCAGTAAAAAAAGAAACACCAGCAAGTACAACTCCAACTCAACCAACAACATTTTCAAAAGTTCCAACTACTGCTTTACCTTCATCCAGTGGAAAAATGTATCGCGTACAAATAGGAGCATTTTCTGCAAAACCAAAAATTGATGGCGTACCGGAAGTTACAACACTAGTGTTGGAGAATGGAATTACAAAATATTTCAGTGGAAATTATTCGACTTACGAAGAAGCATTAAAACGTAAAAAAGAAATGGTAGAAAAAGGTTTTCAGGGTGCTTTTATTGTGGCTTTTGAAGGGGATAAGATAGTTAAGTAGCTACGTAAAAATTAGCTCGCAGATTTCGCAGATTTTCGCAAACAAAAAATAAAAAAAATATAAATAAAAAAACGCTGGATATATTGTCCAGCGTTTTTTTATTTAAGCAGTGTCTAAAAGAAAAAAATCTGCGGAAATCTGCGAGCAACTTCTCGAATCACCTTAGAATCCCAACTTCTTCCCAATCTCTTTCTTAACAGCATCTTTATGAACCATGATGCTTGTTGTTTTGTATTTCACAAACGCTTCTGATGCATAAAAATATCCATCACAATCATTATTTTTAATTCCCCATGAATTTTTTACAACATAATATTTTGTTCCATTTTGATCTTTTACAATTCCAACAATGTGCATTCCGTGATCATCTTGTGTTTCGTAATTATCAAATGCTGTCTGACGGATAGCTTGTGTAATTTCCATTTGTTTTCCCGGATTCAGAAGCACAGAATCCAGTTTTTCTTTCTTCACATCATTCCAATCAACATCCGGAACTATAGCAACACCGTTTTTAAAAGAAAAACCTTTTTCGCTTACATCTGCACCCCAGGCAATTGAATATCCATTCATGATCGCATTGTCCATTACATCCATCATTTCATTCAATGGCAAGTTATACAGCTGATCCCACGACCAATTATCTGGCACTTCAATAGCGAACTTTGTATAAAACGGATGGTGAGAAAAAGAAGAGATCTCAACGTAATTATCCATGTTCAAACCTAATGATGTGGCAAATGATTTAGGATCATATTGTTTACCCATGTAATCAAATTTTTCAGGAGCTTTTCCTAAATACGCATCCAATGTAGCATCAATCGCTTTAGGCCAAGCAGTAGTGATCTTGTTTCCTTTTATCACCACATCTAATTGTGCTTTCAGCATGTTATCCATTTCCTGGTGATTAATATCTTTTTCTCCGTTCACCATTCCGATGTAAGCAACTTGCGGCATCAAACCGAAATTTTTAATTACATACGCAGCATCGTGAAATGCTCCACCCGGACTAAATCCTGTTGCTCCATGCATTCTTACATATTTATCCGCTTTTGCCATATATGCAGTACGCACGATAAACATTTCAGATAAATTCATTTTTGGTTTTCCCATACGAATCATTTCCGATTCAAAAAACGAAAGTGATGAAAACGACCAGCAAGTACTTGATTGTGCTTGATTCTGAACTTCTGTTGCGTCTAAGTTTTTTACAACAGTAAATTTATAGTTACCGTCTTTTTTGTTAGTAAGAGTTTGTGCAGTAATTGCTGAAGTTGTTAAAACCAAAGCAGAAAGTAAAATTGAATTTTTGATGTTCATTGTTTTGAGAGATTTGTTTGAACTAAATTAACTCTTAATTATCTTTTTATTTACAGATTAGGATGAGCGGTTAGTATTATTTATGACAGGCAATAAACACCACCACCTTTTGACTTTTCCCCTTTTGACTTTTAACTTTCCTTAAGCTTGTGCTGTTGGTCCACCAAAATTCATAGGCAATACATTCGGCATATCAGTATCTTTTATAGCACCGTGTGTCTGTTCAAATTTTGAAATATTATCTTTCAATGCTTTCATCAAGCGTTTAGCATGTTGAGGCGTTAATACAATACGGGATTTTACTTTCGCTTTAGGAACACCGGGCATCATTCTTACAAAGTCGATTACGAATTCAGAATTTGAATGTGTAATGATTGCAAGATTAGAATAAATCCCTTCTGCGATCTCTTCGCTCAGCTCAATATTTAATTGATTGTTTTGATTTTGCTCTTCCATGGTTTTTATTTTTAGGAAGGCTAAGGTAAGAAAAAACGCTGAAAATATGGAATTTTAATGGCAGAAATAAGTGTTAAAAAGCCTATTCTTTAACAAATTTTTGTGATAACCGCTGTTTCCCATCTTTACGAATAGCATAAATAAAATACACACCTGAAGCGAATTCCGAAACAGCTATTTTTGAATTTTCAATTTTTATTTTTTGAATTTCCCCTAAAATATTAATGATGCTGATTTCATACTCATTGATATTTTCTCCATCAATTAAAATATTAATTTCTGACATGGCAGGGTTAGGAAATAATTGAAAACTCTTTTTAGCTTCTGTAATTTCATTTACTGATGTGCACAAACTAACATAAATAATATCTGTAGCGTAAGATGAGCAACCACTCGCATCATTGAAATCGTATGTAATGATGTGAACACCATCACCCGCAAGACTTGGATCAAAAGTATTTCCCACTACTCCGTTTCCATAAAAAATTCCACCCGTTGGCGATTCTCCTGAAAGCGTAACGATAGATGAATTTGCGCAAAGTGTATCTGTTGAAGAAAGATCGAGTGTTACAGTTGGAGTGCTTCCTGTTCCATACCATGCAACATTTCCTGAAGGCACACCACCTGCATTAGAAAAATACCCTCCTGCATAAATTCGGCATTCTTGTTTTGCATACAAACTCAAAATACCACCATTTAATGTTGAACCCAAATCTGTCCATCCTGCTCCATCCCATTTTGCAACATTACTTAAAAATGGTCCTGTAGCTGAAATATCATCTCCACTTGCATAAATATTTCCTGCTGTATCTGAGCCCAAAGCATAGATTTCCCCTGCCATATACAAGGAGCCAAGTGCAGACCAATTTGTTCCATTCCATTTTGCTACTCCACTAATTGTAGCGCCTCCAGCACTATCAACACTTCCTCCTCCAACATAAACATTATCATATTTATCGATAGTCATAGCTCTAATCCATCCATCAACCAAGCCTAAAGAAGACCAATTTGTTCCATCCCATTTTGCTACTGGACTCGTATAAACTAATCCAGCCATACTAAATCCTCCTCCGAGATATACATTCTGCTCGCTGTCAATTTCCACTTCATTCACCCATTCATTCACTCCATCTGCAAGTGCAGACCAACTAACACCGTTCCATTTTGCAACATTATTAACTGGCACTCCTCCTGCAGAATATAAACGTCCAGCGATGTACAAATTATTCAAAGTGTCCGTAGCTATTGCATACACTGATCCTCCAGGCGTACCGCTGCCAAGTGAATCCCAATTTGTTCCATCCCACTTTGCAATATTATAAGCCGGATTACCGCCTGCAGTAGAAAAAACACCTCCTGCATAAAGAATCCCATTTCTATCAAACGCTAGATCGAATACCCAATAATCCATACCTGAGCCCAAAGGATGCCAATTGATTCCATCCCATCTAGCAATACGATTCGCTTGAATTCCACCGATATGCGTAAACCTACCAGCGACATAAATATCACCGTTCGGGGCTTCAATAATAGATTCTATACCATCACTTGCGCCATTTCCAAATGCGAGCCATTTGCTTCCATTCCAATGTGCTATCCCATTTGTATATATAGAGGAAGGTGTAGATGGAATTGAATCCTGTCCTCCAGCTAAGTATAAATCATAATTATGAATAGCTAATGAACCACCTCCAGAAGAAGATGAGGTAAAAGTTGTCCAACTAGTTCCATCCCACTTTGAAATTTGATACGGAGGAGAACCTTCAACAGCAAGCAAATTTTCATTCACATCAAACTCAATTGCATTTACAGAAACGAATGAACTTACTCCAACTGCTGACCAATTCAAACCATCCCATTTTGCAATTCCATTTACAGTGATTCCTCCTGCAAGTGTAAATATTCCACCTACAAATAAATTATTATTTTCATCGATTGAAAGTGCGTTCACGGTATTGTTTATTCCTGTTCCTAATGAAGACCAAGCACTACCATCCCACATTGAAAGATAACCAGTAAAAATTCCACTAGCGAATACAAAATTATTTGTATCGACTGCAACTTTTCTAACAAGTGCGCTAAACCCAATTCCTAAAGCAGACCAACTGCTTCCATTCCATTTTGCGATTCTATTTGCAGCGACTCCGCCAATTGAAGTAAAGCTTCCGCCAACAATAATATTATTATTTGCATCGAAAGCAATTGAATAAACACCTCCTGACGTTGTTCCTGTTCCAACTGATGCCCACACGCTTCCATCCCATTTAGCAAGAAGGAATGCCGAAACACCACCAGCTGTTGAAAAAGCTCCGCCTGCATATAATATTCCATTAGTATCAATTGCCAAACAAAGCACCGTATTATTCATTCCCGAACCAAGCGAAGTCCAATTGTTTCCATCCCATTTCGCAATTCTATTTACCAATACACCGCCAGCATAAGTAAAAGTTCCAGCAATATATAGGTTTCCATTTTTATCTACCACTGTAGAATTAATACTACCATTCGTACCTGTAGGAAGGTTCATACTATTCCAACCTAATGAACGTTGACTAGTTTGTGCATTTACATTAGAAGAAATGAAAAATAAAAAAAGAGTAAAACAGAATTGAATTAACTTCATTGGATCGTTTATAACTATTGTTTTATGAATTTACTTGATAAACGTTTTTGTCCATCTAATCTTTTAGCTGAAATAAAATATACTCCTGTTGCTAAATGTGAAATTGAAATTATTGAATTGGTATTTATAAATTTTTGTTCTTCACCCAAAGTATTATAAATGACAACTTCATAGTCATTGATATTTTCTCCATCAATTGAGATATTAATTTCTGATGAAGCAGGATTAGGATAAAGAAACAATTTGGAATATGAAATTTGCAATTCATCAACTCCTACATTACAATTTGCTATTTCACAACCATTGCTATCTACTTTTACAACCCAAGCATCTTGCCCAACAACATTTCCAGAGCCTGTCATTATAAAACCATTATCACTTGTTAGTTTTACATCATAAATATAATTTTGATTACTGGGATTTGCATAATAAGTTCGCAACCATTGCTGATTTCCTAAACTATCTATCTTCAATAGCACCCCAATAGGATTAGCACCTAGCATAGTATGTCCTGAAATAGCCATACTTCCATCATTCAGAATAACAGGAATAGAATAAAGCCAATCATTGTTAGTTCCACCATAATCTTTTTGCCAAACAACTCCTCCACTTTTGTTTGTTTTTAAAACACAACATTGATCTCCAAAACCTGCTAATGCAATAGCTCCGGTCAAAATATATGTACTATCAGACAATTGTTTAACAAAACACACACCTTTTGTTCCTGAATATGTCTGCTCCCATTGAAAATTTCCGTTAGAATCAGTTTTTACTAAGTGAAACAAATTAGATTTTCGACCTGACAAAATAAATCCACCATCTAAAGTCGTTTGTCCTGAAATACATTCTTCTGTTGCTGTTGTTCCATAATTCTGTTGCCATACAAAATTTCCATTTTTATCAATTTTAATTAGATAAAAATCCGAAGCAGGCCCCATACTATAACTTTGTGTCACCCCCATCAAAACAAAACCACTATCAAGGGTTTGACAAACAATATTTGCATTGTCAAAACCAATACCACCAAAGGTCTTAGTCCATAAAGTATCTCCAGCTTCAGTTAATTTTACTACGAATGCATCGGCATTCGTTAAAGTACTATCGTAAAATACACCCGCTTGCACTAAATTACCGTCAAAACATTTAATAAGTGACCCCGATATAGCAGTATAATAAGCACAATTTAATTTAAAGTATTGTTTATGAAATAGCGTATCTCCAAAAGAATTTATTTTTATAAACTGTAATGCTCCGAAAGAAGACGAATAGAATTTCGTTGTGCTAATCAAAAAATCACCATTGCTATATTCATAACTGCTACTAGCCGCATTATTATGAGTATTTGTCTGATCATAATCATACAGCTTATTAAAATAACTTTGGGCTGAAGTAAGCCCCACTAGTATATTAAATAATAAAAGTATTACTAATTTTATTCTCATTGGGTTAAAATCATTTTATTGCCTTTAATTTTTACTCCTTCAGAGTTTGTCATATAATAAAAATAAACTGCATTATTCAGGTCTGTCGTTCGAAAAGAAATATTGTTAACACCTTTTTCCAATTTGTATTTTGCTATGATTTTTCCCATTACATCACTAATAATCAACTCGACAGGCGCATCATTTTCGCCAACAACTGCTTTAATAGTAGTTTCTCCCGAAAAAGGATTTGGAAAATTCATCAAGTCCGAATCAAGAATTTTTTCTTCTATTGCAGAAACATCGTTACTTGTTGTCATTGTACGTTCATCTAAACTAACATCGTAAGGATATCTTGAATATTTCCGTCCCCTTGTTATAGCCAAAACATTTCTCGCTTGAATTTCTGTTTCTGCATTACTCTCTGCAATTTGATCAAGGATAGCAACTTGAGAAGAATCCATATCTAACCATCTTTTATTGTTTTCAGAAAGGTATAAACGAATTGCATTTATTTTACATTTATTACTTTGCACTGTCCCTTCTTTATATTGAATTTCAGTTAAACAATCATGAGCTTCTACATAATCACCATTATCTATTAGCACTGGTAATAATTCATGTAATCCATAAAGAGTAGTATCTTTTTTTGAAATAGACCTTACACTATCTTTTACATCAATTTGTAAATATGCTTGCTTAAGTTTAACTCGTGCTAATTTTGCCTGATACATGTAATAGTCTAGCTCTCTTTCCTTTTCATTTCTTGCTGATATTCCTGTTTGTGCAGACAAAATATTATTTAAAATTCCCGAAGGAAGTCCAGAATTTTGAACTTCTTCTAAAACCAATGCAGTAACAGGTGAATTAGCAATTATGATTTGTTTTAAATGCCCTGGAGGAAGCGGATTGCTTCTATTAATTGTTGCTAACAAAACCACATCACTTAAATATGGCGACTTACTGAGCAATAAATTTTTTAATTGCCCAGCAGAAATTGAGCTGTTTATTTGATTAAGCAAAAAACCTGTGTTGCCACCATCAATAATTTCTTTATATGAAATTAGTATTGTACTTAATGCAATTTGTGCATCATTATCAATAGTAGTTAAGCAAGGTATAGTTAAACATGAAACAAGATTCGATAGACATGGATTAGGAGCACCGGTAGAAAAACAACCATTATCTGAACTAGGATTAGGAAAATTTGTACATGAAAATTTAAATGGTTGGTCAGAATAGTAAAAATCACTATACATAGACAATCCATAAGCATTTATAATGTCACTATCAAACCATAATTCTTCATATGGCATACCACAACCAGCAGAATAATTATTTCCTGCTTGTTCTTCTGGCAAACCGCATAATCCTTGATCACGTAAAAATCCTAATTCTGAAATCGTTGCATTTCCAACGACCGTGACATCTTTGTCTACTCTTGTATTAAATTCATTACAACCATAATACAACCCAGAACCAGTACCTGCTCCGCCTTTGTTATCTAATTCGGTTTGTAAGTTTACGTTCAAATTGTTAAAACTATTTTTGTACAAATAGCCAATCCCTCCGCCAGTCTTTGGAGCACCCAATGGGCTGCCACTACAATTATTGGCAACAATACCATAATTATATGAGTCGCTACTCGCACCTGGACTAGTAGTTCCATAATTCGAAAACGTATTTTCTTCTGCAGTATAATTTGTTGCGCCAACTAAATACAATCCAACAGGTTTATTGTACCCTCTTATTGATGTATTATTGATTAAAATTGAATTATTGGAAGAAGCTGGTATAGTAAAATCGTTAAGATTGATTTGGGACAAATTAGTCCCCTCAAGAACAAGACCATGAACATTCTCTAAAAAATGATTTCCAACAACATCAACATACCTTGGCGTACCTGTAGAAATTGCATGAACTCCAACACTCAAATTTTTAAATGTATTTGATATTGTTCCTTCCTGCAAATGAATCTCTGCATCTATACCATAAATTCCTGTACCTCTTAAATCTGCATCAAACAAAGGTAATCCCATTGATGTGGCACTATTTTCAAATGTACAATTACTTATTCTTACTCTTTTTACGTCATTCAAAATAATATGCTTGTCACCACCAATTGGCCTTCCACCTGCGGCAACATAATATGGGTCATTGAGTTTTCTTGTAGTTTCGAACTTACAATTTACAAAAGCACTTGTGTAATTTAAAACAGTACTGGTGAAAGTATTTAAATTAACAAACGGAATAAATTCTGCATCGACATAATTGTTTCTAAATGTTGCAGATACAGCATTAACTACGCCCCCAGCATCATTTGTTGCAACATTTCCATCTCCCATTTTAATAGCTGTTCTTGCGTTTTCAATTAATACATTATTTAAATGCAAAAAACCTTGAGTTGTCAAAGAGATTGGACTGGGGCCTTGAAACGTAACACCATCACCAATAACTTGAATTCCTTCCCACATAGATTTTTCGCAAAATTCAATATTTGTAAAAACTGCTTCAGATCCAGCGACAGCATTTACAATTAATTTTGCATTTGGCTCAATAACTATTTTTCCTGTTTCTCCAAACGCAAGTTTTACGGCACCATTGATTGTAAGTGTATTTCCACTTCTAATTATTATAGTCCCACCTATTTCAATTCTTCCATCAAGACTTGCATCAAGCTCTGTAAGAATATTTGAAGGCGTCCAAGTTTTATTCGTAGTGATTTCGTAGTCACCAACAATATCAAATTTTGCATTGTTGTAACAATTAAATGGACAATTAGCATATGATAATATTGGAGTAAAGGCATTGTGTATTATCCCTCCTGTGCTAACTATTTCATAATGACGTCCATCTAATTCCACTGAATTATAAAAAAGTTCAGCACCAGTTTCTACAATAATTTTTACATCAAACAATCTAACACATGGCTCAATAACCAGAGTACTTCCACTTTTCACTCGATAGTACGAAAAATATCCATCATTTGCACCCACTTCATCACAAAGTACGTTTAGAGTATTTTCCGAAATAATATCCTGGGGATGATGATATAAATTTTGAGGATCTCCCGCTTCAACTTGTGCAACTGTTGGATAAATACCATTTACAGTTTTGAAAGTATAACCTGATGGGAAAGTTAAAATTTTACTTTCGGGAGTAGTATTGTATGGTTGATTTAAATCTATTGCGACATCAGATGGATTGTAAATAATTTTTTCAGATGGGTTTAAAATATTTAAATCAAAACTTCTGTCAATCACATATTGATGAGGTATTCCAGGTTGAGGAGAATGATCTGGTAATGTTCCTGCTGCACCTTGTCCCATATGACTACCTAACAATACTTGAAGAACAGTACCTGGTTCAGGTCTAATGTAATCTTCTAATAAACCTCCAGATGGAGGAATATGAGTTTGACAATTTGAAGGTGTTTGAAGCATTGGAAAATATTCAATCGTATTTAAAGACGTAGCGCTCGTCTGAGGATACCAGGTTGGAAATATTGCAACATCATGTTCACTTTCGCCTGTCGAAGTATTTGTCCCTTTAAATGGATAATAACTCATTCTCCCTCTTGTGTGATCAAGTACAAAAGAAAAACTATCAACAATTGGCTGCGTTTCATCGCCACAATGCATATAAAAGGTATGCTTTAGAATAGTATGAGGATAAAAAACTCTATCGTCATGAAATTCATCTCCAAATTTGGGAATACCTTGACTAGCTAATGTTGAATAATGAGTATTATCCTCAACAAAAGGAGAAATTGGATCATCGTATATACCAGAAAACTCTCTTCGTAATAAATAATTATTAGTAAACGAAACACCTGTTGCTGGAGGTAAACTCGAAGTGTTTCTAATCCAAGCTTTTTGAGTTCCAACATAAGGAAATTGGTCGTCTGGCATACGAAGAATTCTGAAAGGAGTAGAAGGAAAAAATGTTTGACAAGAAAAACAATTTGGAGTAAACGGAAACGAAACCGCTTCAATTTTATATGTGATTGTATTTGAATTTAGTGCAGAGCTATAAACCCATGGATGTCCACCTACTCCCGAAGCGGGATATTTTTCAAGAAAAATTTGATACTCCCCAGTATAGCCAACCAAAACATCTCCTATAATAGGATCTGAACTAAGTGGATCTAATGCTGCATATGGACATACTATATTATTAAAATAAGTATCATAAGTATTTTGTGCTTTGACATTAACAAAAGAAAGCATAAATAATGTAAATGCTAGTGGGAATATTTTTTTCATGAATTTAGATTTAACTCAAAGTCGAGTATATCAAATATAATCTATAAAATAACCAAATCCAAATTCACAAAAGAAGAGGGAAACATTTCTGTTTCCCTCTTCTTATTATTTAGCTTTCGCTTCCGTTTCGTAATTCGTATTATTCGTACAAATTAGTAACCTGCCTGACGGCAGGCAGGTTCGATGGCTACGCTTCTTCTTCTAAAGCAGCTTCTTTTTTAGAAGCCAATAAACGATCGTACTCTTCTTGTGAACCAACAATCATTTTGTCGTAAGCTCTTAAGCCTGTACCTGCAGGGATCAAATGTCCAACGATAACGTTTTCTTTTAATCCTAATAAGTAATCTACTTTTCCGCTTACAGCAGCTTCGTTCAGAACTTTTGTAGTTTCCTGGAACGATGCAGCACTCATGAAGCTATTGGTTTGCAATGATGCACGTGTGATACCTTGTAACACTTGGCTTGATGTAGCAGGAACTGCTTCACGAGCCTCGATGATTTTCATATCTCTGCGTTTCAATGAAGAATTTTCATCTCTCAATTTACGTGCACTGATAATTTGACCAGCTTTGTATAAGGTTGAATCACCCGGCTCAAGAATAAGAACTTTAGCATATAAGTTATCGTTCTCTTTCATGAACTCCGATTTGTTCACCAATTGTTTTTCTAAGAAGATTGTATCACCCGCTTCGCTGATGTCTACTTTACGCATCATCTGACGAACGATTACTTCAAAATGTTTGTCGTTGATTTTCACACCTTGTAAACGGTAAACCTCTTGTACCTCATTTACCAAATACTCTTGAACAGCAGTTGGTCCTTTGATAGCTAAGATATCGCTTGGTGTGATTGCACCATCAGATAATGGCTCACCCGCTTTGATGAAATCATTTTCCTGAACAAGGATGTGTTTAGATAATTGAACTAAGTATGTTTTCTTTTCACCAGTACGTGATTCAACATGTACCTCACGGTTACCACGTTTGATTTTACCGAAAGAAACGATACCATCAATTTCAGAAACAACAGCAGGGTTACTTGGGTTACGTGCTTCAAACAATTCAGTTACACGAGGTAAACCACCCGTGATATCACCTGTTTTACCAGATGAACGAGGAATCTTAACAAGGATTTGACCTGCTTCAATTTTAGCAGAATCGCCTACAATGATGTGAGCTCCAACCGGAATGTTATATGTACGTAATGTTTCTTTGCTAACAACAATTTTGATAGAAGGGTTCTTAGATTTATCACGACTTTCAACAATAACTTTTTCTTTAAAGCCTGTTTGTTCATCGGACTCTTCACGGAAAGTAATACCTTCTTCAACGTTATCAAATTCAATTTTACCTGCAAATTCAGAAACGATAACAGCGTTATACGGATCCCAATCACAAATTAAATCTCCTTTTTTAACTTTCGACAAATGTTTCACATAAGCTTGTGAACCATAAGGAATATTTCCTGTTGTTAAAACAATTTTTGTGTTTGCATCAATGATGCGCATCTCAGCAGAACGACCAATAACAACATCAACGGTTTGTCCATCAGGATTTTTACGTTTCACTGTTTTTAATTCGTCAATTTCGATGATACCATCATATTTTGCTTCAATTTTACTTGCAGTAGTTGTGTTAGATGCAGTACCTCCAACGTGGAATGTACGCAATGTTAACTGTGTACCTGGCTCACCAATTGATTGCGCTGCGATAACACCTACTGCCTCACCTCTTTGAACCATGCGGCCTGTAGCCAAGTTACGTCCGTAACATTTTCCACAAACACCGCTCTTACTTTCGCAGGTTAATACCGAACGAATTTCAACTGATTCAATTGGAGAGTCTGCAATAATTTTAGCATAATCTTCTGTTACTTCTTCACCTGCACCAATAATTAAATCTCCAGTTAAAGGATTATAAACATCGTGTACAGCTGTTCTACCTAAGATTCTATCGTATAACGATTCAACTACTTCATCATTTTTCTTCAATGGAGTTGCAATCAATCCACGTAAAGTACCACAATCTTCAACTGTGATAATAACATCTTGAGCAACGTCAACTAAACGTCTTGTTAAATATCCAGCATCCGCTGTTTTCAAGGCTGTATCGGCCAAACCTTTACGAGCACCGTGAGTAGAAATAAAATACTCAAGGATGGATAAACCTTCTTTAAAGTTAGAGATAATTGGATTTTCAATGATCTCTCCACCACCTGCACCTTTTTGTGGTTTCGCCATCAATCCACGCATTCCACCCAACTGACGAATTTGTTCTTTAGAACCACGGGCTCCTGAATCCAACATCATGTAAACCGGGTTGAAACCTTGACGATCGTTTGTCAATGTGTTCAATACTTTCGCAGTGATGCGAGAGTTTGTATGTGTCCAGATATCAATTACCTGATTGTAACGCTCGTTGTTGGTAATGAAACCCATGTTGTAGTTTGCAACTACTTCATCCACTTGTGCGTTTGCATCAGCAATCATTTTACCTTTATCTTCAGGAACCATTACGTCACCCAAGTTAAAAGATAAACATCCGCGGAAGGCACTCATGAAACCTAATGTTTTCATTTCATCAAGAAACTTAGCTGTTTTAGCCATACCTGTTTCTTTAACGATGTTACCAATAATATCACGTAAAGATTTTTTAGTCAACAATTCATTAATGAAACCAACTTCTTTTGGAACTACTTGATTAAACAAGATACGACCAACAGTAGTTTCAACTAATTTGTTTGCAACAGTATCTCCTTCTTTCACAGCCAAACGAACTTTCACCCAAGCATGTAAATCAACACGTTTTTCGTTGTAAGCAATAATAGCTTCTTCTGGAGAATAAAAAGTTAATCCTTCACCTTTTACTATTTCTTCTTTTGTTGTTTTCTTTCCTTTGGTCATGTAGTAAAGACCAAGCACCATGTCTTGAGAAGGAACGGCAACCGGAGCACCATTCGCAGGGTTCAAGATATTGTGAGAAGCAAGCATCAACAATTGCGCTTCCAAAATAGCAGCATGTCCCAATGGAACGTGAACCGCCATTTGATCCCCGTCAAAATCCGCGTTAAACGCAGTACACGTTAATGGGTGCAATTGAATCGCTTTTCCTTCAATTAATTTTGGTTGGAAAGCTTGGATACCTAATCTGTGCAATGTCGGAGCTCTGTTCAAAAGAACTGGATGTCCTTTCAAAATGTTTTCCAAAATATCCCAAACGATAGGTTCTTTTTTATCAACTATTTTCTTTGCAGATTTTACAGTCTTCACAATACCACGCTCAATCATTTTACGAATGATAAATGGTTTGAATAATTCTGCTGCCATATCTTTTGGCAATCCGCACTCATGTAATTTTAATTCTGGTCCAACAACAATTACCGAACGTGCAGAATAATCGACACGTTTACCAAGTAAGTTTTGACGGAAACGACCTTGCTTTCCTTTTAATGAATCAGATAAAGATTTTAAAGCTCTGTTAGATTCAGTTTTAACAGCGTTTGATTTACGTGAGTTATCGAACAATGAATCCACTGCTTCTTGTAACATACGTTTTTCGTTACGCAAGATTACTTCCGGAGCTTTGATTTCGATTAATCGTTTCAAACGGTTGTTACGGATAATAACTCGTCTGTATAAATCGTTCAAATCAGAAGTTGCAAAACGACCACCATCCAATGGAACGAGTGGACGCAATTCTGGTGGAATAACCGGAACAATTTTTACAATCATCCACTCTGGACGATTTTCTACATTTTGATTTGCATGACGGAAACTTTCAACTACTTGCAAACGCTTCAATGCTTCGTTTTTACGTTGTTGAGATGTTTCTGTATTTGCTTTCAAACGTAAGTCGAATGATAAACCATCTAAATCAACACGACTCAAAAGTGCTTGTAATGCTTCAGCACCCATCTTCGCG